>LLBY010005381.1_pt1 | contig 11796 bp, 6 predicted proteins | sample 1489401 | NCBI WGS metagenome assembly LLBY01 (sample SAMN04092656, study PRJNA295927) | soil metagenome | biome: Soil prokaryotic community; feature: Bulk soil; isolation source: soil from tomato rhizosphere | host: tomato cultivar Hawaii 7996 | place: South Korea | collected 2011-11-01 | reverse complement strand
CCCGCCGTGACCTTGCCGCCCGAGGCGAGGACCTGAACACGAGCCTGATAGCGGATCACGCCGTCCACTCCGTTCGCGTCGGTGCCTTTGCCGCCCATCACGAGCGTGTCCGGACCGTCGGTCCACACCGTGGAACCCCACAAGGGGGTCTTCATACCGGCGGTGAACGATACGCAACCCGGCTTGTCGGCGCTCAGCCGGAGAACGATGAGATTGTCCGGAGCGCTCGCGAACACCTCGCGGGTGTGTCGCACGCCGTCGCTCCTGTAGGTCACCGACGTGGTCGCCGTGTCGAGGTTCAGCTCGCGGCGGTAGTCTTCGACGGCGGCGTCCGCGCCGGGGAAGGTGAGCTGCAGATCGCCGACGGTTTGATACTGCATCTGCGACGAGGGAGTGCCCATGAGTTTTTCGTTCACGAGCGTCTTCGCCTCTTCGAATTTGCCGTCGAAAAGGAGCTGGCGCACCTCGGGCAGCGCGGCTTTCGCCTGCGGGTTCACGGGGTTATAGGGACCTCCGGCCCAGAGCGTGTCCTCGTTGAGCTGGAGCCGCTCGGTTTCGACGCCGCCAAAAACCATCGCGCCCAGCCGGCCGTTGCCGACGGGCAAGGCCTCGACCCACTTCTGCGCAGGCTCGCGATACCAAAGCAGCAGCGGAGCGGAAGACCCGTCGGCGCGGGCGGGCGCGGTATCCGCCGTCGCGAGGGGTTCAAGCGCCAGCATAAAGATCGGGAGAAGGGCGAGTCTGTGCATGGTCCGAAAAGAGAGGAGTGGCGGCTTCAGCGGAACAGCTTCTGGGCGAAGTGATAGAAGTTGCTCGACCAAGTCGGGCCGTCGTGACCGTGGTCGTCCACGTTCCAGATGTGCGGGATGTTTTTTTCCTTCAGGAAGCGATGGAACGCCTGGGAGCGGTTGATGAGGCCGTCCTTGTTGCCGCAGGAGAGGTAGATCAGCTTCAACTTCTCGTTCGCGGCCTCGGGGTCGGGAATGAGCTCGGCCAGGTCCTTGGCGTTGGGCGCCGCGGAGAAGGCGCCCAGCCAGGCGAAGCGGTCGAGGTGGGAAAGGCCGAAATTGATCGTCTGTCCGCCGCCCATCGAGAGGCCGGCGATGGCGCGGTGCTCCCGGTCGGTGCGGGTCGAATACTTCGCCTCGACGGCCGGGATGAGGCAGTCGAGCAGGTCGCGCTCGAACTTGGCGAAACCGGCGGCGTGTTCCGGCGTGTAGATGTTGCCGCTCGGCGGGCGGTCGTCGGGCAGGGCGCGGCCGTTGGGCATCACGATGATCATCGGCGTGGCCTTGCCGTCGCGGATGAGGTTGTCCGCGATGCGGTCGGCGCGGAGCCAGCCGGTCCACTCGTGCTGGTTTCCACCGAAACCGTGGAGCAGGTAGAGCACGGGATATTTGCGCTCTGGGTTGTAGTCGGGCGGCAAGTACACGATCGCCTCGCGGCTTTTTCCGGTGACGGTGGAGTCGTAGGACAAGGGCTCGACGCGGGGCGCCGCGACGCCCTCGCGCGCGGCGTCGAAACCGGCGGGGGCGTCGGGGAAGACGCGCACATCGTCCTCAGCGAGTTGCACGGGACGGGCGAAGTTGGCGCGGGCGCGCTCGGGGGTGGCCTCCTCGGTTTTGTCCTGGGCCCGGAGGCCAGGAGCGAGGGTGAGCGAGAGCATGGCGGGGAGAACGACGAGTGAGCGGGTATGCATGGGGGATGGGAAGACGGGGATGAAAACGGGGGCCGGGACTACCGCGTATCGCGGGTGAAGGCGAAGGAGCGGATGTCGGCGATGTCCGCGCCGCCTGCCTCCGAGGTGAACTTCAGATACACGGCGTGGCGGCCGCTGATGTTGCGAATCGGGATCGTGAGCTCGCGCCAGGTTCCCTCGCGGGGCTCCTGCTGGTCGATCACGACGGAGCCGAGCTTCTCGCCGTCGGTCTTCGGGTCGCCGAGCCACACCTCGACCTGCCCGGCGCTTTGCGCGTTACGGAGCTGGAGGGTGAAGAGACTGGTCTGGCCGGGCAGGATGGTATCGCCGAAGTCGAAGTATTTGTAGCCCACCACGCAGCCGTTCTTGTTGCCCATCACCGGGTGCGTGCGCTTGTCGAGCTCGGTGACGTAGCTGCCACCGCGGAACACGCAGGCGATGTCGGCGGGCGTCCACTTGTAGGGGTTCAGGCTGGTCTCGAAGCCGAGCGAGGTCTGCTCCACCTGCGGGATGCTGCCGTCGGGATTGATGGTCACCCGCTCCGCGCAGGCGCGGCGAGAGAAGACGCTGCGGTTGGTCATGCGGTGGTAGAAGACATACCACTGGCCGTTGAGCCGGGCGAGGCCGCCGTGGATGTTGCCGCTGTTGGCATCGACCGCCTGGCTCACGATGACGCCGCGGTAGGTGAAGGGGCCGTTCGGGGAGTCGCTCGTCGCGTAGGCCTTGTTTTCGCCCGCGGCGTAAACGAGGTAATAGGTCCCGTTGATCTTGTGCGGCGAGATGCCCTCCTGGAAATTAAACGGCGCGTCTTTCGGGAGGATGTTCGAGCGGTAGGTGTCCGGCAGGATGTCCACCATCGTGTCGGGATTGAGCTGCGCCATGTGCGAGCTGCCGCCGCCCCAGTAGAGGTAAACCTTGCCATCGTCGTCGAGCAGGAGGCCGGGGTCGAAATACTGGCCCCAGCCGCCGAAGTCGGCGGGCGCGCCCGGAGGGGCCTTGATGGTCGAGATGATCTTGAACGGGCCAACGGGGGTGTCGCCAACGGCGACGACGCAGGGGGCGCCGACAACCTGGGCGAAGTAGTAATACTTGTCCCTCACCTTGATCAGGTCCGGCGCGTAGAATTCGTAGTCGGAATGCGGGTAGTCCTTCGCGTGCCCGTCCACGTCGCGGGTCGCGAGCATGACGCCGTGATCGGTCCAGGTGTTCAGATCGCCGAGCGGAGCGGACCAGACCTTGAGGATGTGGTCGCAGAAGCGGTCCGAGCCCGCCTTGTCATGCGAGCCGTAGAGATAGACGCGGTCGCCAAAGACGCGCGGCGAGCCGTCGGGGATGTATTCGTAGGCGGGCAGGAAGGGATTCGCCGCCTGCGCGAGGGACGCGGCGCCGAGCGCGCCAAGGAGAGCGGCCAGGGCCTTGGTCCGGCACGTGATCGGACGCGTGGGGTTGCGTGGACTCATGCGATGTGGAAAGGGGCTACCGGTGCTCGCGGCTGAAGGTGAAAGCGCGCAGATCGGCGATCTCCCGATGATGCGTGTCGGAGACGAATTTCAGATACACGGCGTGTCGGCCCTGAAGATCGCGGACCGACGCGCTGACGCCCTGCCAAAGCGCGTTGCCGTCGGCGGCTTTTTCCACGGCGGCCTCGCCGATCTTTTCGCCGCCACCGGCCGGATCGCCCGCCCAGATCTCGATGCGGCCGGCGACCTCGCGACCGAGGATCTCGGCGTGGAAAACCGTGGCGCCGCCGGCCGTGGCGGGGCCGAAGTCGAAGTATTTGTAGCCGACGACGCAGCCGTCGCGGTTGCCCTTCACGGAACGCGAGAGGGGGTTTTGTTCGGTGACATAGCTGCCGCCGCGAAACACGCAGGCGATGTCGGCGGGCGTGGCGCGATAGGGGTCGAGACTCTCCTCGAAGCCGAGGGAGGTTTGCTCGACGGGCTTGATGGTGCCGTCGGCCTCGATGGTGACGCGCTCGACGCAGACGCGGCGGGAGTAGTTGGTGTTGTTGGTCTGCCGGTGATAAAAGATGTGCCACTGGCCGTTCATCTCGGCCAGGCCGCCGTGGATGTTGCCGCCGTGGGCGTCGCCGGTGTTGGAGACGAGGACGCCGCCGTAGTTGAAGGGGCCGGTGGGCGAATCACTGGTGACGTAGGCGAGCTCGGCGCCGTTGGCGTAAACGATGTAGTAGCGGCCGTTGATTTTTCGCGGCGAGTGGGCCTCGAAAAACTGGAAGGGAGCGTCGAGCGGGATGATGTGCTCGCGGTAGGTGCCGGGCAGGATGTCCACCATCGTCTCGGGATCGAGGCGCGCCATCTGGGAGTGCTTGAAGCCCCAGTAGAGATAGACCTTGCCGTCGTCGTCCACGAGCACGCCGGGGTCGAAGTATTGGGACCAGCCGCCGAAGTCGTTGGGCGCGCCGGGGGGAGCCTTGATCGTGGAGATGACCTTGAAGGGGCCGACCGGCGTGTCGCCCACGGCGACGGCGCAGGGCGAACCGACGATCTGGGCGAAGAGGTAATACTTGCCGCGGTGCTCGACCAGGTCGGGCGCGTAAAATTCGTTGTCGGACCAGGTGATGTCGTCCTTGCGCCCCTCTACGTCGCGCGTGGCGAGGACCACGCCGTGGTCGGTCCAGCGGTTGAGGTCGCTTAGCGGCGCGGACCAGACCTTGAGGATGTGGTCGCAGAAGCGGGTGCCGTTGGCGCGATCGTGCGAGCCGTAGAGATAAATGCGGTCGCCAAAAACGCGCGGCTCCGCGTCGGGGATGTATTCGTGGCCGGGGAGAAAGGGGTTGGCCGCTTGCGCGAGCGAGGCGAGGCCGAGCGCGCCGAGCAGGGCGGCGAAAGCGCGGGCGGAACGGGAAAGGGCGCGGAAACGGGAGCGGAGGTGAGGCTTCGAGGGGTTCATGAAAGTGTCGGGAGGAGATCTAAAAATGTCGGCGAGAGGGAATAGTTTCGCGGGCGAGGATCAGCGTGTGACGACGATCCGATAAAAACGGCGCGGCAGGGCGGAGGCGCCCGCGTCCACGATCTGAAGCGCGGAGCCGGTGCCGACGATGGCGTCCTGCAAGGTGGACCACGAGCCGGCCTCGAGCGTGAGGGAGCGTTCGACGCGGTAGCCTCGGCCGACGGTGCTCGGGAACTCGATGACCAGGTCGCCGTCGTCGCCGATCGGCTCGAGTCGGGTGATCTTCAGGGAACTGGCCGCGTCGTTCGGGGCGGTGCCGGAGACGAATTCGTGAATGTTGTTCCAACCATCGCCGTCGGGATCGGCGTTGTCGGCGGCCTCGGCGGCGTCGGCGATCGTGTCGAAGTTGGCGAAGCGCCAGTTTTGCAGGGCGGTGTAGGTGGTCGCGAACACGGGCGCGGAGGCGGGGCCGGGGCCGAGCAGGCCGTTGGCGGAGACGGTGTAATACCAGGTCGCGCCGTCGGCCAGGCCGGTGTTCAGGTAGTTCGTCGCGGTGAGGTCGGTGGCGAAGTCCGCGAAAGTGCCGCCGCCGGAGGACGCGCGGCGGATGATGTAGTCGGTGGCGTGGGACACGGCGCTCCAGGCCAGCGTAATCGTTCCGTCGCCGGGCGTGGCGGTCACGTTTTGCGGGGCGGCGAGCGGACCGGCGGCGAGGGCCTGGATCTGGGAGGCGCTGAGGACGCTTGGATAGAGGCGCACGTCGTCGAGCGCGCCGTTGAGAAAGTTGTTGCCGGTTTGGAGGCCGCCGATGCGCAGGCCGGGCGGGAATGTGCGCGAGCCGGTCGGGCCGGTGCCGCTGCCGCGCAGCACGCCATCGACATAGACGGCGATGGCTCCGGTGGTGTTGTTGCGGGTGGCGGCGAGGTGGTGCCAGGCGCCGTCGTTGATGTTGACCGAGGAGGCGAGTGTGGTGTCGCCGCCCGCCGAGCCGACGCCGAGCACGAATTTTCCGTCCACGAGCGCGGTGCCCCAGTCGGCCCCGCCGCCGGCGACCTCGCCGTCCACGAGCCCCTTGCCGCCCCACCAGTCCCCGCCGGTCCAGCCGCCGTTGTCGGTGGTTTTCACCCACATCGCGACGGTGAAGTCGTCGGTGACGGAGCGCGGGATGGTGACGGAGCTGCTCGTGCCGTTGAACTGCGCGGCCTGCGCGCCGACTTTGCCGGCGACATAAGTGAGCGCGTTCGCGGCGCCATTGTTTCCCTTGCCGCCGGTGTCGAGCGGGTTGTTCTCAAAGGCGTAGAGGGCGCTGAGCTCGGGGGCGCCGACGACGGGAGCGCCGCCCTCGCCCCAGGACGTGCCGAGGATGCCGTCGAGGACGGGGATGAAGGCGTTCGCGATCTTGGTCTGCCCGGCGATGTTGGGGTGGTAGTCCGGGCCGAAGTCGGCGGGGAGATCGAGGGTGTAGGGCACGCTGGCGAAATGGACTTTGGCATCGCCGGAGGCGCTCGCCGCCGCGGCGATGTAGCCGCTGGCGACGGCGTCCATGCTGGAGAGGTAGGTGCAGATGATGTGGGCGTCGGGGTAGTGGCCGCGGAGCGTGTTGATGAAGTTGCCGTAGCCGGCGACGAACTGGGCCTGCGACGGGTGCGGGGTGGTTGAAAAATCATTTATGCCGAGGGCGATGACGACCACGTCCGGCTGCCAGGCGAAGGCGTAGTCGTCGTTGGCCACGGAGCCGCAGGTGCGCGGATAAAAATAGGGCAGGGTTTGCTGCGAGGTCTGATTCGAATCGCCATAGTTCCGAACCATGCCCCGGCCGGACCAGGCGGTGATCATGCAGTCCGCGTCGTAATGGGTGGCCATCTGCGCCGCGTAGGTGTGGCCCGCGTTTTCCGTGGCGATGGTAAAGGGGTCGCCGAAGGGCGCCTCGACACCATAACCGCAGGTGTAGGAATCGCCGATGAACGCGATGCGGCGGGCGGGGGCCGGGGGCGGCTCGACGAGGGTCTTGCCGCCGTCGAGAACGAAGCCGTGGAAAACGTTTTTCCCGTAGCTCGCCTCGGCCCTGCGGCGAAGCGCGAGGGTATGCGCGGTGTCGCTCAAACCGGAGGCCACCGGGAAGGTTTGCAGCCCGCCGGACGCGCTGATGATGGGGGCTGTTTTCACGCCATCGATGAAGACGTCGAAATATTTGCCGGGGCCGTCGAGCTTCACGGAGCAGGAGGTGCCCCGGAACTTCGCGCGGATGGTGCTATACGACCAATCAAAGCCCGGAGCGGCGGGGTTCGACTGGTCGAATCGGCCGACATACTGGATGTGGGAATCATCGGCGCCGATGTTGGCCGGGGCGAGGGGCTCGGCCTGCGCGAGGACGATGTCGCCGCCGTTGGGCACGACGTCGAAGACCAGGTTGCCGTTCACGACCTGACTGGTCACGGGCGCGCCGTTTTGCGTGATCGCGGCGCCGGCCCAGCCGCCCGGCAGCGGACGACGCAGGGTGAGCGGGTAGTTGAAGACCGCGGCGTCGAGATCATGGGTCAGGCGCAGGGTGATGCTGGTTGCGCCGCTCGAAACGACCGTGAGGACGGCGGCGTCCCGCTCCTGAATGTAGCGGGCGACATTCCCAAACGTCTCGACCCACCATTTGCCCGGATCGGCGGCGACGTAGTCGAGGTTGGACTCCAGGAGCAGGGAGTCGATCGGGCAGCAGGCCGGATCGTCATCGATGCCGTGGAGCAACCAAACCAGCCAGCGCCCGGAACTGGCCGCGCTTTCGGAGGCGGCATCCATATCCACATCGGGCCCCAGCGCGCCGACGCTCAGATAATCCGGGGGCGTGGCGGGGACGGACGATCCGTTGCAGCTGCGGGCGAAGGGATAATACTGCGACGTGATGGAGCGGTCGGGCACCGTGCAGTAGGGATACGCGAGGCTGACGCACATTTTCCCGGTGTGGGACTCGATGAGGTTTTTGGAGTCCGACACTTCCGTCACCAGTTGATCGTCCGTCAGCGTCGTGAGGTCGGGGTGGGTGAGCGTATGGCTGCCGATTTCGTGCCCTTGCGCCGAGGCGCTTTCTATCGTCGCCCATTGGGAGGCGGAGAGGCTTCCGACGATGCAAAAGAAAGTCGCGCGGAAGCCCCTCGCATCGAGCATCGGCCGCGCGACCGAGAACTGCTTCGGGGAGTTGTCGTCGAAGGTGTAGGAAACGGCGCTGGCGCGAAACCCGCGCCACGTGGCGAGCTCGTAGGGCGCGGGGACCGTGGCCGCGAGGGCGGCGCTCGCGATGCACCATGCGCCCAGGATGAGGGCGGCCAGGGCCGAACGCGGCGAACGCGGTGGGCGCGACGGGCGAATTTGGGGGCCACCGTTAAGTGGTCGGGTTGAATACATGGATGATTGGGAATTGGGGTTCAGGGCGGCTCAAAGGCGCGGCCACCGGGGCGGATTCGCGGGGGGAAGGCGTTCAACGCGCGGAGGCGGGGCTTCGCTCGCTTGCATCACCGGACGCGGATTAGCGTGGTCGCGGCCGACAAACCGTCGGCCTCGGCGCGGAACGTGATCTCCCCTTCCCCGCCCGTCGGGCGCAGGATGGCCAGACAGCGGCCTTGATGGGTCGTGCGGAGCGGCGCTCGGAAACTGGAGGCATCGTCCGGGGCGGCGCTGCCGGTGGCGGCGAGTTCACCCGCGCCCGTCACCGTGAAACGGACCGGGACATGCGCGTCCGGCACCACCCTGCCCCCCCGATCCACCACTTCGACGGTGACGTAGGAAAGATCGTCGCGGTCGGCGCGGATCTTGGCGCGGTCGGCGCTCAACCGCAGCGCCACGGGCGCGCCCGTCGTGCTCAGCACGGCGCTGGCGACGGGCTTGCCGCCGCGGAGGCCGACGGCGCGAAGTTCGCCGGGTTCGTAGGGCGCCGTGAAGCGGGCGATGAGCTTGGTCTCGCCGGAAACGGGCTGCTCGCCGATCACGCGGCCGTTCAGCTCGAGACGAACGCGCTCGCAACGCGAGTAAACCGCGACCTGCAAGGGCCGGCCCTCGTTGCCCGCCCAGTTCCAGCTCCGGCGCTCGTCCGGCCAGCCCCAGCTGCTCACGCGCTCGGCGACGCCCTCCGGCAACGGCGCGTGGACGGCCATCTCGATCTCGCTGCGGCCCCAGACCACGTCGCGATAGTAGGACTGCGGTTTTTTGAAGCCGCACACGTCGAGGTCGCCGCACCAGGCGTTGTGCCAGGGCCAGGGCATGAGGAAGCTCTCCTTTTGGTGCGAGGGCACGGCCTGGCCGATGCCCGACTCGCCGAAGTAGTCCATCGCGGTCCACACGAAGTCGCCGATGACGTAGGGGTGCTTCTCCACCCGGGACCAGTAATCGTAGAAGAATCTTGGATACGACTCGGCCCCCACGATCACGCGACCGGGGTTCCGCGCGTGGTCGCTCTCGTATTTGTCCGGCAGGTAGTTGTAGCCGCCCACGTCGAGGTGGCGAAAGGCGACGTCGGAGCGCGTGTCCCAGTTGCGGATGACCTCGCCCCAGTCGGAACAGATCGCCTGCGTGATCGGGCGCGTGGGATCGTGCGCGAGCACGGCCTCGCGCAGCATCCTCGCGGTCTCCTCGGCGCGGAACTGCTCGGGGATCTCGTTGCCGATGGACCACATCACCACCGAGGGATGGTTGCGGTCGCGCCGCACCATCGAGGCGATGTCGCGCGCGGCCCGGTCCTTGAACACCACGCTGTAGTCCTGGGCGTTTTTTCCGACCTCCCAGCAATCGAAGGCCTCGTCCATGACCAACACGCCCAGGCGGTCGCAGGCGGCGAGGAAGGCGGGCGAGGGAGGATTGTGGGCGGTGCGGATGGCGTTAAACCCGTTCGCCTTCATCAACTCCACGCGCCGCTCCTCGGCGCGGTCCAGCGCGATCGCGCCGAGCGGGCCGTTGTCGTGGTGCAGGTTTCCGCCCTTGAGCTTGAGCGGCTCGCCGTTGAGGCGAAACCCGTTCACGGCATCGACCTCGATCGTTCGGACACCGAAAGCAACCGAGCTCGTGTCGAGCGTCTTGCCGTCGCGCAGGATCTCGACCCGGGCCAGATAAAGCGTCGGCGATTCCAGCGACCACAATTTGGGCGAGCGCAGCTCGACCACCTGCTCGACGTCGCGGGTTTCGTCGGCGAGGAGGCGCACGCGGCTCTCGCTCGACCGGACGAGCCCGCCCGCGGCATCGAGCACGCGCGCGCGAACGAGCAGATCCGCGGCGGCGCCGCCGCCGTTGCGGATCTCGGCGGCGATTTTGACCGCGGCACGGTCTTTCGAAACCTGGGGCGTGGTCACGAACACGCCCCAGGTCGGCACGTGGATCGGATCGGTGACGGTCAGCCAGGTGTGACGATAGATGCCCGAGCCGGAATACCAGCGGCTGTTCTTGCCCTCGTTTCGGACCCGGACCGCGATCACGTTGTCCCGTCCCGCCGGGTTCAGGTGCGGCGTCAGATCGACCTCGAAGCTTGTGTATCCGAAAGGGTGATACGCGAGATGGCGGCCGTTGAGCCACACGTCCGAGTTCATGTAAACGCCGTCGAAGCGCAACGCCACGCGCTTGCCGGCCTCGGCGGGCGAAAGGCCGAAGCGCTTGCGATACCAGCCGGTGCCGCCGACGACGTGGCCGGTGTAGCCGGCGCCCTGGCTATGGCCGGGATCAAAGGGGCCGACCCGCGTCGCCTTCATCGCGGTCTCGTAGATGCCGCCGGAGCCGGCCGCGTCGAACACGCGGACCGCGAGCACATCGGAACCGTCGCCGCGCACGAACGCGGCGGGCACGCGGTAACGCCGCGACTCGTTCCAGGCGCTGCGAAAGTCGGGCGGGAAGGAGCCGGTGCCGCCGATGCGATGCCCGTTCAGCCAAGCCTCGTCCACGTCGTCGATGCGACCGAGCAGCAGATCGAAGTCCGTGCCCAGGCAGTCGGAGGGAATCTCGATGCGACGGCGGAACCAGCCATAGACGTTGTCCTCGGTGTGGTTCGAATGCCGCTCCCATATGTCGGGCAGCTCGACAAGCTGCCAGGCGCCGTCGTCGAGCGCGGGGGCCGTCCACGCGGGGTCGTCGCCCTTCTGAAAACGCCACTGCCCGGCCTCGACAACCAGTTCCGGAACCGGCGGTTTCTCCAGCGGGGGCAGATCCTCGATGCTCCAGTCGTGCGGAAGGTCCAGGGCGCGCCAGTCCGCGTCGTCAAAGTCCGGAGCCTCGGCTCCGGGCGCGTCCGCGCGCAGGAAACGCCAGCTGGCGTCGAATGATCGTTCACGTTCGTCCACCGCCCCGGCGGAAGGCGCCAAGGCGGAACACAAGGGAGACGCGACGAAAAAGGGGAGAACACGAATAAACCGGCGAAAGGGCATTTCTTGAAACAAAGCAGGAACGGGGGCGGCGAAATTAATTTAACATTAAATCCAATTGGCCAACTTCGCCGCCTAGGCGACAAGCGGATGACTTTGCATGAAAACGAGACAAAACAACGCGACCGAGGCAACGCCTGCTGAGACGTCCTCGGTCGCGAGATCTGAAAAGCCAAGCGGGCTGCTTATTGATAGCGGGGGTCGAACAAGCGGAACTGCATCTCCTCTCGTTTCAGAATCGCGACATGCCCATCGAAAAAACCCAACTTCGCTTGCCCGGGGTCGCGCTGCAGATCGATCTGACCTTGCGTGGTCCCAAACCCGGCAGGAGGAATCTTCTTCCCGTCCGTGGTGCTCACGAATCCAGGGTATCCCCATATTTGAAATGGTCCCACGTCGCTAATATAGGGCATTTCCCAATCACTGGGATTGGCCTTGTTTGACCAATTGTCGGCGAAGAAAACGGTCTTCCCGGGTGCTTTGATGTTATTGAAATTAGTGTAATGCACCAACGAGCCCCAATTATCCNNAAGAGGCTGTGCTTCATGTTTTCGCGCTTCACGATCGCAACATGCCCGTCAAAGAAGCCCAGCTTCGCCTGCCCGGGATCGCGCTGCAAATCGATGTGTCCCTGCGTGGTGCCGTAGGTGGGGGGGGGAATTTTTTTACCGTCCGTCGTGCTGACAAAGCTCGGATAACCCCAGACGCCATAGGCACCGGTGTCGCTGATGTAAGGCATCTCCCAGTCCGCGTTGTTTGGATTAGCCCAGTTATCGGCGAAAAACACGGTCTTGGCCGGAG
>LLBY010038692.1_pt8 | contig 11811 bp, 14 predicted proteins | sample 1489401 | NCBI WGS metagenome assembly LLBY01 (sample SAMN04092656, study PRJNA295927) | soil metagenome | biome: Soil prokaryotic community; feature: Bulk soil; isolation source: soil from tomato rhizosphere | host: tomato cultivar Hawaii 7996 | place: South Korea | collected 2011-11-01 | reverse complement strand
CACCGGCATCGGCGTGCTCTACGGTCGCCGCGCCCTGCTCGACGCCATGCCTCCCTGGCAAGGCGGCGGCGGCATGATCGAGAACGTCGAGTTCGCCGGCTCCACCTGGAAACCCGCCCCCGAACGCTTCGAGGCCGGCACGCCCAGCATCGCCGACGCCATCGCCCTCGCCGCCGCCTGCGACTACATCGACGCCATCGGCCGCCCCGCCATCAGCGCGCACGACCACCACCTCGGCCAGCTTGCCCGCGCCGCCCTCGACGAGTTTTCCGGTGTCCGCGTGCTCGGTCCCGTCGCCGGCGCGCCCCGCGCCGGCATGGTGAGTTTCGCCTTCGACGACATCCACGCCCACGACGTCATCACCGTCGCCGACCAGCAGGGCGTGGCCCTGCGCGGCGGCCACCACTGCAACATGCCCCTGATGCGCAAGCTCGGCCTCCTCAGCACCGCCCGCGCGAGTTTTTATCTCTACAACACCGAGGAGGACGTCGCCGCCTTCGCCGCCGCGATGCGCAAGGTCGTCAAATTCTTCCGCTGATCGCCTCCGCCCTGGGAACGCCGAGCTCCAGCTCGGCCAGCCTTCTCGCCATCGCCTCCGCTCCCCATGCGCCCCGCCACCCACGACGCCTTCGTGATCGGCGACCTTGATCGCTCGCGTCCGTTTATCCCTCCGCATCTCACGCCGCTCGCACACACCGCCGCTCACGACGAACTCCCGCCCGCGCTTCGGCTCCGCTACAACCAACTTTTCGCGAGCTGCTACCACGAGCATTTCATCTTCCTCGAGCGCATGCTCGCCAACCACGCCCTGCCCGCGCTCATGGCGCGCTACGCCGGCCGCCCGCTTGCCCGGCGCCTCGGTGAATTCCGCCGCGATGAACAACGCCACACCGCCTGGTTTCACGCCCTCCACCGCACCTGCGAACCCGCCCTCTACCGCGATAACTACCACCACTTCGTTCGCCTCGCGCCCGCCCCCCTCCGACTCTTCGGCCACTGCGCTCGCCGCCCCTGGCGTTATCCCTTCTGCCTCTGGCTCGCGATGATCATCGAGGAGCGCACCATCACCGCCTCCCGCGAGATTTTCTCCCGGCCCGATCTTCACGAACCCCACTTCGTCCAGCTGCATCGCCTCCACGCCGCCGACGAAGCCCGCCACGTCGGCCTCGACGGCGAATTGCTTCGCGACCTCTGGCCCGCCCTCTCCCCCGCCGCCCGCCTGCTCAACCGCTGGCTCTTCGTCACCATCCTCCGCGAGTTTTTTCGACTGCCCAAACGCGCCGCCTGGCGCGTCGTCCAACACCTCGCCGACGAACAACCTTCCCTCCGCTGCCGGCTCCCGACGCTCCACCGCCAGCTCCTCGCGCTCGACGACCGCTCCGACTACCTCGCCGGCATCTACAGCCGCCGCCGCGAGCCCCGCACCTTCGCCCTCGCCGACCGCTTCCGCGAACTTCGCCGCCTCGAAGCCGATCTCCTCGGCGAAGTCCCTTCCGTCGTCTAGGCCGCGTCCCCCGCCTTCGCGCCCGCGCGCATGTCGCGCCACAGCCGCCAGCGGAACCACGCCAACGCCAGTCCCAGCGCGCCCACCACCGCGACGGTGCCGAGATTACGCACCCCGCTCACCCCGAAGCTTCGCTCCAACTCGTCGAGATTCGCCAGCCTCTGCCCGATCCGCAGCGCGAACAACACCACGCCCACCGTGATCATCGCCCGGTTCTTCACCGGGTCATACGCCGCCAGCCCCATCATCACTCCGAAGACAAAGGCATACACCCCGAACGACTTGATCACCTGAAACAGCGCCGGCTCCGCCGGCAAGGTCAGCCCCAAAATCGCCGACGCCGCCGCGCCCACCGTCTCCGATGGCAAAAACGCGATCACGCCGATCCCGACGTGATAAACGCAGATCAACCCCAGCAGCCCACGCGGCACCAGATAGGACTTTTTCATATTCATAGGTTAAGCAGACTCGTCGCCAAATCGGCGACCAACACCAGCAAGCCTCCCGCCAGCATCGCCGTGCTCGCCAGATTTCTCCGCCACTCGATGCGCGCGATCTCCGCCAGCTCCCGCCGCAACGCCACCCGGTAGCCGATCCGCAGCGCCAGCAGTAAAGCCGTCGCCGCCACGATCCACGGCCGCGCCGCCGGCTCGATAAACGCCACCCCGCCCGCCAACCCCGCGAAAATCGCCAGCGCCCCCCAAGGCCGCATCACCAACACCAGATGCCGCCGCTCCACCGGATCGCAGCCATACATCCCGCGATAAAACCGCAGCGCAAACTCCGGCGCGAAATACGAAATCGCCCCCGTCCACACATGATAGACGGACAAGATCGCCAAATACCCCGAGGCCAGTTCGTGAATCCCCACGTCGCCACTCATGACCGCCCCCGCAATTCCGCACAACCGCCATCCCGCCGTAGTCCAAGCAAGACTTGCGACCGACTACTCTCTTGAGGATGAAGTGAAGCATGCCCGCCACATGACCCGAGGGGGGCGGGGCACGAAGGCTCGAGGGGGCCTCGCCGGCGACTAGGTTTCGGAAAAAACGCGAGGAAGCCGTTTACTCAGGAAAGATTCCAGCTTCGGCATAGTCGCTCCGTTCAATTCCTGAAACAGCCGGGCGGGCGCTATCTTCAGCGCGGCAAACACTCGGCGCGCCTTGGCGCTCGTGAGCACGGCGAGCAAGATCTCCAGCTGATCCATGAGCGCGCGCTCGGTCATGCGGCCGTTCTTCACGGACAAGACAAGGTCGTCCAAGAAGGCGGGCATAAGCTCGGCGAGGATGAGGACATGCCGGGCGTCTTGCCGTCCGGCTTGGGGAAGGTCGGAAGCATTCGCAATCTTGGCCTTCAGAAGGGTGACGGGCCCAGGCACGCGCACACGCACCGACTTCGAGCCGATGGCCATCTCGAACGCGGAGTCGCGGAGTTCTTCGTTGGTAATGCCATGCACGTTCCTGAGCACCTCGATCAACATCGCCTGGCCCGAGCCGTCGTGTGCGATGACAACGCCGATTTCGTTCGAGGGCGGCTTAAGGGGAAAGAACTGCGGCTTCGCGCCAATGATGGCTGCCAAATCGGTGAGCGTCTGGTGGTCGCCGAGCACATCCACGTCGCGTGACACGAAGGGGGCGAAGTCGCTCGTGCGGTCTTCATAGTAGAGCGCCCACAAGTTGACGGCCTGCCCGCCGACCAGGAGCACCGGTTCGGGCGTAGCCAATGCGTCGGCAAAATCGCCGGGTGGCCGGGGTAAACTTTCAGACGGATGAGGCATCCGAGAAGGCTGGCACGCGCACGGCACGAGCGGCGGGAACGAGTGAGTTGCGCTCCTGCACGGCGGCCGGTGCAGCGAGATTCAGCTCCTGCACCAAGGTGTCGAATTCACGTTGGGCGCGTTTGAAGCGTGATACCTGGGCGGGACTCTTGAAGCGCGCGGGCATTTTGGGCGCGCAGGCCCAGATGCTTTTCCGGACGGCGGCGGCCTTGGCGGGATCGATGCTGCGTGAGCGAACAACCTGGCGCGCCCCTTCGCGCAAGAGATCCATAACCGTGGTCCGCTCGCGACGAGCGATGGTCGCGAGCGCGGCCAACACCGCCTTGTGCTCGGAAAGGCTCGCGCGGCGCTTGGACTGGGCAAGTTGGTTGGGCATGCGAAAAGGTTGATTCAACCTAAGCGTGCCAGTCGTTGCCTCAAGATCAAACCGGGCGTGGGATCAGCCATGGGACGCGGCAAAGCCGCAGGTGCGCATGGCATCGCGGTCGATGTCGTGGTCGGCCTGCGCCGCCACCAACGGCAGCGCATGCAGGACGCCGGGCCGAGTATCGTCGTCCGCGAGGCGCGCCTCCACCAACCACCATCACGTCGCGCCCCGATCACCACCTGCTGCTTCACATCGCCCAAAGCCTTCCGCCGCTTCGTCGAGTTCAAGACCCTCTTCCGCCGCCGCCATCCCACCCCCCCCTGAAAGTGGCCCAAATGCACTCGGAAGCCCAGCCGTAGAGACGACCGCTCGCGACGCGTCTTGCCCCCGGAGCGGCGACGTCTCCGTCGCCGACCACCGTATTCGCTCAGTCCGTCTGCCAATTCTCCACCACGAGTCCCTCGACCCGTGAAAACTCGCGCACATTGCGCGTCACCAACACCGCGCCCAACGCCAGCGCATGCGCCGCGATCAACGTGTCACGATCCCCGATCTTGATCCCGGCGCCCTCCAACTGACAACGCACCCGCGCGTAAACCGGCGCGACCGCGTCACCCAGTGACTCCACCACATCGAGCAAGTCACGCAGACTCTCGACCTTCTTCACAAAACGCGTGTGGCCCAATTCTCGCCGCGCCTTCTCCGCGCCAAACTGCAGTTCCGCCAGCACCATAAACGACAACCGCACTTCACCGGCCGCCACCGCCTCGGCCATCCGCTTTGCGAGCGCAGGCGACCGCGCCGCCAGATAAACCGAAAACGCATTCGTATCGGGCAGGTAGATCATTCCCAGTCGCGCTTCACGTTACCCGCCGTGTTGGGCTCAATCTCCGGAAAGTCCGCGCAACTCCCCGCAAGCTTGGCAAACGCCCGCGCCCGCCGCGTGGCCTCCCCGTCTTCCTGCACCAAAATCCCCTGCGGAGTCTTCTCCAACACCACAACCGACGATCTCAGCCGAAACGCTTTGGGCAGCCGGATCGCCTGCGAATTCCCCGACTGAAACACCCGCGCTTTAACTATCTTTTTCATGCCGTATATACCGTATGCACGCTATTCAAAAGTCAACGATCCTGGAGCGATTGCGGAACCATCAACGCCGTAGTTTGCCTTTAGATCGTGTCATCCCCTTCGGCGCGCCCTCTCCAGGGATAAAATTCGTATTCACCTGTCCGGTGATCGCCGACGGGGCATATTGAAAGGCACCACTGAACTCCAGCCGGCCTAACCAATGCTTCCGGTTCATGGAGAGATCATCTGGGTATATATTTTTCTCCCCGTTAAGCACCCAAACCAAGACAAGTTCATTCTGTTTCAAGAAATCGATCATCGCCGATTCCCGGAACAGCAACCCATGCGTGCCGTCAGTGCCGGCAGCCGGGTCATAAGCGACCAATTGATTTGCCGCGTCATAGAACCTGCCAAGCCGGCCTTTCATACGCAGGCCCAGTTTCTCTACCAGCATCTTGGCCGGCAGCTGAATCGAAACCGCCGCGGAAATAGAGCAATCGAAGGTGCTGGCCTCGCACAGATAAGCCGCCCCGGTCGACGCAATCGGCACTGGAACCTTTTCACGAATGTCGCGTGCCCACACCCGGTCTCGGGCAAACTGCCGTCCCCCGAAAAATTCGTGAAGAGGGAACCGGTGGTATTCCGCCGGCTCGGGCATCCATCGTCCGCTAAAGTTCACTTGGCGCGCCCAAGCCATGAGGCGGGCTGCATTCTTACGCGGCACAAAGTAGGAATAAAGGAACCGGAAAACCTCGCGACGCTCCGGCTTGCGCTGTTCGAGCGAGCCCAACCGCTCAACCTGCTTGTCCTTCACGAAAGAATTCAGATTGAGCCACAACGAACCATCTTCCGGGTCTTTCACTCGCACCAATTCCTGCACCGGCGGCTGGTCAGCAGCACTCTGCAGCCACGCGAAGTCCTGCTCCCGTGACGCCCATGCATCGTAGGTCTGCCCCAGCCACCATTCGCGACCCCGCACGGGCACCTCGTCGTCATCGTCCTGACGGTCGCTTTGGATGAGTAGCGACGGATCGATGTTACGATATGCATTTTGCCACAGCCCGTCAGTCCAGCCCCTCAGTTCGTATTTGCCGGCGTCCTTCAGGAATCGGAAATTGTCGCTGATCCGCGCGATCACTTCGTGATAGGCGATCCACTGGTATTTTTTGCCGATGCGCTCCGATTTGTGCGCCGAGCGACCGTCACTCGGCACATTGTCATCATACTTGCTGAACCAGTCGTCGCGATAGCCGAGCTTTAGCACGTTCTGCAGGATATGTCGGCGGATTCGCTCGTGACCAAATTCATTTTCCCAATTACTGCGCGTCGGGTCTTCTAGGTGCTTCAAAACCCAATCCACATGCTTGTGGTCTCTCGGCCCCGCGAGCAACTCGCGCACATCCGCCTCTAGGGCATTCAGATACTCCGGTGCCTTCTCCAAATGTTCCGTGAGGCCCTGATCCCCAGCCGTTTTTCGTCCATGGTCAGATCCCGCAAGCCTCAGAAAAATCTGAACTTTAGCCATTCTTTTGGCGATGATGGTCAGCCTCGGAAAGCGCTTCTCCAACCGGGCGAACTTCGCCTTCGTCGAAGGTGGGACCGGCCGCCCCAGCCTGTGGTGACTCCACTCAATGGAGTTACCGATGACGTAATGGCTAAAGTCATCAATCGTCACCGAATTGAAAATCCGGCCAAGCCCCCATGCGCCCTCTACATAGACTTCGTCCTTGAACGCCTTTCTTAATTCCTCGATCGACGGCACATCGTCCGACCACGCCGACTGGAAAGGCGGATATAATTCCTTTCGGTCAATCCTCGGCAATCCGCCCCGCGCGATGACTGCTTCGACGGCTCCCGCCGCATGCATCCGCAGCAGCACCGACGGCGGTGGCGTTCCCGCCGCGAACACGCGGTCATACACCCATTCCGCAAGCTGCTCGGCAGCCTCGTCGTCTTGCGACCGCAAGGCCACGCCATGCGCCACCGCATACAGCCGCTCCGCCACATACGGATCGTTCACGTCCTTGAATTTTTCCAAAATGCGAAGCAGCACTTTCTCGCGGCCCTCGAACAGCGAAACCATCGCCTTCGTAGCACGGTCGCGCAGAAAGCGCTGCGGCAGCGTCAGAAACCACGCAAGCGTAGTGCCATAGAGCTCAATCGCCTCTTCCGAAATCCCCGAACGGTCCCTCTCGGCCCACGCCCATCCGATGATCTCCGGAACGCGCCCAGCGTGGTTATGGTCATGCGACATTGGAATGGTCCACCAGCGGTCACGTTCCGGCATGCTCATCGCAGCGAGCTTGGCATGGACAAAGTTGGCATTGAACGGATGGTCGGGCTGCGCCGCCACCAATAGCAGCGCATGGAGGACGCCCGGCCTGGTATCTTCGTCCGCGAGGCGTGCCTCCACCAGTTCCTTGGTCCGTGGCAGATGCGCTGTCGGCCCACGCCAGAGCAGGCTCGCGAGGAACGCTTTTTCTTCCAGCTCCGCGTCGAGGGGATGATCGACGTCGGAAAGCTCGAGCCCAAACCGCTCCGGCAACTGGATCGCCAAAGCCTCAAACCAACTCGACAACTGCCAGTAGCTGTCGGTCCTGAGCAGGCGGCCGAGCGCACTATTTTCGCCAAGGTCCGGCCTTCCTTGCCCATCAACCGATTGGGCCAGGATTGCCGCTACGATCATGTGGTCAGACAACCGCTGGTATGCGAAACGAACGATTTCGGTTTTTGCATCGGTATCCCAATCCCGCAGGAACGACCGCTGGAGAATGCCCTCGCTGCACAATTGGTGCAGCAGGCTTCGCTGGTAGCCCGTGGTCGGCAGAATCTGGCCGAGGATCATGCGCGCTTCCTCTAATGGAACCCAATCGGCGCCGCTCCGGGCCATGGCATTGGACAGCTCCCTGACGGCCCGCCCCACTTCATCCTGAGCCGAGTCGTAGTCCAGCCGCTCGGCCAACTTCTCGTTGGTCGCCGAAAGAAAGAACGAAAAGATGCTCGTGATGCCCGACAACCCCTTGGGCACTACTTTCACCTGTCGCCGACGCAGCGCGGTGCAGAATAACTTGAGAAAAAGCGGCGTGCCGAATTCCGGGTTGAGAATGGGATGATCGGGCAGGGCGATCTCGAAATGCTGGAAGAAGCGCCGGGTGGCCTCCTCCGTCTTCTCCTCAAAGCCTTCATGCTCCACCCGTGGCAGCCGTGCCTCGTCGAGCTGCGCAGGAATCACCCTCGATTCATAGAGGTCCCGCACGCTCAGCGCTACCACTACCGACGGGAATGGACGAAGGGCGGTCAGGAATCCCGCTAGCTGATCCCGCCACACCTCCAATCCTGCGCCTTCGTTGAGCGCATCCATGAAAAGGATCAGGCGACAGCCCGACGCTTCCGCCGCGGCATCAAGTGCGCCCAAGAATTCATCTCTGCTTATCGTCAGGCCTAGGTTCCGGATCACTTGCATCCACGCTTCCCCCGTTTGAATACCTTCGCCGAGCAGCAGCAGCGACGGCTGGTCCTCCTTCAGACGATGGAGGGCCGCGTCGCAGAACAGATGCGTCTTGCCCGCTCCTGCCCGTCCCGTAACCAAAGCTGCATTGCTATCAGCCGTCCGGCCCTCGGGTCCGGTGACAAAGCCCAGCAATTCGTCCAGCGCGTCCTCGACCTCATATAGCGCCCTACGCAGATCACTCGAAGGCGAGGAATGCGTGTGTTTGTCTTTCTCCTCCACCTTTTCCTCTTCGGCGTGCATCCGCCGGACCTCCTCCCAAGCCGGGACCAGCGCATTGCGCGCGGTCCGGATGGCACCTTCCATTCGCACAAAATCCAAATGCGTCGCCGGGTCCGGATCCAGCCGGTTGATCTCGGCCATCAATGCCGCGTAGGCTTCGCCCTCGCCCGGTAGTTTCCATCTCGGCAAGCGTTCGCTCCACTTGTTCCGCAACCGGACAGCACGCTGCGTGAACCGGCGCCAGAACCTTTCTGTCCGTCCAAGCCCATCGATAGCCCGGCCGATCGGCAGGTCGATATTCAGCGTCGGCGAATACCTATCGCCTGCGTTCGCCACCGCCTCGTCGAGCCTTTGCCGGAACCACTCCGTCGTGAATCGCTCCGAATTGAACCAGAACTGATAGCGGCCTTGGTTTTCCTGCCGTGACAACCGGTCGAAGATTTCCGAGTTGCCCCAGTATTCGACCTTGATGGTTCGGCCGGCCGCCTGTCCCGCGCACCACACGGCAAACTCGTCCCACTTTTCAGCGAATGACGTCTGTCCTTCCACCCGAGGATCCGCCCGATCTAGTGGGACACACACGATATACCGCGTCATCCGCAGATGTTTCCCCACCGCCGTGGAGAACGACTCCTTCAACTGACGCCACTGCGCCGGCCCCGGCACGCTCAGGAAAAACTTCGCCTGCCACGCATGTTCTGTTCCATCGGACAGAAGCCAGTAACATTCCACGCCCGCATCTGGCGCACCCTTTCTGGTGAACCGCGCGCCTGCCGGCACAGGATCCCGTCTAGCCAGCTGGCAACAAAGCTCCTCAAAAGCGGTTTGCTGGCTGCCTTGAAACGTTCTGAGTTTCGCCCATTCGGACATCGCCCGATGGTTGAGCTGAAACAGCTTACCACGCCACAGCAATTACGCCGCGTGGCTAGTTTAGCCGACGCGGAAGAACACCACCGACCTCACCACCGACCGATCCACGCCACGCGCGGCCATCACCTGCCCCGCTCCACCCGGACGCTCGTGATCAGCATCGCCCAAAACACGTGGAACGACGGCAACGACACCGCGCCGGAATCCGCCCGCCTCGCCAGACCCTCCGAAATCTCCGCGTAGCTCGCCTCATACGTTCGCTGATCGCCCGGAAAGTCCGGGTGGAAAACCCTCACGCCAAAGCCGCGCGATACGCTTCCTCGGTCATCCCCGCCACCCGCCCCGACGCCACGTCCTTAATCCGACGAATGCCGTCGTTCACCGCCTCAGCAAGCGGCAAGGGTTCGGCGACACTCTCCACCAATCGCCGCGCCAACTCCAAACGATCCGCCGGAGAAAGCTGCAACGCTGAGCGAGAGATTTCAGTGCTGATCATGCCCCAAAACATGGAAACGCCCCGCTCGCGGGCAAGCCCCCTACCCCACCAACACCGCCGGCTTCACGTCGCCGAGCCGTCCCCTCTGCGCACGTAAACTCTCCCTCGCCGCGTCCTCGCGCACCACCACCACCCGAACCGGCTCCAACTGCCCCAGCTTTCGCGCCCACGCGTAGTGCGGATTCGCCCCCAACGCTTCCTCCAGACGACCGATCAACGCGTCCGTCACCTCGCCCGAAGTCTCCAACTCATATCCTGCGCGCCCCTCGTCCGCTTCCCGCGCCCGCAACACCGCCCACGCTGGCCTTACCGCCTCCGGCCACAACCCGCGCAACACCTCCGCCACAAACGCCTCGCTCAACTTCTCGCCGCGTAGGTCGCTCACGTTCCCTGCCCGCCCCAGAAACCGCAGCGTAGGCGTCGCCGCCATCCAGCCCGTGCATTCCACCACGTCGCCCAACCGATAACGCCACAGCCCGCCGCCGTTCGTCACCACCACCTCGTAGTGCCGCCCGCGCTCCAGTTCGTGCGCCCGTCGAACTCCACCCGCCTCGTCCACGAACTCGAAAAAATGCGACGTCACCGCCAGCGGATACTCCCCGCGCCACGGCACCGTCACCGCCGCCTCCGTCGCCAATAATCCCTTCGCCTGCACCAGCACCCCGGGAAACTTCCGCCTCAACTCCCGCCAGCCCGGATCCGCCGCCTGCTCGCCCCAGCAACTCACCACCCGCAGCTCGGGCCACCACCGCGCCCACGCCTGCGGCCCCAGCCGCCGTAGCTCCGCCGCGCGTTGTGTATCCAAAATTCCATCACACACCGCATCCCACCGCTTCTCCGCCTCCTCCAATAGCAGCTCCAAAAACGACGGATGCCAAACCGAGATCAGCCGCAGATCGCGACGCCTCAGCATCCCGACCAAGGTCCGTCGCCAAAACTCCCCCATGGCGCGCTCGTGCCGCACCGACGACGGCACCGCCAGCGCTCGCCGCACCAGCCACGCCCGCGCCGCGCCCAGATACTCCGCGTCGTCCGCGTAACCCACCCGCACCGCGCCCGCCTCGTCCTCGTCGCCCGCCACCACCGGCGACACCGACCAATACGCAGGCCCGCCCAACAAACCCGGCCTTTGCCGCACCAGATCCGTCATCCACGCCCCCACCGCCGCCGAAAACCCCGCCTGCAAACCCGCCGTGAACGGGATCAATTTCCGCGCCCCGCTCGATCCGCTCGTCGGCGCCAGATGCGTCACCCGCTCCATCCCGAGCACCCCGGCCTCGCCCCGACGCACCCGCTCCACCCACGGCGCAAATTCCTCCCATCCACGCAGCGGCACCCGCCGCGCGAACTCCGCGTAGCCCGCCATCCCGCCAAACCCGTGCTCGCGCCCAAACACCGACTCCGCATCGCGCGCCACCCTCGCCCGCAACCACGCCGCCTGCGCCTCCGCCGGCCTGCGCAGAGCCGCCGCGAAACGCCGCGCCGCCCCCACGTTCCCCGCCGCCCAGGCCACATTCGCCAGCAAAGCCCCCGCGCTCATGCGCCTGCCTCCCGCACCACCCGACGCCCCGCCGCCGTCAGGTTTTCGTCGCTCAGCTCCGTCAGGCACACCAACTCGTCCCCTGCCGCGTGCGCCGGATTCGCCGCCAAGAAATACGCCACATGCGCGTCCCTCGTCCGCCCTTCCGGCACCTCCGCCAGCTCCCCGCGCAGCTGCTGCGGCGCGCCGAAACGCACCACGCCCTCTCCCACGTCATACGCCGCGCCATATTTCCTCCGCGCCAGTTCATCGCGCAAGCTCGCCACCGTCTCCGGCATGCACGCCCCCGCCCTCGGCCAAAACTCCCGCCAAAACACCGGCAAAAACCGATACGTGCGAAATCCCGACGACAACAACAGCCAGTAACATGGCCGCACCCCCAGCTCCCGCGCCGCCGCCGCGGCTCCCTCGGCCGCCGCCGCCATCATGGCGCGTCCGCCGGAGGCGTGGACGTTGAAC
>LLBY010012128.1_pt6 | contig 11811 bp, 9 predicted proteins | sample 1489401 | NCBI WGS metagenome assembly LLBY01 (sample SAMN04092656, study PRJNA295927) | soil metagenome | biome: Soil prokaryotic community; feature: Bulk soil; isolation source: soil from tomato rhizosphere | host: tomato cultivar Hawaii 7996 | place: South Korea | collected 2011-11-01 | reverse complement strand
ACATGAAGAGCTACATGGAAACATTAATGAATTATTATAACTTTTTTGTATTACTTTTAATTCCTTTGTATGCATTAACAAGTTACATAATTTTTAATAAAAGAGGACATAATTTTTTTGAACATCTAGTATTTAATAGTTATTTACAAAGTAATTTAGGTTTTATTTCTTTAGTATTACAAGTTATTTTAGTGAACTTTTTAGGAATGTCATTTGGTATTTATTCACTTTTGTTCTTATTTTTATTTATACTATTTACGCTGTATGCCTTTAAAAAACTATACCATCAAAATTTCAAACAATCTATTACCTCTGGTATTAAGTATTTATTATTATTTTTTGGGTTATATTTTGGAATAATAATGGTTACATCATTAGTAATTGGTATAATTTACGCCTTAATAGTATTAAAATGAAAAAAATATTCAAATTTATCCTCAATACTATTCCAAGACCTATTCTTATAAGATTAAGCATTGTAGTTCGTCCTATACTAGCCTTTTTATTGAAAGGAAATAAATTTACCGATCCTATTGATAGAAAAAGTTTTCGAATGTTTTTACCCTATGGCTATGGGAACCAAAGAAATAATGTTTTATCGCCTAGTACACTTTCATTAGAGAGACATCGCTTACTATGGTTATACTTACAAAATGAAACTGATTTTTTTACTTCTGAAAACAAATTAGAAGTATTACATTTTGCTCCCGAACAAGAGTTTTACAAACGATTTAAAAAACAAAAAAACATCAATTATACTACTACCGATTTATTGTCACCCTTAGCAGATGTTAAAGCTGATATTTGCAATCTTCCTTTTGATGACAATACTTATGATCTTATTTTCTGCAATCATGTTTTAGAGCATATTCCAGATGACACTAAAGCCATGCAAGAATTGTATCGTGTCTTAAAACCTGGTGGAATGGGAATTTTCCAAATTCCACAAGACTTATCACGAGAAACTACATTTTCAGACGATAGTATAACCGATCCTAAAGAACGTGCTAAAATATTTGGACAATATGACCACGTAAGAGTTTATGGTCGCGATTATTTTGACAAATTAAGAAGTATCGGTTTTAAAGTAGAAGAGGTAGATTATACAAACACTATCGCGCCTGAACTTGTAACAAAATACTGTTTAGCAAAAGGGGAAATTATTCCTGTTTGTTTTAAATAATTTTAAATATGCCTATTTCAAAAAATGCTAACCAAGCATTAGTCTTTGATTTATCCTACAATGCTGTTTTAGCAACCTACATTCCTAGTGCTTATATTGTGGAACAAATAGATGGCGTTTTATATTACATCACTAAAATTGCAAATTCTAAAACAATAGAAGGGCTTCAAATTGAATTAGATATTTATGAAAATCAATTACTTAGCATTTGCGATAAGCTAAACACAAAAAGTATTCTTACTAAGTATAAAATAAAGAATAAAGCTGCCAAAAATTTAGAATTACTAATTAGTGATGCTAAAATAAAAAAAATAGTTTCTCATTTTATTAATTTTTCTTTGGAAACATTTTTTAAAATTATTTCAAAAACAACTATTCCACTAAGCATTGATTTAAACAAAAAAGATGTTTTTCATAAACAACAAGTTGGTTTTTCACCCACAATATTAGAACCTAAACTTCATTTCTCAAAAACAGCTGAGAACATAGTATATTGTTTAAGTTTACTAGATGAAGAAAGCGAGTTTTTTCCATACCAACAAGATTTTAAAATTTTATTAAATGAACCTTCATGGGTTTGTTCCAATGCTACTCTATATGCTATTAATCATATAAATGGTAATAAACTAAAGCCTTTTCTTAGTAAAAAAGAGGTCGTAATACCTAATAAGAATAGTATTGAATATTTTAACAAATTCATTAAAAATGTTATTAGAAAGGTTCCTATTGAAGCAGAAGGTTTTAGCGTTATAACAGATACAACTTGCAAAGGTTGTGTAATTAAACCTTCTTTATCTATTACAAACAAAGTGTATCTTTTAGAAATTTATTTCATTTATGAAGCCTATACTTTTTCTATTACAAATGAAAGAATAAAACACATAAATCTTAGTCATAATGATTTAGACGAATTTACTGTTCTTCAAACCATAAGAGATGCTAAAGAAGAAAATAAAATCATCAAAACACTAGAAGATATTGGTTTTAAATTTTTGAACAACAAATTAGCCTCATTTAACAGCAATTTATTGGAAATTGATGAGTATTATAATGTCACAGAACTGGTACGTCTTCAAGAAAAAATCCAAGATTTATCTATAAATGTTGATTTACAATTAAATGATAAACCAATAAACACTCAAAGTTCGACAATTTCATCAAATTTTACAGAAAAGAAAGACTGGTTTGATATTGAAATGGTAATAGAAATTGGTACTCTAAAACTTCCTTTCTCTTCTATTATTGCTCATTTAAAATCAGGAAACCGACTTTACGAATTGCCAGATGGAAGCCTATTTTTGATTCCGATTGAATGGTATAGTAGATATAAGTCATTAGCTGATTTTGGGAAAACCCAAAATAATACCATTCAGATTCAGAAAAATCAGTTTACACTTTTAGAAGAAACTGGTATTGCAACCGAAAACAGTTCATTTAATAAAGAAATAATTCCATACCAAGCAACAGGAAATATAAAAACTACACTCAGAAATTATCAAAATGAAGGTGTAAATTGGTTGGTAAAAAACTATCAATTAGGATTAGGCTCCTGTTTAGCAGATGATATGGGATTGGGTAAAACCATCCAAAGCATAGCTTATTTAGATTTTGTTTACACTCATTTTGAGAATGATTTTATAGTTACTGAAGAAGCAAACGATTCTTTGGATTTATTTAGTACTTCATCTAGTCAAACTAAAAAGCTCAAAGCTCTTATCGTTGCTCCTAGTTCATTAACTTACAACTGGTTTAACGAAACAAAGAAATTTGCTCCGCATTTTACCCGATTAAATTATACAGGTATAGACAGAAAAATAAAGCGTAAAAAATTAGAAAAAGTGGACTTAGTTTTCACTTCTTATGGCTTACTCTTAAAAGATATTAATTTATTAAAAACATTGCATTTCAATTTTTTAATCATTGATGAAAGTCAGCAAATTAAAAACCGAAATTCTAAAATTTACAAAGCTATAAATACTATTAATGCTTTGCATAAAGTATCCTTGAGCGGAACTCCTATTGAGAATTCTTTGAGTGATTTATGGAGCCAAATGCAGTTTATTAACCCTAATTTATTGAGTAGTTTTCCATTTTTTGAATCTCATTTTAAGAAACCTATAGAAAAACAACAAGATATACAAAAGGTTAAAGAATTAAAATCTTTAATTAATCCTTATTTGTTAAGACGTACAAAAATAGAAGTGGCAAAAGATTTACCAGAAATCTCAGAACAAATTTTTTACTCAGAAATGTCGGAAGAGCAAGCTAAATTCTATGAAAATGAAAAATCTATCATAAGAAATTATTTAATTGACAAACAAATAAATGCTATTGAAGAAAAGCAAGGTTCAAAAATATCTGTTTTAAATGCACTTTCAAAATTAAGACAATTAGCTAATCATCCTATTATGATTGGTGAGAATATAACTTCTGGTAAATTTACAGATGTTTCTGCTTACATTGAAACTCTATTACAAGCTAAGCAAAAAACATTAATTTTTAGTTCTTACACTTCTCATTTAAAAATTTATACCGATTGGTGTGATAAAAATAATACGCCTTATAGTTTACTAACAGGAAGTACAAATGTAAAAGATAGAGAAACAGAAATAAATAATTTTCAGAAAGATGATTCTAAATTATTATTTTTTATCTCCTTAAAAGCTGGAGGTGTTGGTCTTAATTTAACCAAAGCTTCTTATGTTATATTATTAGATCCTTGGTGGAATCCTTTTGCAGAACTTCAAGCCATAGGAAGAGCGCATCGCATTGGGCAAAAAAACCAAGTCAATGTAATTCGGTTTATTGCTAAAGACACGATTGAAGAAAAAATCAACCAATTACAACAAACCAAAAAAGAAATTTCAGATAGTATTATAGAAAATACAATTCCTCAAGAAATTTTCAATAATATAAATTATATTTTAGAATAAAAAATCCCGCAAAAGCGGGATTCTTATAGTATTACATATCTTCAAATAATTTTATTCTTCAGGCATTAACATAGCCACAACCTTATCTTTTGAAAGGTATTTTTTAGCAACTGCTTGAATTTCTTTTGGAGTAATTTTTGAAACTTGGTCAACATAATCTAACATTTCTTCTGGATTACTGCCATTCATGTGAGCACGTGTTAAACTTGTCATCCAAAATCTATTCTCTTTCATCTTTTCCTTATAATCCAATTTTTCAGCTTCTTTAAATTTATCTACATCCTTTTGTTCTGGTCCATTTTCGATAATTTTATTTAATTCTCTTAACGCTGAAGCAGTTAAAGTTTCTGCATTTTCTGGTCCACAAGGAAAACTTATAGAAAAATTATAACTTCCATAAGGCACTTTACTCATAGTACCTCTTGCTCCTACACCATATACTCCGCTCTCATTTTCTCTAAGTTCTTCTACAAGCTTAATTGTTAAAACATCTCCAAGTGCTTTTAAAGCAAATGCTTCTTCGCTATTGTATTCACTATCTCCATAAAACATAATATTTACATTACTTTTTGGATCTTTTCCTTTGTTGACAATTTTTTTATGCTCTCCTTTTATCATTCTGTACCCTAAATCCACTATTTTTTCTTTTTCTTTAGTCGATGGCAAAGAAGCTAAATATTGTTCAGCATATTCTACTAATTTAATATCATCAACATTTCCAATAAAGTAAAAACTAAAATCTCCAGCGTTAGAAAAACGTTGTTTATATATTTTATAAGCCAACTCATAATCCGCTTTATCATAATCTTCAGCTTTAGGGAAACCCGTATAACGAGGATTTTCTTTATTTAAATAACTGTATAATTCATTAGAAAAATAAGTTGATGGTTGAGACAATAAATTAGTCATAAAGCCTTTTTGCTTCACGACAAAACCATTAAATGCTTCTTTATCCATATTCAAATCGGTAAAATACGCATGAATCATTTGCATTAAATACTCAAAATCTTTTGGTGTACAAGAACCATTCATTCCTTCAGAAGTAGAACTTACATAAGGATTCACTCTTGCAATTTTACCAGTCATGAATTTATTAATATCATTTTTATTCATTCCAGAAAAACCAGCCTCACTTAAACCACTCATTGCTAAAGACGCTTTTAAGTAATCTTCATTTGAAACCAAATTTGTTCCTCCAAAACTCATTGCCTGAAATTGTATTTCATCATTTTTAAAATCAGTCTTTTTATAAATTACTGTTGCACCATTAGATAGTGTAAGAGTTGTAATATCTAATTTGTCATTTTTTTCAGTTTTTACGACTTTTCCTTTTTTTGGAGTAGTTCTTAACAAACTTGTTGCAATTGCTGTTTCTTCATAAGGTTTTAAAGTGTTTTCGTTCACTTTAATTGCTGCAAGAACTTCTTTTTCTGTTGGCAATACTAATCCTTCCTTTTCTGGGCCAGTTAGAATAACCACTCTGTTTTCATCTTTAATATACTTAGCGATTAATTCATTTGTCTCTTTTAAAGATATTGTAGGAAGAAGAGTTTTCATTGTGGTAAATGTCCACTCAATACTAGGAGCTGGCTCTTGCTCTAAGAAATTACTTTGCATAACGCCAACAAATCTATCAGATTCTGTCTTATCTCTTTCGTTATATTGTTGTTCAATTTGATTTAAAAATTCTGATTTTGCTCTTTCTAATTCTCCTTCAGTAAAACCAAACTTTTTAACTCTTTCGTTTTCTTCCACAAGAACTTTTAACGCATCTAATTGTTTATCTTGTGCAACCATTGCAAAAGATTGAAAAGCTTCTTTGGTTCTCGCCCAAGTTCCTCCATGATATGTATAACCAAAAGTAAAAGGTGGTGTAGGCGAATTTTGTTTTTCTTCTAATCTATTATTTAACATTGTAGTAAACAATCCTTCCACAAGTTCATCTCTAAAATCGCCTATAGTTACAGTTTTTTTAGGCTCTGCATCGTCTTTGTATAATAATTGAACCTGAGTAAAAGCCGCTTCTTTATCACTTTCTACTGCTACAAAAGTTTCTTTATGATTGGGAACTTCAAATACTTTTCTAGGTTTCTCATTTTTTGGATTTTTATAACTAGAGAAATGATCTTTAATTTTTTTCTCCATTTCTGCAACATCAATATCGCCTACAACAATTACACTCATTAAATTAGGTCGATACCAATCTTTATAAAAACTCGTTAATTTATCATAAGTGAAATTTTCTAGGATTTCTTTTTGACCTATTGGCAAACGTTTCGCATAGTGAGAATTATACATCATTTTCGGTATATAACGACCCAACATTCTTTTATCAGCACCAAGTCCTAAACGATATTCTTCTAAAACAACTCCTCTTTCTTTATCAATTTCTTCCGGAGTTAGCGTTGTATTAAAAGCCCAGTCTTCGATGATTTGAAATCCTTTTTCTACTTTCTCTTTATCATCTGATGGAATTGGTAAAAAATAAACTGTTTCATCAAAACTAGTATAAGCATTAAGGTGTTGACCGAATTTAACACCAATACTTTGAAGATAATCTACTAATTTGTTCTTTGGAAATCGCTTTGTTCCATTAAAACACATATGCTCCATGAAGTGAGCTAATCCTTGTTGCTCATCAGTTTCAAGAATAGAACCTGCATTAACCATTAATCTTAGGACTACCTTATTTTCTGGCTTTCCATTTTTTTTGATGTAATAAGTTAATCCGTTTTTTAATTTTCCTGTTTTAACAGAAGGGTCCATTGGTATAGGACTGTCCATTTTTAGCTCTTGAGCAATCAGAAATGCAGGTGACGCAATCAAGAAACAAAGTAATTGTTTAATTTTTCTCATGAAGTTATATTTTTTTCAAATCTAAAATATAACATGGAAATAGTATAATTATTATAAATAAATTAACTTTTTTATAAAATTAATTTTTCAAAATTAACAGAAGTAAAACGTTTCATTTCATTATTTTCATCCATATACAACAACATAATTTTTAATTCCTTATGTTTTTCTATAATTTTTTTCACTTCTTCTAAAGGCATAATCATAAATGCAGTTGCATATCCATCAGCTATAATACATGTAGGAGCTAAAACTGTAGTACTAAGTATTGTATTTTTCTCTCTTTTACCTGTTTTTGGATTAATAATATGAACAAATTTTTCACCAGTTATTGAGTCAAGAATAACTTTTCTATAATTTCCCGAAGTAGCCATTCCTAAATTTTCAAGACTTATAGTCGCTATCAACTTCCTTTCCTCTGGCTTTTGCAATGGATCATCAATTCCTACAACCCAACTTTTGTTTTCTAACACGTTTTTTCCAAAGCCAACTAACTCGCCTCCAATTTCTACTATTCCATTCTCAATTCCTTTACTTTTCAAATATTTTACAACAACATCAACAGAATAACCTTGCGCAATAGCATTAAAATCGAAAAAAGTTTCTGGATGATCTTTGGAAATTGTTAAATCAGGATTCAATTTTACTTTATTAAAGCCAACAAACTGCAACAAACTATCTATTTGTACTTGTGAAAGATTACTGTGTTTTTTAGAAGGTCCAAATCCGTATGCATTTATTAAAACGCCTATAGTTGGATCAAATAAACCATCTGTCTCTTTATAAATTTGATTAGATACATTGTATGTCTCTACAAATAATTCATCTACAACAACTGTTGTATCTCCAGCATTTATTTTCGAAATTTTAGAATCTTTTCTATATGTAGAAAGAGATAAATCAAAAGCTATTAACAAAGAATCAATTTGGTTTTTATTAACCAGTTCTTCATTTGCAATATATTTAATACTATAAGTACTACCTTGAGCTTCACCTTGTATACTATAAAACTGATTTTCTTTTTTTTGACAAGAAATAGCAAGCACAAAAAGTACAAGAAGACTATAAAAGTGTTTTGTATCCATTATAATTAATTATATAATCTGAAGATTTATATACAGGTTTTTCGAAATCATCAGCATTAGCAATTCCAACTCCTGCAAAAAGTACCTTAGCATTTTTCGTTTTGGCATGACTAATAAAAGTTTCAACAAATAATATATTTGGCTCATCCGGATTAATAGGATAAGGAACAGCCTGAACCATTACAAAATGAAGTGTATTTGTTTTTTTATCTACACATACAAATTGAGGATGTTTTCGTAATTGACTATTAATCGCTATGAACTCAAATCCTTTTGCCTCTAAATCTTTTCCCACATAATTCATAGCAATTTGATGCAACTCTTGCTCAGTTAATTCTTCCATAGTACAAAAGTACGAATTGATTTAATAGAAATAAAAAAACCGATTCATTTCTGAATCGGTTTTTACTTATTATTTTTAAACTATAGATTATCCTCCAAAGTCATCAAATCTTATGTTTTCAGGATCTAAACCAAAGTCTTCTCCCATTTTTTGTACTGCTTTGTTCATCATCGGTGGACCACAGAAATACAATTCAATATCTTCTGGATTCTCGTGTTTAGATAAATAATTATCAATTACTACATTATGAATAAATCCAACAAATCCATCACCTTCTCCATCAACACCATCTTTAACTTTCCAATTATCTTCTGGTAATGGTTCAGATAAAGCTAGATAGAATTTGAAATTAGGAAAATCTTTTTCTAATGCTCTAAAATGGTCAGTATAGAATAACTCTCTTTTTGAACGACCTCCATACCAATAGGTAACTTTTCTTCCCGTTTTTACTGTACGGAATAGGTGATATAAATGAGAACGCATTGGTGCCATACCAGCTCCACCACCTACATATAACATTTCTGCCTCTGTTTCATTAATGAAGAATTCTCCATAAGGACCAGAAACCACAACAGGATCTCCAGATTTTCTAGAAAAGATATAAGAAGAAGCAACACCTGGATTAACTTTTGCCCAGCCATTAATATTTCTATCCCATGGTGGAGTTGCCACACGAACATTTAACATAATCTTTCTTCCTTCAGCAGGGTAAGAGGCCATTGAGTAAGCTCTTTCAACCAATTCATCGTTTTTCATGACCAATGGCCATAAATTAAATTTATCCCACTCTGCTTTGAATTTATCAGGTTCTCCTGGATGCTCTACTGGATGAGCTTCGATATCAATATCTGAATACTTAATTTCACACTTAGGAATTTCAATTTGAATATATCCTCCTGGTTCATAATGCATATCATCAGGCAATTCAACAATAAACTCTTTAATAAAAGAAGCCACATTATAATTTGAATATACTTTAGCTTCAAATTTCTTAATTCCGAATACTTCTTCTGGAACCTCAATTACCATATTGTTTTTTACTTTCACTTGACAACCAAGTCTCCATCCTTCAGCAAGCTCTTTTCTGCTAAAATGAGGAACCTCTGTTGGCAAAGCTTCCCCTCCACCTTCTTTCACAATACACTTACATTGAATACATGTTCCACCACCACCACAAGCAGAAGGTAAAAATATTTTACTTGAACTTAATGTTGATAATAAAGTATTTCCCGAATTAACTTCAATTTCACTTTCACCATTAATTTTAATTTTTACAGGTCCTGAAGGAACTAATTTTGCTTTTGCAAACAAAATAATAGCTACCAAAACCAATAATAAAATTAAAAATGCAATTACTGTCGTACTGATTAAACCAGTAGTAGTTACTTCTAATGCTATCATAATTAATTTTGTACTATTTCGGTTAATGAATCATTTACTTTTTCAACCGAAGTTGAATCTAAAACCTCTTCTACTCGTATTTCCTCTTTAACTTCAACAGGAACAACATTTTCCACTACATCCTTCTTAGGAGCTTCATCTCCTCCAGTCAACATCCCTCCAAAAGACATAAAACCGATAGCCATCAAACCAGTTAATATAAATGTAATACCCAAGCCACGGAAAGCAGGTGGCACATTTGAATATTTGATTTTTTCACGAATAGCACCAATTGCTAAAATTGCTAAAAACCATCCTATCCCAGAGCCAACTCCATAAACAGTTGCTTCAGTTATATTATTAAACTCTTTTTGTTGCATAAACAATGAACCTCCAAGGATTGCACAGTTTACCGCAATAAGTGGCAAGAAAATACCTAATGAATTGTATAATGCAGGAGCAAATTTTTCAACTATCATTTCAACCAACTGAACCATTGTAGCAATAGTTGCAATAAATAATATAAAAGTTAAAAAGCTTAAATCATAATCAACATATTCTTCACCTAACCAAACTAATGCTCCAGGACGAAGTAAATATTGATCTAATAAATAATTTAATGGTACCGTAACTAGCATTACGAAAATAACAGCTGCTCCAAGTCCTACTGCTGTAGAAACTTTTTTAGAAACCGCTAAGTACGAACACATTCCTAAGAAGGTTGCGAATACCATATTATCAATAAAAATTGACTTTAAAAATAATTGTAATAATTCCATTTCTTAGTTTGTTTCGATTAAACTTTTATTTCTTGAACGTTGGAAACCAATAATTAATCCCAACGTAATTAGAGCCATAGGTGCCAATAACATAAAACCATTATTTTCATATCCTAAAGCATATAATCCTGTTTTTTCTACTGGATCACCAAAAACTTGGAAACCAAATAATTTACCAGAACCTAATAGTTCTCTAAAGAAACCTACAACCACCAAGATTAAACCATATCCAGCAGCATTACCAATACCATCTAAGAAAGATTTCCATGGTCCATTTCCTAAAGCAAAAGCTTCAAAACGTCCCATAATAATACAGTTGGTAATGATTAATCCAACAAAAACGGATAATTTTTTAGCCAAATCTGGTACATAGGCTTTTAATGTTAAATCAACAATAATTACCAGAGCTGCAACGACAACAAGTTGAGCAATAATACGAATTGAAGAAGGAATAACATTTCTCATTAAAGAGATTACTACATTTCCTGCTGCTAAAACAAACATTACTGACAATGCCATAATAACAGAAGCTTTTAATTCTGCTGTAATTGCAAGTGCAGAACAAATTCCTAATACCTGAACAGTAATTGGATTACTATCAGTTAACGGATCCATAACAAGTCCAACATTCTTTTTTGAGAATAATGGTTCTTTTTCTGTATTTTTATTATCTGCCATAGTTTATTTTTTTAAAGTTTCGAAATAAGGCAAATACAATCTGATATCCTTTTTAAGCATTGTACCTACACCGTTACCAGTGATAGTTGCACCAGAAATTGCATCAACTTGATTATCTTTTTTATCTGTATTGTTAGGATCTCCATTAGATTTTGAAATCTCAATCGATTTAAAATCTCCAGATGCATCATATAACATTTCACCTTTAAAATCATCTTTAAAAAATGGTTCTGTGATATTTGCTCCTAAACCAGGTGTTTCTCCTTTATGATCGAAGAAAACTCCATAAATACTTTTTAAATCACTATTTAAAGCTACATAACCCCAAATAGCATCCCATAATCCATTCCCTCTAACAGGGACAATATAAATTTTTTCACCTTCTTTTTCACCAACGAATAATGGTAATCTTTGAATACCACCTTCTTTAGCTTTATTTTGTTCTTTTTTAATGTCTATTAAATAAGCTTCAGGATTTTCTGTTGCAATTACACCTTCAATTACATATTGTTCTGTGATGTATTTGTTAAACATTTCAGTAGCATTAGCCCTAGTAGATTCTACACCCATAGAA
>LLBY010016331.1_pt6 | contig 11817 bp, 14 predicted proteins | sample 1489401 | NCBI WGS metagenome assembly LLBY01 (sample SAMN04092656, study PRJNA295927) | soil metagenome | biome: Soil prokaryotic community; feature: Bulk soil; isolation source: soil from tomato rhizosphere | host: tomato cultivar Hawaii 7996 | place: South Korea | collected 2011-11-01 | reverse complement strand
GCTGCACAGTATATCTTTGAAGTTATCTTGTTATTTCCTTCATTGATACTGGTATAATTACTTGAGAGTGTATATTGCCATGTTGAATAATCGTTATTTCCTTGTATTCCTGTAGGTTGGACATTTTGATAGGGCTTTACGTTATTCACAATAATTGTCACGTCACAGTCAGTTGAAGCAGTATCCTTTGAGACTCCATAGATTACCAGTGACTTGTTTGAATTAAGGGGAACCAAGTCACCTTTGTCGGGTGAATTTATCTTTATACCTCCTGTAAGCTTTGAGATGCTAGATGCAGAGGTAGTGGCATCAGCATCAGTATTAGTAGTAGTAGGAGGGGTAGTAGCACTAGGAGAAACAGCTGTCTCTGTATTATTATTATTATTCGTAGTCAAAGTATTGTTCTGTGCTAATACTTGAACACTTGAATTATAATGAATGTTTGATAATAATAAGAGTATCAATAGTCCTGAAAAAATAATCCCAATATTTTTTATCATGATTGAATTTCCCATTTTTCAATATATTAAAGTTTGACAAGATTTTTCTATATGATAAATCCAGATGTATATGTTGGGAATGATGATTGCAATTGATGGATGAACTTACATATACCATAAACTTTAACAATTCCAAAACATCATTATCGTCGTGGTAGAAAATACCGAAGGCAATCAAAAAACTCTGCTAACTTTCTCTAATATCCAATACTTAGTCGAAGGTTTGGATGCGTTACTTCATACGAATCTTGATGGAGACAAAAGAACAAAGGTGATCAAGTTAAGAGATGATCTAACCGATTATATCAATAACTTCTTTAACGATTATTCTTAAATTGGCTTTTGCTTACTAACTAACTAACTAACTAACTGTATCAACTAGTGACTATTAAGATGAGAAAATGAGATTTTGAAAGTAGTAATTACTGGTACGCCCGGTGTAGGCAAACATACAATTGCTGAATCGCTATCAATTGTAATGGGAAATATACCTATTTTAGATATAAACAGGATTATTTTGTCTGAAAATCTATTAACTGCTTCTTCAAAAAAAAACGATAGTAATAATGATAATGAGGTAGACATTCAAAAGTCATATGAATTTTTGACATTTTTACTGTCTGAAGACAAATTTCAAGATTCAATTATAGTAGGTCATCTAGCACCCTATGTTATCACTCCTGATTTAGTTGATTTTGTAGTGGTATTAAGAAGGTCGCCGTATGAACTAAAAAAAATTTATCATGAGAGAAGTTATTCAGAATCCAAAACTAGAGATAACATCAATGCCGAAATTTTAGGTATATTGTCATACGACGCCTCTAAAAATTTTGAGTTCTCAAAGCTCTCCGAATTGGAGAACTCCAATAACTTGATACCTTCATCCGTAGCTCACTGCATATTCAACATGTACTTGAATCCAAAATCGAGGTCCTTTGGGTTTATTGATTGGCTATCCTTGATTCAAAGCGATCCAGAAATGCTAAAATACATAAAATAAACCTCTTTTTAACTGATTTCATATATATATACCTTAAGATACTTATCCTCTTGGATTATGGCTGCTTTAATTTCAAGAAAGTTTGCTGAAGAAAGTGTACAATTTCTAGGAAAAAAAGTTTCAATTGAAACTTCTGACAATAAAACTTATTCAGGCATTTTGACTGGTTTTAATGAAAAATTTGATTTGATATTAGATAATGTTGATTCTCAGCAGATTCAAAAACTAATGATCAATGGTCAATTCGTAAAAGAGGTAAAACTTTTAGAACGACCTTTTGATTTAAAAGCTCTATCCGAAAGATTATCGAGGGTTTTCCCTGGATTAGTTAAGATTCGTGAGGACGTCGGTGCCATCATTGTAATGGATAAAATTAAAGTCACCGAGTCTGGAATCGAAGAAGGTTCTGGCCTCTCTGCAACACGTGTCAAGGCTATTTATGATGAATTCCTTAGGGAGTCAAAGAACTAATCTTGGTATTTGAGGTGAAATGTACTGACCTAGCTGCCCGAATTGGTAAACTGACTACACCCCATGGTTCTTTTGAAACACCGGCATTTATACCAGTAATTCACCCCGTAAAACAGCAATTAAGTCCTAGTTTTTTAAAATCACTTGGATTTGAATGCATAATCACAAATGCGTATATAACTTTCAAATATTATGGTGAAAAAGCCCAAAAACAGGGAATCCATAGAATCGTTAATTATGATGGGCCCATAATGACGGATTCGGGAGGCTATCAAGTTCTTGAGTATGGTAAAGTAAATGTTACACCATCCACAATGGCTCAATTTGAGCTCGATATTGGAAGTGACATACCTGTTCCCTTGGATAAACCCACCGGATATGGCTTACCTTACAATACAGCCAAGTCTTATGTGGAAGAAACGATTTCAAATATTGATGAAACCATAAAAGTAATAAAAAGCAACAACGGAGCTGGCACAAATTATGACGATAACAATAATGGACTTGATGTTGATAATTCGTTATCTTCAAAGGGAGAGTTATGGACAGGAACAATTCAGGGTGCAGAACACTTTGATCTGGTAAGATATTCTTCCTCTATTTTAGATAAGAAGGGATTTTCATTTTTCGCAATAGGTAGTCCTGTCGAACTTATGGAAGCTTATGAATTTTCAATATTGGCTCAACTAATAGAAGCTACCAAATCCTCCATTCCAAACAAACCTATTCATTTATTCGGTGCAGGCCATCCTCTTACAATACCACTTGCAGTTGCATTGGGTTGTGATACATTTGATTCTGCATCATATATTTTGTATGCAAAAGCCAATAGATACATGAGCTCTTCAGGAACATTGAGACTGGAAGATCTTTCATATTTGCCATGCTGCTGTCCGGTTTGTTCTCATTTTACAGTTAAAGAATTAAACGATGAAGAAACTAATAGTCGAACCATTAATCTTGCCAAACACAATTTGTTTATTCTAAAACAAGAAATGGCTGCGGTAAAACAGGCCATTTATGATGGTCGTTTGTGGGAATATATACTACAAAAAGCACGATCTCATCCAAAATTGATGGATGCAATTCATACCATGAAAAACTTTGATTATATTCAACAAAATACTCCTATATTCAAGCATAAAGCGATTTACTTGTTTGAACCCTTAGATCAATTCAGACCCGAATTAGTGAATTTTAGAAAAATGTTGATAAATAATTATAGATCACCGCCAAACACTGATTCTCTATTGCTTTATCCTGATCAAGGAATAAGACCGTTTTATTCCTCCTCCATATTAAAAAAACTTTCCAACTCTTATCCTGATGCCTCCATTTGTCTGTACAATCCATTCTTTGGCCTGATTCCAGTTGAGATTTCAGACATTTATCCGGCTTCTCATAACATTTTTATAAAAAACTTTGACGAGTACTCTCCTAGAGATTATCCTCAATTCTTAAAATTGATTAATTCGTTCTTGAAAAAAAATGATAAATTCAGGTCGATTCATATAATAGCAAACAAGTTCATGAAGGGGTTAATTCCTTATATAAAGACCGTAGAAGAAACTGAGGTCAAAATCGAAGATTTTAGAGGTTTTAATTTAAAATAATTACAAAAATTAAATTGATTTTGTTAGAATTTAGCGCCGACGCTATCTTTGACTTCTTTTGACAACTCCTTGTATCCTTCCTTATCTATTATCACGGCATTTATGCTATCACCGGTTCCAGCATTTCTTCTAATAGCTGCAGCGATGGCCTGGATTGCTACCTTGTAGGCCTCATTTACGCTCATCCCTTCTTTGTATTCAGATTCTAGATAACCATAGGCCACAGGAGAACCACTTCCTGTAGAAATAAACTTTTCCGTTGTCATAGAACCAAATAGATCAATGTTATAGATTTGTCCTTTTTGTTGGCGAAAATCAAATCCGCCCATGATGATTTGAACATAAAATGGAAAATATCTTTGATTAAATAGAATATTAGAACAAAGTCTTGCAGCAGAGCTAACTGGAATTGGCTCCCTCTTGGATAACCTGTAAATATTTGAATTATATCTCATTGTATCGACGAGATTTTGAGCATCTGCAACACCACCTGCTATTGTCATACCTAAGTGATTATCGACCTTTTGTATTTTCATTACATGTCTGTCTGCAATAAATAGTCCTGCACTTGCTCGAGTATCAGCAGCTAATACTACACCATCATTACATGTTAGAGCACAAGTAGTAGTTCCCTTCTTAATTTGATCTAAAATTTGTTGAGGATATCGATCATCATTAATGTGCATTTATATCAACTTCTAAAAGACTACATTTAAGCATTGTCAATTCACATTCAATTACAAAATAATTATTATATCTCTTTTGTTGTTATATATTTTATATTTGGCTCAAACTTTGTATGATAAGATCTGGGATGATCATGTAGTATACTCTGATGAAAATAATGATTTGTCTCTTTTATACATTGATAGACATTACATACATGAGGTAACTTCACCGCAGGCTTTTGATGGCCTTCGTATTAACAATAGGAAAGTGAGAAGACCCGATCTTACTTTCGCTACGGTAGATCATAACGTTCCTACCACAGACAGATCTTTGCCAATTGTAGATCAAATTTCTTCATTGCAGATAAAAGCATTGGAAAATAATTGCAAAGAATTCGGTATATCCCTTTTTGATATGAATGACAAGTATCAGGGTATAGTTCATGTGATTGGTCCGGAATTAGGATTGACACTTCCCGGTAGTACTATTGTGTGTGGAGATAGTCATACTTCAACTCATGGAGCATTTGGATCTTTGGCTTTTGGTATAGGAACCAGCGAAGTCGAACATGTGTTGGCCACCCAATGTTTGTGGATGAAAAAATCCAAGAATTTTGAGATTGTTTTGAATGGTGGTTTAAAAAATAATAGTAATATCTCTTCAAAGGATGTGATCTTAAACATAATTAGACAAATAGGTACATCTGGTGGTTCGGGCTCAGTGATTGAATACAAGGGAGATTATATTTCCTCTCTTTCTATGGAAAAACGCATGACCATTTGTAACATGTCTATTGAGGGAGGAGCCAGAGCGGGTCTTGTTGCACCGGACGATACTACCTTTAATTATTTAAGAGGTAGGATCTTTTCACCCCGGAATGAATCATTTGAACGCATGATACATGATTGGAAAGGTCTGAGATCAGACAACGGAGCAAAATATGATAGAACCTTTTCTATCAATATAGATAATCTTGCTCCACAAGTTACTTGGGGTACTAATCCTGCAATGACTGTTGATGTCGATTCGGTCATTCCTACTCCAGACGAGTATTCTAAAGGAAACGATGAGGAAAAGAAATCTGCTATTAAAGCTCTCAAATATATGGATTTAGAACCTGGAATACCAATTACAGATATTTCAATTGATAGAGTATTCATTGGTTCATGCACTAATGCAAGACTAGAGGATTTGATGGAAGCATCAGAGGCTGTGAAGGGAAAAAAGGTATCAGATAGTGTTAAAGCTATGGTCGTTCCTGGATCTCAGCAAGTAAAACATGCCGCAGAAAAATTGGGATTGGATAAGATATTTACCAATGCTGGTTTTGAGTGGAGAGAACCTGGATGTAGTATGTGTTTAGGAATGAATCCTGATATACTTAAAGCAGGAGAAAGATGCGCTAGCACTTCTAATAGAAATTTTGAGGGGCGTCAAGGAACTGGCGGTCGGACTCATCTTGTCAGTCCAATAATGGCCGCAGCAGCGGCAATAGCTGGTAAATTTGTTGATGTAAGGGAGTGGGTTTAGCTCAATCTTATTTGTAAAGGATATACAGAGTAAAGTAGAGGTGTATTTTGATGGAACCATTTAGAAATCTTGCTAGTAAAGTTGTGCCACTGGATATAGCTAATATCGATACCGATCAGATTATTCCTAAACAATTCTTGAAACTTTTGGGCAAAACAGGATATGGCCAATATTTATTTTTTAATTGGCGTTATGATGAGAATGGAAATCCAACAGAGAATTTTGTATTAAATTTACCAAAGTTTAAGGGAAGACAAATACTTTTGACACGTGAAAATTTTGGAATAGGCAGCTCGAGAGAGCATGCCGTTTGGGCTCTTAAAGATTACGGGTTCAAAGTTGTTATTGGAGTTTCTTTTGCGGATATTTTTTATAATAATTGCACTAAAAATGGGGTCTTGGTTATCAAATTGGATAAAAATACGATTGACGATTTTTTTTCTACCAAGACAGACGATGACTTTGAAATAGATTTAGCTCAACAACAAATAAGGATAAATTCGACCATCTATTCGTTTGAAATAGATCCAACTATTAAAAATTCATTGGAAAGTGGAATTGATGAAATATCAAAGACTCTGCAGTTAGAAAGCCGTATTAAAAAGTATGAAGACAAAAAGAATCTTACCGTTCAGCCTAATACAATATTATAAACATTTAGGTAAATTGTTATCATAAATAATATGATAATATTTGCATGACGAAAATTTAAGGCTGAAACCTAATTAAATTTACTATTATACCAATTGAAGAGTTTCTTATAAGATATAAAATACTGCTTTTAAGATATGAAAATAGTTACACTAAATTTGTATGTATTTTTTGTCCTAACAGCTGTTCTAGTTACCGGAAGCTTGGTTACGTCACAAACAACATTTTCATCCGCTCAAATTGTTGATCCCAAAAATGTGTATTCAATTTCAAAGTCAAACTATGCACATTCAGTAGATACGTTTGTTTGGTCCTCACCTTCGACCTCCTCTTCCTTCTCTTCTTCTACTACCATCCCCCCTACTATTGCCAACGCAGCAACTTCTTCTTCTATTAATGCTGAAATGTCTGATGTCCTAACTGCAAGCTTTACTAATATTATAGATACGCAAATTTACACTGGTTTAGACCGGTTAACCAACTAACCGGTAATAATCTTCTGTTTTATTAGTTTGTCAATTTGATATTCTTGAGCACCCTATCAAAGACAATAACATATTTGTCATATTGGTCTTGTTCTGCTAGAAGTGAAAATATGTAAATACCACTGTTAGTGGTCAAAAATACTTGTTTAGTTTTAAATAACAACCCGGCGTCGGCAAAGCTGTATACTATACTCTCAGCCGAAATCTTGGAATTATCTAAAATTATGGAAGACATGTTTTCAAACCTAAAATTGTCGTATTGATTTCCTAATTTTTCCACAATATCTTGTGTATCAACACCATCTTCCATGGATATATTATTTGTAGGTCTCTGAACACTTAGGACGATATTTTCTTGAAATAAATCACTAGGATTTTCTTTTGGGGAAAGAAATACAATATTATTAGTAGTCTGATTAACTTGCCTTGTTTTATCTTCTATGATTTGCCATCCAGTGGGAATTTTGGTATTTAGGTTACTTCCATCGCTATTATTGCTGGTGTAATTGATCCAACCTGTTTCTTGCGAAACTGTTTCTTGAGCAAATGCAGAATTGTTAAAGTAAATAAAGGAAAAATCAATCTTAGTACTTTCTGAATTTGGATTTTCAATCATATTGACAAACATGAGAATAATTAGAAAACAAGGAAAGAAAATAATAATCGCTAAATTGGCTTTCCCTAGCATCTGCATAATACAACTATTATTCTATTATAATTAGTATTTTATTACGTTTCTACTGGATATTTCTTATATTATCATAATCAATAGGTTCATATGATAATCTACTCCTGTTCTAAGTTATTTGGGTATTTTCCGATATGACTTGTATAAAAGTCCTAATGTGGGTATTTTTGCTAAATCTAACGACAAGTTGGTACTACTTCCCCATGGGTATGCTGAAACAAAGCTGAAAAAAATTACAGAAATCCTGGAATCAGAACCTCTTTTCGTTTCTATAGCAGGAAACAGGATAATAGGTCCTATGGTGGTTTTAAATAATACTGGGATGATACTCCCCTCTACAGCATCAGATGATGAACTCATTTATCTAAAAAGCATTACAGGATTAAATGTAGCGAAGCTTGATTCGAAATACACTGCTGTAGGCAATCTTATTTCAGCTAATGATAATGGGGCAATAGTGTCTCCATTGTTTAAAAATGAGCTTGATAAGCAGATCGGTGATGTTTTAGGAGTTGAAGCTCATACTATGTCAGTAGCCGATTTTAATCAAACTGGCTCAATAATTGTAGCTACAAATACCGGTGCTGCCGTACATCCCAAGGCTACAGAAGAAGAAATTAAAATTATCTCATCTGTACTAAAAGTGGAGGTCGAACCTTTAACCATAAATGGTGGAATTCCGTATTTATCATCGGGAATAGTTTGGAATTCAAAATCTCTGATTGTAGGGAGTTTAACAACAGGACCAGAATTGATAATGCTTAGTCGAGCCTTTAAAATGTAGGTTATATAGATTTCAAATACTATAGTTCAATTTAGTCTCAAGAATATCAAGATTTATATCCAAAAATCTTTTGCGTGTTTTAATCACGTGACTATTTAATAAGAATGTGATAACCTCATACTGATCGACTATCATATAAGTAACAAATAACATATACTTTCTTTTCATTCGTATTGTATTGCAGTAAAGTTGTAATTTGAGAAATAAAGAGAAAATTTGGTAATATTCTCCTTCAATTATTTTTCTAAGGGTTGAATTTTTTTATAGTTTTGAGAATATTTTTTGAAGCCTTTCTAATCCCTTTCAATTCTTTTAGAACTTGTTTCTCATAATAGGATAGTTGCTCATTATCTTTGTCATCTTTCTTTAGCTTATCTAGCTTCAGAGGCAAGATGCTATCACCTTCATTCTTTGTAGAACCAGAAGCATCATCTTTGTTATCTTTTTTGGTTTTTGAATTATTGGTTTTAGGTGCAGTGGAAGCTGTTAGATTTGCAGTTGATTTTGAAGCTGTTGACTCTATTGGTGAAGCCTTTTTGGTATTCTTTGTAGAACCAGAAGCATCATCTTTGTTATCTTTTTTGGTTTTTGAATCTGTTGACCTTTTGGTACTATTACTATTGCTTATCATGATAACTGTATCTTATGTTCATAATAAATATCTTAATTATTGTCATTTCATTTATCCCGAAATTGACAGACAGTTATAGACAATAAACGATAATTACACTTTGCATATTAAAATTATCGCTAAAAATGAGAAACAAATTTTCTTAATATCGACTCTGTTAGAAATCCTGGAACCTACTGGAATTTTCGCGAATAATTAGGAACAATACATAGGTTGGAATTGTTTTTGTCAATACCTGATAGAGTGGAGTAGAAAATATTAATCGTCGGCTATTATCAAAATGAATCGGATTTATTTGATCGCTTTAAAGTTGTTGCATAATGGCATTACACTAACAAATATGAAAGATTGTGATCCTAATATTACACTGACATTCACTTAGACTATATACAAAATGACTATTAGAACTACACAAGTACACTAAACATGAATCCTCAAGATATCATGAATTGTAACACGGATGAGCTAACTAGATTAAAAGACAGTTATAAATATATTAATTCAAACTATGAAACTTTTAAAAAATACTATAAGAATCAATTTGTCGCAGTCAAAGATACCGAATATTTTGACAACGACAGTAACTTGGAGAAGTTAGTTGAAAGGATAACACTTAGCAACACTAACAAACTAATAGCAATAGAATTTATCCATCCATAAAATCATACCAAAAACAATTTCAACTACTAAAAGCTGAAACTCTTTTCAGATTTCACTAGTCATTTCTTTGGCTGGGTAAGTCATTAACTTTGGGCATAATAAACAGTTAAAAAAAGATTTTATTATCTATAAATACTAGATGATTGACGATCTATTTCTAAATTTGAATGGTAGGTATCACTATACACTACTTCATCTCTAGGAATTTCGATTTCCTTTACCGTAACAGTTAATGGTGTTAAATCTATAACATATTTTCTATTGCAGTTAATGTTATAAACTGACGTATATTCAAACTTGCCAGTCTTTTCAAATCTTATCTCATGCCCATGGATATCTATAAAAGTTTCATTCAGAATTTCTGATGCTTTTAAACGTAATCCGTCAATCATTTTTCTCATTTTGTCGTTAAATTTATATCTAAACTATACTTATTATTTTATTTCAATATAGATCTCGTAGAACATGATGATACCAAGATCAATATTTCTATTTGTTTATATGTTGATGTTCTGAAAGGAATTATAACCATATTTGGTACCAATTTCAAATTAATCAAAAAAACATATGAAGATTAAAATTAAATTTTTGTCATCATCAAGCCTGTAATTTAGTTGATTCCTAGATATCAAATATACGGCTTCAGCGCGATGATTACAAGCTTAGTAACACGGTTTTGATGAATACTATTATATCCTATGATTAACTGATATAGAGATTTAATTGAGTGGAAATATCCACAAAAAGCTTTTCTAATCTAGCTCCGAACCACATTTAAAGCATTTGAGATTGCCAACTATGTATTCATCCATTCTAAAGCCGCATTTTATACAATCAATATTGTGTTTTCCATATCTTTCATCAGATCTATGAGAATTCACTAGTTCTTCTAACTTGATGCACTGAAACAACAAATTAGGAATGACAATAATTTTCATTCTACCAATTATGGAAACAAATTTCTATTAATGATTGTCAATATATTTTAAATGATTCTATATAGTTAAGGGTGATAATCTGATTCGTTAGATCGATTAAAAGTACAATATAGTATATTATCTGGTAATTTCTTTACTAAAAGTTGTATGTTGGTTTCAATTTATGTGATAATACATGTATGTATGATTACAATTCTCAGGTATCTCATGGTTTCAAACATTCAAAATATATAACAAATAGAGAAATGGACGCCACCTATGCTATTGACTATTTGTTTTCATTGTCGTAGTAGTAGAATTTGAATTTCCAGGTCCTGAAGTAGTTGTAGTAGTGGTAGTAGTGGACTGAGAGCCATTGCCATTTACAGGAGCAGAATTGTTACTATTATTAGAGGCTTGACCTATCGATTCAAAAGTGTTCTCAATATTATTGTTTACAGCATTTTGTATGGAATCTGTTAGACTTTGTGCATGTGCAACTTGTATAATAGATATTAAAATCAAGGCGCCTAGGATATAACTAACGTTCATGGATTGAGATGTGAATTATACTATAAAAAGATACCGGTATCGGCTCTTAAAAGTGATATTTTGATTAGAACTACAATTTGCCTCTATATATCCTATTGTGTAAAGCTTACGTCTCTTGTTTAATAAAACATTTATTTCATTGCAATGACAATTCATGGTAACTCTGATATTTCATTATTGAGTATGGATATTACATCTGTAAATGAATACTTTATAATTTGTTCATTTCTTACATGTTTTGGAATTTTGTGAACTTGTTTCTTGTAATTGTCTACTGTTTACTTGGTCTAGAAACCAATACTTGATATCCATTAATCAAAAAATAATAATCATCATCATCAGCCATTTTAATATGCTGCAATGGCCGAATTATCAGTATTCTTTGCATAATCCATAAGTAGAGTTACAAGGTTCGAGCGCCAACTCATATGATCTATTTTTGTATTTTAGAAACTGGGTTTCCTGTGAAGAATTAGAACATCATAAAAATATTGCAGAATTAATTTAACAAACCCTGATATTTAATAGTCATCTCATTATATTCATTCAAACTTTTTTCTACAGATTAATGCAATCACTGACGTACCCACAAATGTAGCGGTCCAGTACAACCATATATTTGCCAATACTCCTGAAACTAAGGCTGGAGCCAATGAACGTGCAGGA
>LLBY010062240.1_pt2 | contig 11836 bp, 10 predicted proteins | sample 1489401 | NCBI WGS metagenome assembly LLBY01 (sample SAMN04092656, study PRJNA295927) | soil metagenome | biome: Soil prokaryotic community; feature: Bulk soil; isolation source: soil from tomato rhizosphere | host: tomato cultivar Hawaii 7996 | place: South Korea | collected 2011-11-01 | reverse complement strand
GGTTCCGGAAAGTCCTATGCGACCAAGCTTGAGATCCTTAGAACCCTCATGTTCGAGACAGAGGTCATTGTCATCGACCCTGAAAAGGAGTACGAATATCTCGCCGAGGCAACGGGAGGGAAGTACTTCAACATCTCGCTCAACTCGGAACACCACATCAACCCATTCGACCTTCCCGTCCCTCGAGAGGACGAATCAGGTGCCGACGTGCTTCGATCAAACATCATTAACCTCGTGGGATTGTTCCGCATTATGATGGGAGGACTGACGCCAGAGGAGGACGCCCTCATCGACAAGGCCATTACCGAGACATACGCACTCAAGGACATCACTCCCGACTCCGACTTCAGATCTACCGAACCACCGCTTCTCTCGGACTTCGAACTTGTCCTCGCCGGAATGGAGGGAGGGGAGTCGCTCGTACAAAGACTGACCAAATACACCAAGGGAACCTGGTCCGGATTCATCAACAGGCCGACGAACGTGGACATCAACGCGAAGTTCATCGTCTTCTCGCTCCGAGACATGGAGGAGGATCTCAAGCCTGTTGCGATGTACATCGTTACGCATTACATCTGGAACGCCATTCGAAAGAACCTCAAGAAGCGCCTTCTCGTCATCGACGAGGCGTGGTGGATGATGAAGTCAGAGGATACCGCATCCTTCCTCCTCAGCCTTGCAAAGAGAGGCCGAAAGTACTTCCTTGGACTCGCCACGATTACCCAGGACGTGGACGACTTCCTCAAATCGCCCTACGGAATGCCGATTATCACAAACTCGTCGATACAGGTCCTCCTCAAGCAGTCACCATCGTCCATAGATAAGCTCCAAACCGTCTTCAATCTCACCGAAGAGGAGAAATACCTGCTCCTCGAATCAGACGTAGGGGAGGGCATATTCTTCGTAGGACTCAAGCACGTGGCCATTAAAATAATCGCCTCGTACACCGAAGACCAGATCATAACGTCTGATCCGTCGCAGATCCTCGCCATCAAAGAGGCGAAGAGAAATCTACAGCAGTAGACGACTTTCCGTAGGGGGTTTCATGTTACAATATATTTGTCATGCTTCTCAAAAAGACATCTTTTTTCTTCGTTTTTCTCAGTCTTTTCCTCTCATGCTCCTTTGTTAGTGCCCAATCCATACCAGGAATACAGAACCCCCTCATTGTCAGCGTCATACCGAGCGAACCTCGGGCGAATCAACTGACCGTGATCGGAATACAGAGCTACAGCATGGATCTCGACAGGGCTCTCATCACCTGGTACGTCGACGGCGTCAACACGGCAAGCGGAGTCGGTCTCAAGCAATTCAACGTAATGGCGGGACCATCGGGCTCAATAAAAACGATCGACGTCATGGTTTCCACGGTTGAAACGGGAACCTTTTCTGAAACGATCGTCATCAGACCGGCTGATGTGGGGCTTCTCTGGGAATCGGATACCTACACCCCTCCTTTCTACAAAGGAAAAGCCCTTCATTCTTACAACGGATCATTCAAGGTTGTCGCAATCCCAGAACTTTTTACCGCAGCAGGAGTGAAGATCGATTCAAAGGACCTCATCTACACCTGGAGAAAGAACGGGGAGGTTGAGGGATCTGCTTCAGGGTACGGAAAAAATACCTACATTGGCTCACAGACTAGCTATCTCAGGGAAGGGGAAGACATATCGGTTGAGGTCTCCGCACCCCGAGACAATGTGGTCGCATCAAACAGCATTCTCATAACACCCCTCGTACCGGAGGTTATCCTTTACGAGAAAAGCCCCCTCTACGGAATCGTCTACGAGAAGGCCCTCAAGAATACGATGAGGCTCACCAACGAGGAGGTTACGATAATCGCCGAACCCTTCTCTTTTTCCGTACAAAGGAGAAACGTCTCAAACCTGACATACGCCTGGACACTCAATAGCAGTCCTCTCTCTGATTTCGCCAATAAAAGCTCGATAACTCTCAGGAGAACGAGTAGCGCGGCAGGAAGAGCAAACCTTACCGTATCCCTCCAAAACACCTTCAAGCTCTTGCAGGGAGGGAACAACGGCCTAACCATCTCGTATGAATAAGACAATCAAAAAACTTTCAGCGGTATCACTTTTCCTTCTCGTGACGGGACTCTTCGCGTTTCCTGTCGCGGTCGCGTTTGCACAGGGCTCTATAACCGAGAACATAGACTTCTCACAGCCCTACATCCCCCTCACGACGATTCCAGGCCTATATGAAGAAGGGGAGGCGACAAATCCCGTGACAATAGTTAAGGGTATCTACGGCCTTGCGATCGGCATCGGCAGCGTAATCGCAACCCTCATGATCATCTATGCGGGCTTTGAATACATGTACGTCGAGGCAATCGGCCAAAAGTCAGCGGCAAAGGAGCGAATCACGAACGCGTTTCTCGGCCTTCTCGTCATCCTCGGATCATACATACTCCTCAGGACGATAAACCCCGCGCTCGTCGATTTCAACATCACGCTCGAAGAGGGTACGGGCAGAGTCGCAAACCTCATAGCGGTGCAGAAGGATTTCGACACCGCGCAGGCAAGGATAAGAGAGGCGCAGGAGTTGGCGACGCGACTTCAGGCAAACATAAAAGAATCAAACTCCCAAATCCTCAGCCTTGATGCCCAGCTCGCGGAGCTGTACTCGGCCCAGGATGACATGGAAATTACCCCTGAGCAGCAGGAAGAGATCCAGGGGAAAATCTCCGAGCTCACCCAAAGCAAGGTAAATATCGAAAAATCAGTTAAGGATATGGTGCTGGAAGAAAAGTACATTCGCGCAACGGGAGGACTCAGCCTAAACGTGAGCTCCATGGAAGAAAGTCTCATAACGGGGGGAGGGAACAACATAGCGGGCAATATACAAAGGGGGCTGGAGAATATTGCGGAGGCGCGAACCGCCCTCAAGACGGCACTCGCCCAGCAAAGCTCCCCGCTTCTTCAATCACGTCTGGCGGAACTCGATACCCAGGAAATACTTTTCAGGGCACAGGCATCCCAGCTGAATATAATCAACAGGCGTCAGAACGAGCTCATCGATGACCCAAAAGTTGCCGCCGCCGAAATACAGAGGGTAGGCAAGGCAGCGGTCGAGACATTCACGAAAATGGGAAAGCCAGGGCTCGTTGAGCAAATCCAGAACGAAACCGTTCGCAGGATTGCCATAGTCTGCCCAAAATGCCAATAAAATATGTCTAAAAAAACATTCACGTTCTTCATCATAGTCCTCATTGCCATCATGGCTTTCTTGGCATGGTTCTTTTTCCTCAGAACAACAGACCAGACGGGGCCGGACACGAACAATCAGCCGACCGACCTCTTTCCGTTCGGGCAGGGAAGCACCACGCCAAACACAACAGAGCCACAAACAGGCACGACGACGGGTCAGATAGACATCTCGAACGGCAGTAGCCAGCAAATACCTCGCTTTAGACAGCTATGGAGGGAACCGAATGCTGGGGCGGTTTTCTTTCCGGGCACGGGCACGACGACGGGAGTGAGGTTTATCGACCGCGCGACGGGACATGCATATGAGTCACCACTTCTCTCGACAGGGGAAACCAAGATATCAAACGTCACCATACCCCAGATTCACGAGGCCCTTTGGGCAGACAACGGAACGGAACTTGTCTTTCGATACCTCAAGGACGACTCTTCGATTCAGTCCTTCTACGGGGCAATCTCGACATCGAGCGCTGCGACGACATCATCGGCAATCGAGGGATACTTCCTTCCGACGGACATTAGAGACATATCGATTGCCGGTGACAAGATCCTCTATTTTAATCCTTCAGTTCAAATCGGAAGCCTCGTGCAATCGCGCATAGACGGAACGGGAAGGCGCGTTGTCATGAGTTCGGACGCTCGAGACTGGTCTGTGCTGACAACGAACCAGAAAACGGCATTCCTCAACACGAGACCGAGCGGAGCGGTTAAGGGATTCGGCTACGCCCTCGACCTGGCGACAGGCTCGATGAGCAAGATAGCAGGGGACATCCTCGGCCTCACGGGAACAATAAACCCAACGGCGACCTGGGCCCTCATGTCGGCACAGGAAAGGGGAGGAATCGTCTCGGCCTCATACGACCTGACAAAGAAAACGATGTCCACGATCTTGATAAAGACCCTATCCGACAAATGCGCATGGAGCAACACCAAAAACTCCCTCGTTTACTGTGCCGTACCGATAAACATACCGTCAGGCACCTATCCTGACGATTGGTATCAGGGAGAAACGAGCTTCTCCGACAAACTCATAAGCATAGACCTCTCGACAGGGGAGACCGAGCTTGTCGTCGACCCCTCGTTCGACGCGGCACAGGATATGGATATCATGAAAATTGTCGTTGACCGGACTGACTCACACATCACCTTCACAAACAAGAAAGACATGAGCCTTTGGCTATATAGGCTGACGGATAATTAAAGACAAGCGTATCCTGGAATGGAAAAGGCCGCATCGTTCGATGCGGCCTTTTCCATTTAGAGTGCCTTCAGTTCCTTTGCGGCAGCTTCGACTTCGTGAGTCTTCTTCATCTGCTTCCTAACGGTAAGCTCCTGCCAGATCATGAACAGGTTGCTTGTGATCCAATAGAGGGCGAGGGCGGCAGCGAAGTGATATGCGATGAAAAGAATCATGATGGGAAAAACATATTTCATCTGAGTCTGCATGCTTCGGGCAAAGTCTTCCTGAAAGCTTCCCTTGCCGGTCTTTGGGGCCATCGGGGGCATCGAAAGCTTTATCTGGAAGAACTGAGATACTGCCGCCAGGACCGCCAGGACCGCGCTCTTGGCCTCAACGTCGATAAGTCCGAGGAACTGCATATTGACGACCTCAGGGGCCTTCACGAACGAGTAGAGAACGCTTGCATCGGGGACTGATATGCCTGTCGTATAGAAAATCTTGTATAGGGCGAAGAAGATGGGGAGCTGGATGAGAATCAAGAAAATGCTCGAAAACGGATTGATATTCTTTGCCTTGTAGAAAGCCATGACCTGAAGGGCCTGAGCCTGTCGGTCGCTCTTGTACTTCTCCTTGATGGCATTCATCTCTGGCTCATACAGCTTCATCGCTATTTGAGTTCGGGCGGCCTTTCTCGAAAGGGGAAAGAGGATGAATTTAACAATTACGGTAAAAAGGATGATGATAACGCCGGCATCGAGGAAAGGGAGGTGTGCCGCAAGGAATATCAGGCCATTATAGAGAGGCTCGTAGATAAAGGTTGTGTACATTGTGTTGTGAATTAGGACGCTAGGCAATAGTAGCCTATTTAGGAGCCTTACTCAATCTAGAGGAGGCCGGCTTTTTTGAAGATAGCCTCCAGCTCAGAGGCGATTGCACCCGAGGTTGCCGTGAGACACTCCTTCTTTGGCATAATCGTGGCAAAGACCGGCTTTTTAAGGCTCCCTTTGACGTCTCGCAGGGAATTGTAGACCTTTCTGCGAATAGAGTTCCTGTCCACGGCTCTGGGAGCCACCTTTTTAGACACAGGCACGGCAAACTTGCTCTTTCCGGCGGACAAAAAACGCAAAGAAATAAGCGTCCCGAAGACGCTTTTTCCTTGAGAGAGAGCTGTTACCTCCTGTGTCGTGAGACGATCAGCCTTCCTCAGCATGTGCTAGATGTTTACGATCTTCTTCCTTCCTTTCTGGCGTCGTCGGACGAGGATCATCTTGCCAGTAGGGGAGTTCTTTCGAGCGAGGAAGCCGTGTGCTCGGGCGCGCTTCCTGTTCTTTGTTTTGTATACGATTGCCATTGATGTGTAATTTAAAAGTCTTGTTCACATATTATTAACATATTTACCGCCTGTTCACAAGTAGTGCATTTTATTCAACGCTATATACTTACACTACCTTAACGGTCCCGATAATACTTACATGGATAATAAAAAACTCTGGGAGAGCGTGTTGGGGGAGATAGAGCTCCAGGTTTCGAAGGCGAATTTCAACACATGGTTCAGGGATACCCATATCCACAAACAGGATGATGGGGTGATACTCCTTTCAGTTCCCAATCCATTCACAAAAGACTGGCTTTCGAACAAGTTCCACAAGGCAATCCTCAAGTCATTGAGGAATTTCGGCCATGACGTTCGATCGCTTGAATACGTCATCGCGAAAGCCCCAGAAAAGAAGCAGGAGATAGAGGAGGTGAAGAAGCCGACCCCCACCTACGAACTTCCACTCCAGGATCTCTATATCAGCAAGGACGACAACCTCAATCCAAAATACACCTTTGACTCCTTTGTCATCGGACCATTTAACGAGCTTGCCCACGCCGCCGCGCAGGCGGTTATGAAAAACCCAGGGATTGCCTATAACCCTTTATTTATCTATGGAGACACGGGAAGAGGGAAGACCCATCTCATACAGGCCGTCGGGAACTTCATAAAGCACAATCACCCGTCAAAAAAGGTCTTTTACGTTACCTCAGAACGCTTTGCCGTCGATTACATGAATTCGCTCCAACTCGGAAAGGCGAATCAGTTCAAGGAGAAGTACAGGAAATACGATGTCCTCATTATGGACGACGTGCAGTTCTTTTCGAGCAAGGAGAAATCACAGGAAGAATTCTTCCATCTCTTCAACACCCTCCACGAGAACAACAAACAGCTCATCATCTCGTCAGACAAGCACCCGAACCACATTCCCGAGCTCGAAGATCGCATCAAATCGCGCTTTAACGCGGGAATGATCGTCGACGTGTCGGCACCGGACCACGACTCGCGTCTCGCGATCCTTAGAAACAAGTCGCTGGCCCAGAGAATCTCGCTCACAGACGACATCATAGACTTCCTCGCAAAGACAATAGAGGGAAACGTGCGAGAACTCGAGGGGATCGTTAACTCCATAGCCATACAAACCCACATCAGGGGAAGGGAGCTCAATATCATCGAGATAAAGAACCTCATCAAGAACAGCATGAAGCCGAAGAAAACCATATCCATTAAGGATGTGGTCAAAATCGTTTCCGAGTTCTACAACATCAGCGAGGCGGCGATTTACGAGAAAACCCGAAAAAAGGAGGTTGTTAAGCCCCGACAGGTCATCATGTACATCCTTCGAGAGGACCTCAACATCTCATACCCATCGATTGGAGAGAAGATGGGAGGGCGAGATCATACAACAGTCATACATTCTTGCGAAAAGATAAAGGAGGATATAAAGTCTGACCAAACGCTCATACAGGAGGTGAACCACATTCGCTCCCTTATCTCCTAAAACAGTGGATAACTTTGGGGATAACCCAGTATTTTAATGTTGATAAGCTAGGGGTAATAACTGGGGATTAGTTGGGGAGCAAATCTAACAAGAAGGGGACAAGTCGATGGGTTGTGGAGTATTTTGATTCTAATCAGTTTTCAATTCACAGGAACCTCTTACAGCTTTACCGAACAGTCCTTGTGGGCAAACGTTTGCTGACTTATACACATATCCACAGCGTTTATAGTAATAGTAGTTATTCTTTAAGATATATAAAGAGATATACTAGGAGCATATGAAGATCGAATGCATCAAAGACAAACTCATAGAGGCAATCTCTAAGGCTGATCGACTCACGGGAAAGAACCTGTCTTTGCCGATCCTTGCGTGCGTGAGCATTAAGACCGACAAGAATTCTCTTCTTATACGGGCAACGAACCTCGACTGCGGCATAGAGATCAGAATACCTGCCAAGGTTGATGCTGAGGGTGAAATTGCGGTTCAGGGAGGGGTTATGACATCCCTTCTCTCTGGTCTCATTAAGGAAAAGAACGTATCTCTCGAGCTGAGGGATGGGAACGTTCTTGTTTCGACCCCCTCGAACAACACCCTCATCAAGACTTTTCCTTCGGAGGATTTTCCGACCATCCCAAAGATTGAGACGTATAAGAGCGTTGAGATGAGCCCGAAGACTCTCCTCAAGGGTTTTAAGTCCGTTGTGTATAGCGCATCCGTTTCTTCAGTTAAGCCGGAGCTTGCCTCTGTGTACGTGTTCAAGGATGACGCCGATTTGATCTTCGTATCAACAGACTCCTTCAGGCTTGCCGAAAAAAGGCTTAAAATAAAAGAAACCCTTGATTTCCCGTCGGTCATCATTCCCGCAAAGAACGTGACGGATATCATTCGCTCCCTCGAGAGCGCGACCGAAGACATCAAGGTGATCTTCGACAAGAATCAGATTGCCTTTGAGGGAAAGGATATGTATCTCATGTCTCGGGTCATTGATGCGACGTTTCCTGACTACAAAAACATAATTCCCAAGACTTTCGTCACCGAGGTCGTCGTCCTTAAACAGGATTTCATCGATTCCCTCAAGACGTCTCATATTTTCTCCGACAAGTTCAATCTCGTTAATCTCAAGGCTCTTCCCTCGAAGAAGACGTTCACCATCTCGACTAAAAACAGCGACGTGGGGGAGTATGTGAATTCCATTGACTCAAGCGTTACGGGCGAGGATGTCGACATTAATTTCAATTACAAGTACATATCTGACTGCTTCCAGTCCATAGACGCCGACAGTCTCTCCCTTTCGATTGCCGGCATGAACAGACCCCTCGTTATTCGTGGCGTGTCTGACAAGTCGTTCATGTGCCTCGTGATGCCGATGAACAGATAGTCTATGTTCAATGTCGCCGACTATTTCAAGAAGTTTTCGAAGATAGAGGAGAGGGAGGTGTCTCAGAGGGATGCCGTTCGCGTGGCCTTGTTTGAGACATGTGGCGTCGACAAGGTTGAGTTTGACGTCAAAAAAGGGGTGATTATTCTTAAGTCCCACTCCGTTGTTAAGTCGGTTGTGTTCATGAAAAAGAAAGAGGTTCTCGAACATCTTTCGAGAACCTCCCCTCAGTCAAAGATAACTGATATTCGCTAGCCCTCTAGTTGTACGAGGAGTGTTGCCGTCGCTTCTGCCTTGTTGTATACGGAATCTGCCCCTACGATGCGTATCTCGTTCGTTTCTCTGATGTTTGGTATGTCCCGTGGGCTGAATCTGAATATGTAGGGCTGGGTTTCTATTGTCTCGATGAAGGCTCCGTTGATATAGAGAGACGCCTTTTTGAGAGGGAACCGTCCCGAGGATGCCGTGAAGAGCGATATGCTCTCATTTGGTCCGTATCGTTTGCTCTCGTTAAGGTTCTGTATGCCGATGGTCGGTAGGTTTGCTTCGACGTGAACGTCGTCGGTCTGTGTGGGTATGACCGACCTATCCTCGTCCTCATACCCGTTTGAAAGGGCCCATTCCCTCACAGGAGCTTCCCAGCGATCGTATTGGGCATCTGATGAGGGGTTGATCGGTCCGGGTCCCAGAGGGTTCCTCTTGTCGACCCAGTGCAATATTGAATGGACTGACTGGATTTCTCTCTCCTCCCTTGTTTCTGGGGGTGTGAGCTCCGTTGCGAGCTTGCCCGAAACGGTATCGATGAAGTAGGTCTCACCTCCTCTCCACATTCCGTACATGACAGGCTTGAGATTTGTTCTGTCGGCGGGGTCTGGTTCGATAAACCTGTCGTTCGTGAAGAGCCCAAGTGCCTCTTTCATGACCTCGTTCCAGAGAGGTGCGACGATTTGTCCTGCAACCTTCTTTACCATTGGGGCATTATCGTTGTTTCCTGCCCACACCCCGACTACGATGTTGGGGCTGTATCCAACTGTCCATGCGTCGACAGAGTTGTTTGTGGTTCCCGTCTTTACTGCCACATCGTGGTTGGGGAAGTGGAGTACCGAGTTCGGGCCATATGCCGGGGTTCTCGCCTCGTTGTCGCTCAATATGTCTGATATCGTTCGGGCGACATTGGGAGGGAGCACCTGATTTGAGGATGGTGATGGCAGGGAGATCTCTTTTCCAGTCGAATCGAAGACCTGAAGCACTGATTTGTATGGCGCCCTGATTCCATCGTTCGCAAACACCCCGTATGCGCTCGTCATCTCGAGAAGGGAGATTTCCCCGCCTCCGAGGACCAGGGTGAGTCCGTACTGGTCTGGATTGGTGAGGCTCGTTATTCCCATGTCTCGAGCGAGGCTGAGGGAGTCCCTGATGCCCGTGAGATAAAGGGTTTTTACCGCGGGAACGTTGATTGATTGTGCGAGGGCGTTCCTGAGACTGATGGGACCCCGAAAGATCTCATCGTAATTTCCGGGGCTATAGCATACCGCGTCGGGCGTGAGAGGTTCGCTTTCTAGAGAACATTGCGAGCTGAATTCTGTCTTAAGGTCGAAGAGAACGGTCTCCGGCGTATACCCTTTAATAAAGGCTTCCGCGTAGATGATTGGTTTCATCGTCGATCCTGGCTGCCTGTTTGGTGATATCGAGGCGTTAAACTGCCCATCGATCTCTTTGTCGAAGTAGTCGCGGGATCCGACCATTGAAAGAATCTCTCCGGTCTTTGGATCAATTGCGACAAGGGCGGCGTTTTCGGCGGTGAAGTCCTCTTGGTTTCGAAGGGCTGTTGCTTTCAAAAGCGCCTCGGCCTTCTCTTGAAGTTCGAGATTGACCGTTGTTACCACCTTGTAGCCGTTATTGTCGAGGGCTCCTTTGCCGAGGATTCCCTCGAGATAGTCTTTAACGAAGAAGACGAAATGGGGGGCCTTGATGCCGTATTGGGTCTGGGGAGCGAAGGTGACCACCTCGTTCTTTGCCTGCTCGTATTCTTCCGGAGTGATCGCTCCTGTTTCAAGCATGAGGCTGAGCACGAGGTTTTTCCTCGCCTCGAGCTTGTCCACGTTCTTTCCGTACGGTGAGTAATATGTGGTTGCCTGGGGGATTGAGGCGAGGTATGCTGCTTCGGCGATCGTGACATCTTTTGACGGCTTTCCGAAAAACTGTTTCGAGGCCTCCTCGACGCCATACATGTTTCCTCCGTATGCCGTCTCGTTGAGGTATAGCTCCAGTATTTTTTCCTTCGACAGAAGCTTGTCGAGCTTGACCGCGAGCACCCATTCCTTCAGTTTTCTTGAAATGGTCTTGTCCGTCGTGAGGACGGTGTTTTTGATAACCTGCTGTGTTATGGTCGATCCTCCCTGAGCATACCCGCCACTCGTGAGGTTTGCGAATACCGCGCGAAGGATGGATGACACCTTGATTCCGCCGTGTTCGTAGAAGTCCTTATCCTCGATGGCTATCGTAGCTTTTTTTATATATGGAGACACCTCGTCGCCCGATATGACGGTTCGTCTGACCGTGTCATGAAGGTCGAAGAGGAGGATTTCGCCGCTTCTGTCGTAGATTTTAGTCGATTCAGAGATTCTTCTCTGATCGAATGAGGTTAGGTCGGGGAGTCTGAATGATGAAATCCACAGGATTCCAATGCCGAAGGAGAGGCAGGCGACGGAAACGAGGAGTATCAGGAGGTCTTTCTTTGTGTGGGATTTGAAGTGAGTCGTTAGTTTCTTGAGAGTGCTTTTTTTCGTGGACATTGCCTTACGATAGCACCAAACAAATACCCTCACAAGACAAGGAAAAACCGCTATGATACAGTGTTGGCATGCCATTTTCAAAGATAATTCCTAATACTGACAAAGAGGCCGTTGACCGGTTTCTTTCTCGTGGCGTCGAGGCTGTTTTTCCCTCCAAGGATGCCTTTTCAAAGGTCCTTTCGAGCGGCAAGCGCATTTCGATGTATCTTGGCGTCGACCCGACTGGCCCCACTCTCCACATAGGTCACGTTATTCCTCTCATGAAGCTTGCCGAGCTCCAGGCTCTCGGGCATCAGATCACCCTTCTCATCGGGGACTTCACTGCGATGATAGGCGATCCCACCGATAAAATGGCGACCAGGAAGAAGCTTACTCGCAAAGAGGTTTTGACAAACATGAAGCTGTACAAGAAGCAGGCTTCAAAGTTCATCTCTTTCAGTGGCAGG
>LLBY010001017.1_pt2 | contig 11839 bp, 9 predicted proteins | sample 1489401 | NCBI WGS metagenome assembly LLBY01 (sample SAMN04092656, study PRJNA295927) | soil metagenome | biome: Soil prokaryotic community; feature: Bulk soil; isolation source: soil from tomato rhizosphere | host: tomato cultivar Hawaii 7996 | place: South Korea | collected 2011-11-01 | reverse complement strand
CGTCTTCCTGAACTCTCACCTGCTCAGTGAGATCGAAATCACCTGTGACCGGGTGGCGTTCATCCGCCATGGCGAAGTGATCCGCGTCATCGAAATGGACTCCCTGGAGAAAAATCTTTCGCGTGTTACCATCCGCGCTGCCGGGCTGACCCAGGAATCGATTGCCGGGCTGGCGCGCTGGGGCGAGAACATTCAGTCCGATAATGGACAACTGGTGATGACCCTTCGTCAGGAACAGGCTTTGCCTGAGATCACGCGCTATCTGGTTGCACAGAATGCCGAGGTGTATGCGATTACGCCCAATCGCATGTCTTTGGAAGAGATCTTTATCGAAACGGTCGGAGAGGACGGCGGGTTATGAAAAGCATCGGGGTTCTGGCGCGTATGACGTTTCAGGAAGCCATCCGGCGGCGGATTGTGCTCACCGGGCTGGTCCTGGGTATTCTTTTTCTGATCGTCTTCTCCATCGGCTCTCGCCTGATCTCCACCGAGATCGTCCGAGAGACTATTGTGGAAGGAGGGGCTGCCTACCAGAATATCATGCGGACAGAGATGTCCAACTTTTTGATTATGGCAGGCTTGTATGCCGCCACATTTTTGTCTGCCGCCATGGGAGCGCTTCTCGGGGCCGACACACTGGCAGGCGAGATCAACTCCGGATCGATCCAGACGATTGTGACAAAACCGGTTCGTCGTTCAGACGTGGTCTTTGGGAAATGGCTGGGGTTTGCGGGCCTGCTAGGCCTGTACGCATTGTTGATGGCTGGCGGGGTGGTATTGATCGTGTTTCTGCAGTCTAATTACCTGCCTCGAAACGTCTTGACAGGTTTGTCCCTGATCTACCTGGAATCCCTGCTGGTGATGACGATTTCCCTGGCTGGCTCCAGCGCCATGCCGGCGCTGGCAACCGGGGGCATGGTATTTGGTCTTTACGGGCTGGCATTCCTGGGCGGCTGGATCGAGCAGATCGGTACCCTGCTCAGCAACCCGGCGGCGGTACAGATTGGGATCGTCACAAGCCTCGTGGTTCCCACCGAGGCCCTCTGGCGGCGGGCTGCCTATGAGATGCAAACCCCTCTGGCAGGCGCGCTGGGGATGTCTCCCTTTGGGGCGTTCTCTGTTCCCAGTGCATTGATGATCCTGTATGCCATGCTCTACCTCCTGATCGTGTTTTCGATCGCGGTCAGCACGTTCAATCGCCGGGATATTTAGATCCCCTACACCGTTTCATGGTGCCTCCCCTCACAGGGGAGGCACCATGGGGTCCCTTCATAACTGTACACCCACCCTTCAAACATGAAAACTGAATACCGGTCGCCTGCCTGTAAAATTCTTCCTGCACACCTTTCCTTGACAGGAGTTCTCCATGACCGTCAAATTCAACATCGTCGAACGGGGCAGACCCGGCCACAGCGAAGCGCCGAAGAAGCACTATCCCTCCATCCAATCTACGGGCAGAGTGAGCCTGCGCCAGCTTGCCGAAAGGGCAAGCGATCGGTCCACGTTGAGCACGGCGGATATGATGGCTGCGATAGAAACCCTCCTCACCATCATTCCAGATGAGCTGGCACATGGCAACATCGTGGAGCTCGGGGACTTCGGCAATTTCTGGCTGCGCTTCAGCGCCGAGGGTGTGGACGACGTTTCCAAAGTACGTGGTGATTTGATCACGACCCTGCTCCCTCGCTTTAACCCGGGGAAACGCTTCAAACAGGCCCTCGCTGCGGTCAAGTTCGAAAGACTGCGCCGCAAAGCTCGAAAGACATAGTGATGTGATCCACAAAATATCACGATATTTTCTCCGAAACATCATGATGTTTTCCACAAGACATCATGATGTTTTTGATTAATGCTATAAGGAAATGGGGGAACTCCTCTGCTCTATTCCTCGATTTCCTCAGAGGAAATTTTGAATTCCTCAGTAGAAAAATTCGATTTCACGGTTGACTTTTCAAATTCCCCGGTTGAGGATCTCATTTGGCCGGTTAGCTCTTTGGAATTCCTGGGTTACGAGACCTGCCGCACGCTGAACGTCCCCGGCGACCGCTTGAGAACCGCCGGCAAGACCCGCCGGCGAGATCGTGCAGATGTGGAATGAAGACTACCCCGAAGACATGATCGTCTTCAGCCCCGAACCGGCGCCCCAGCCCGCCCAGGCTGCCCGTTCGCACACTTTATGTAAGACGGCTCGACCTCTAGGCGAGGTCGAGCCGTCCTATGTTTACAGGGGGGTGTTAGTTGAAAAGAAACTGCAATCAGTTCATCTGCCAATAAGAAAAAATGTTCCATTATAATGATGAAGCTAATTTCTAAAAAACTACCCTCTTCAAGAGAGATTATTCATCCTATGAGCAATGGAATTCTCCAATACGAATCGAAAATCTGGGCAACTGCCGACTTATTGCGTGGATGTGGGATCAAAGAATCGGAATGGCCATCCTTTATGATGCCGTTCTTTGCATTGATCATGATCGAAAGTCGCCTGTTACGACTGTATGAAAAAGAAGTACAAGCCTTTGGCGGCACAGCCGTATTTGATGCCCTTCCTTATGAAGATCGATACGGAGTATTGATCGACCAGAAGCAGGGCTATAACAAATATGTTTTTGAGGAAAAGAAAACTCTTAAAGATATTTTCGCAAACGATAAGGCATACGAGATTGACTTTGACGCTTACCTAAAAGGTTTCGATGAAGAAACCAAATATTTGCTCGGTGTTGATCCGGGTGAAGGTGAAAAATTCCTTGATATCAAAGGCAAGATCACGATCCTAAAATCCAAAAAGGTTCTGTTCGGTTACACCAAGTTGTGGAGTGAAATCGATCTCCGTCCTTTCAACAACTCGGAAATTACCACCCTAGAAGAACATATCAAGCGCAAATGGGCGGACATTTCCGCAGAAACGGCGGGAGAACAATACACCCCCGATGATGTGATTGCCCTGATCGCCGAGATCATTGCTTCCAAGATCGAAGAGACCGATACACTGCTCAAAATTTACGATTGCACATGCGGCGGGGGAAACCTGCTCTTTGGCGTGGAAGACCGTATCAATGATAAATTCAACCGTCTCACCCAGACCTTTGGGCAGGACTGGAATGATGCCTTATACGCGCTTGCCAAGATTGAAAGCCGCTTCAGACCAGACTCAAAGATCGAGCATGGCAACACGCTGGTAGAGGACAAGTTCTACAACGAAGAATTTGAAGTCGTGACTGCCAACCCGCCCTATGGCGTAAGCTGGAAAGGTTACGAAAGCGATATCCGCAAGGACAAGACGGGACGTTTCAAATACCTTCCTTCCGTTTCCGATGGGCAATTGCTATTCATGCAGCACCTGATCTCGAAGATGGCGCACGATGGGATAGGGGTGGTGGTTCATAATGGCTCGACCCTGTTTTCAGGCGATGCGGGAAGCAGTGAAAGCAACATTCGAAAATGGATGCTGGATAACGATATTGTCGAAGCCTTGATTCAACTTCCCACCGATGAATTTTTTAATACAGGCATTTACACCTACCTGTGGGTATTGAATAAGAACAAGAAGCCTCATCAAAAAGATAAAGTGATGCTCATCAATGCCAGCGAGAAGTTCAGTCAGCTCAAGAAGACCAAAGGTGCAAAGCGCAAGGAGATCGACGAAGCCAGCCGACTGGAAATTGTAAAGACACTGACAGAGTATCAGGATGACGACTACTCCCGCGTCTTCGATAAGGAATATTTCTATTTCAACAAGCAGGCGATTCTGCTCACCAACGTAGATGAGCAGGACAAAGCTCTACAGAAGAGTGAAAAACTTTCTCCAACCAAATTGGAGAACGGAGAGCGAGAATTAACAGAGTTTGTCATCACCTCTTTTGACACTGCCAAATATGCTTCTCTGGCTGATTACTTTGAAAGGGACATCAAGCCTTTTATTGCTTCCCTTGATTACAGGGAACAGCCTTTGGTTATTACGACGGAAAAGGCAAAATACTGGTTCGACCCGGAAAAAGAAACACTGGTAAAGGAAACCAACGGCAAACGAGAAGATTTGGGATGCGGAAGGATTGTCGCGAAAGCCGTTTACAAGAACAAAAAGCAATCAGAAAGAATTGATATAACTGTAGAGCTCACGCCAGATACTGAAAAAGATTATGAGATTATCCCCTTCCACAGGGATGTAACGCAGAATAAAGCTGTGATTGCCGATTTTATGGCGAAGTACGTCAAGAGACCTTTTGAGTATCTTGAAAATACTGTTGGAGCTGAAATCAACTTCAATAAGGTTTTCTATAATCCTGAAGAGTTGCGTGATGTAGCAGATATTTTGTGTGAAATTGAGGAGATTGATAACGAATTGAAGCTTCTAGAAGGTGGTCTAGGGGTATGACAAAAATCAATCCTAGGAAATATGATCAATACAGAAGCATAAATCATAGTGATTTAGATGAAATTCCATTTCATTGGGTTGAAATGCGACTAAAAGATTTGGCAGTTTTGGAAAGGGGCAAATTCACTCATAGACCAAGAAATGATCCCCAGATGTATGATGGCATTCATCCATTTATTCAAACTGGTGATGTAGCAAGAGCGATTAAGTATGTTACGAATTATAAGCAGACACTCAGCGATAAAGGAGTTGAGGTAAGTAAGCGCTTCAAAAAAGGGACCTTGGTAATGACTATTGCCGCAAATATTGGTGATGTTGCAATTATTGATTTCGACTCATATTTTCCAGATAGCATTGTAGGGTTTCAACTCCGAAAAAGTAATGTGGATTTTTTGTTTTATTTGTTTTCAGCAACCAAAACAGAATTGAATCGAATAAAGGTTACTAATACCCAAGATAATCTTAACTTGGAAAGGCTTAATTCGTTAGTTAAATTCATCCCTCCCCTTGAAGAACAACGAGCTATTGCGGACTATCTCGACGCCATGACGAAACAAATTGATCGCAAAATTGAATTGCTGGCACAAAAAGCCCAGAAATACCGCGACCTAAAACAATCGCTCATCAATGAGACGGTTACACGCGGGCTGGATAAAACTGTCCCAACGAAAGACAGTGGCGTAGAGTGGATCGGTCAAATCCCTGCACATTGGAAAGTGAAGAGAGTTAACGACATTGCGACACAGCAAAAAACCAAAAACATTGGTCTGCGAGAGAAGAACCTGCTTTCGTTGAGTTATGGCAAGTTGAAAAGAAAAGACATCGAAACAAGTTTTGGCTTGTTGCCTGAGTCTTTCGAGACATATCAAATTGTCAATAAAGGCAATATTATTCTTCGTCTCACAGACTTGCAAAATGATTGGACGAGCCTGCGAGTTGGACTGGCAAGAGAGCGCGGCATTATTACATCTGCTTATTTATGCCTGCGTTTCTCAAAACTAATCAATCCTGTCTTTGCTTACTATGTTTTGCACGTTTATGATTTATCGAAAGTCTTTTACTGGCTTGGCAGTGGACTGCGATCTGTGATGAAGTTTCAAGACATCAAAGTCTTACCTTTTCTTTTGCCTCCTCTTCAGGAACAAGAAGCCATTGCCGAATATCTAGACGCCAAAACTGCTCATATTGAACGAATTATCGAAACAATCGAGATGGAAATTGAAAAACTGAAAGAACTTCGCAAGACATTGATCAACGATGTGGTGACTGGCAAGATCAAGGTGTGTTAGACCCTAAAGGTTTCCTATACTAACATTTACGTAGTCTGGCAGGGATGTTCTGGCTTTCAGGATAACTGACAGCAGAAAAAACCTTTAGGGTCTTCGCAAAACAAGAGAGACATCACAACATGAACGAACTTCACCTACAGGATAAATTCTTACTGCCCTTCTTCCGGGATGCGCTTGGCTATCAGGAAGTCAAAGCCAACACGGTCGATAATTCTCTCATCATTCAGGAAGACCTGGAACGGTTCATCTCCCAAACCGAGATGAACCAAAAACCATACGAGAACCTTTTACGAAAATATGGCGGCGACAGCCAGAAGCTATTGCAAGACCTGATCGCGCTCATTCAGGAGCGCCTCGCCAGCAGCCGCAACACAGCCCTGTTTCTCAATCGAAATATGTCGGTTAACCTGCACGGGGAAAAGCTCAATTTGTTCTATGTCAGCGAAAGTGTCACCCACGACAACAGACTGTTTGACCAGAATATCTTTTCGGTGGTTCAGGAATTGCCTTATAAATACCTTTATGAAGGCAGGCAAATCTATTCCTTCCGCCCTGATTTATGCTTCTTTGTTAACGGCATTTATTTAGGCTACAGTGAACTCAAGTCAAATTTCATGAGCCAGAACGCCCGGAAGAACGGGCGTGGTAAGGTCATCAAGGATTATTTCGATGCCGTCAGGGTCTATCATGAGGTCTTTGACAGCAATCCGAATTTCGAAGACAAAGAGAAGGAAAGATACCGCAGGGATTTCCTGAAAATCTTCGAGAGAGCCATCCACATTACTGCCACCGATGTGGGCGAGACGTACGTGATCCGCACGATCGGCGATTTCTTCGAGGACATCCTCGCTACCTGCCGCGCCGAGAAGTTCGACCGCGACAGCTATGAAAAGGAAGCTGTAAGAGTCTTCAAGCCGTATCCCCTGCGCCAGCCCGAAGCTGAAAAGATAGACAAACTCAAGGAAATCTTCAGCGCGCATTATGGCAAAGGCTTCGTCGAAAAGGAAATCCTGTATTACAACTTCATCGAGCGTGAGATGCGCAAGGCAGGCGATACGAAAGAGCTCAAGAACGAGCCTGGCGTTCTCATTTCCCCACGCCCCAAGCAGAAATTCGGCACCGATAAGATCATGTCCAAGATCGATGAATTTCTGGCGCACGAACACGAAGACGATTACTTTGAGAGACTGCTTGAAAAGCAGTTAGCGGGTGTTTCTGATGCGAAGAAAAGGGAGCTGCTGGAAAAGCGCCGCGCCTATTCCAATAACAAGAATATTTACTCCCTGTTGCTCCAGTACGCGGCGGGGTTTGGGAAGTCCAATATCATTGGCTGGACGGCGCTGCAGCTAAAAGACCTGCGTCAGGAATACAACGGCAGGTTTGAATACGTGTACGACAAAATCTTTATGATTGTGGATCGTCTCCAGCTTCGCAGCCAGATCGATACCAAAATGCGCAACATGAACATCGATAAACACATGTTCGTGGAAGCCAAGAACAAGAAGACCTTTCTCGAAGCTCTGAACTCTGACATTCGTCTGGTGATCGTCAACTTACAGAAATTTGGTGCGGTCAGGGAAATCCTGGACTCAGAAGTTCTGCAAAGCCTTGCCCACAAGCGGGTTGTCTTTCTCATCGATGAAATCCATCGCTCCCACAGCGGCGATCAAAACGAAGAAATGGTCAATATCTTCGACGAACTGCAAGCGCCGTTTGACAACGATGCATCTTATCAAGAGACGCGCAGGAAAAAAAATCTGATCGTCGGTTTCACTGCCACACCAGACGATAACGCTCTGGCGCGCTTTGGGGAATTTGGCAGATATGCGGAAAATGAAAAGCTATGGGTTCCCTTCGATGCCTACACAATGCGGGAAGCGATTGAAGATGGCTATATTCTGAACCCTATTAAGAATATTGTTCCCATTGCCTCCAAGATGCTCTTTGATAAGCCTCAAAACAAACTGGAAGGTTTTGTAGAAAAAGAATACAAAGACGCAGATAAGAAGCAAATCTATGAAAACCGTGAGCGGATCGATGCAATTGCCGAATACATTGCCGATTTGCTTGTAAAGGATGTCTATCGCCAGATACGCGGGCAGGGGAAAGCCATGCTTGCGGTCTATTCCATCAAAGCGGCAATCGCCTATAAGGAAGCGGTCACCAAACACTTCAAAAAGCTGGTGAAGCAGTCGAAATATCAAAAATACGCGGATGCTCCCATTCATATTGTCTATTCGGAGAACCAGGACGAACAAAAAGCCGCTAATCTGAACAATGGATTATCCGAAGAGAAAGTGATGGAGAGTTTCACTCTCAAGAAAAACGGCTTGATGATCGTCGTTGCCAAGCTGCAAACAGGCTACGACGAGAAAAGGCTGCACACACTTTTCCTGGATAAGGAAGTGAGGGGCATTGGGGCAATCCAGGCAATTTCCCGCGTCAATCGCATTGCCAAATACAAGAACGATTGCAAGATTGTGGACTTTTCCTACAATAATGTCAACGTACAAAACATCAAAGATGCTTTCGAGCATTTCTCCGATGTTGTTGTTAGCGACTTTGATCCGTTCAGCGACCGCCGTGTACTTGAAATCCTGTTCCATGATCTGAGCAAGTCAGATGTTTACGAGAAGTTCTTTGAGCGCTTTACTGCCATATACAAAGACCCCCAAAAACGTGACAACCCCGAAAGTTATCTTGCCTTTGAAAGCAGTCTTGAGAAGCATATCAATGCCAACCCCAAGCACACCGCTGATACAAAAGCCAAGTCTGCCCAGTATTTCACCATTCTGAACCGCATTGAATATGTGATTGATATTGACGAGAAATACAGCGAGCTATCCTTTTTGTACTTCTGGCGTAAGTTCAACACCCTTTACAACACGCTTCATCGCTCCGAGGACACCAAGGACCCAATTGAAGTCTACTTTGATAATCAGATCGGCATTATCGAGGTGGAGACAAAACCCACCGAAGAGAAAAAGAAAAAGCCGACAAAAGTTGCCGAAGCTCCGGGCGATTACGAGCCATACAAGTTCGACATTCTCAAAGTGATTGAAGCCCGCAATTCGCAGGAAGCCATTATAGGTAAGCTGATTCAGGAATTTGCTGACAAAATCGAAGACCTGTTCGAGTATGTCAGAAGTTCGCCGGAAGGTCGCAGGCTTATTATTAAGATCAGGTCCAATGTATCAGAAGATGAAATATACGATGATTTTGCCAAGATCTATCGACGCTACCGCGCCCTGAATAGGCAAAGGGTCGGTGATTATTTCTTTAAGGAAACTGAAGATCTGGTAAATAAGTTATGTGATGACTTTGAAGTAACGATACATAATGGTAAAAGTCATTAGCTCATGTTGTTTAGCGTGGGTCTTTACCAGGCACAAAGTGACAATAGCCGCTTTAGTTAAAGGTGATTGTCACTTGCCTTCTGACCTCATGAGAACAGGTTAGTTATGCGGCAGTTTTCCTGGCTTAAGGTTAGTTTTGGCAAAGTTGTGTCCCTCGTCCTACTCGAAACGTGCACAGGTTCGCCATATCTGTGCCCCATATAGGGAAGGACTTCTTTTCTTGCGTTTACGAATCAGGCAATTCTTTTGCAGAACAGTGATCGCATCCTAATTTGAGTTTTTCGACCGTCTCGTTGGGCGGGGCAGGAGTAATCAAAGTACAATAAGGTGAGGAAATTTCGGAGCCATGATTGACATCATCCGCGCACTCTCTACACAGCGACAAATCGATGAAATGATGCAAGCTCTCGAAGATCCGAAAATCCGTGACCGCGTGGCCCAAATTGTTCGACAGCTACTGGAGCAGACATGAAAGATTGGACGCCTATTCAGGAGCGGTATTTGCGAGATGCTGTTCCTATTCGATTGGGGGGCTTGGCGGCAAATTTGCGCCGCATAAAATCGTTCGCGACTCAGGATGCAGGTCGTGAAGCAGTTGCCAGCCTTATCGAAGAATCGAAACACTTCATTGAGTGGACAGCTCGCGATGCGCATGTCGAGACCGCAGCACAGCTCGTCGAACTCCAAGTTCAACTGGCGCGCTGGCAGCAACGATGGCCCCAAATCTGGCTCGATTCCACACAGCGGCAGCAGATTGTGGAGCATTCCTCGGAATGGTCAGATCGAGTGATGAGACTTTCGGGATTACTCAATAAATAATCCTCCGCCCAACAACGCGTGCGGCAACTGTCTTGAAGTCCGTTCCTTTGCGACAAATTTCCTGGCTCAAGGCTGGTTTTGGCAAAGTGGCGTTACCTCGATCCACCCCAGGCGGCTAATGCAAATCGTTGGGCCGTTTCGTAAGTTCGTTGTTGAATGGCAGACGGTTGCCAGCTCCTGTTATACAAACTACTGACAAAGGAGATTTTATGCCCACTAACCGAATGTCGCGCTTCGAAATATTTATAGGCACCTGGAACACCACGGGCGAAGTTCTCGCAGTCGATGACGCGCCGGCCACTGTACTGATAGCCACGGATACCTATCGTTGGCTTCCAGGTAATCGATTTATTGTGCATGACGTAGATGCCCGCTTTGGGCAGGCTGTTTCGCGCTCCATGGAAATCATGGGGTATGACCACCAGGCGAAAAAGTATTTTGCTCGGTCTTACGATGATCAAGGAGTAACGGAAGTCTTTGACATTATGCTAAAGGGGAAAAAATGGAGTATTGTCGGTGCGACCGTTCGGTTCAGCGGTAAATTCGACGCACAAGGCAATCAACTCACTGGGTTATGGAAAATGAAGAGTAAAAAGTCTGGCTGGCAACCGTGGATAAAGTTGGTACTGGTGCGGGCGTGACACGCAACCGAGCCGCGGGCTAACAATGCCTGCAACTGACCCCCGGAAGAACACCGGGATAACCCTCCCACTCGCTCCACATCGGGGACTAAAGTGGCACCGCCTCAGGGCACACTTGTGTCGCAAATGCGAGCCGTTTAGGCAGCCGAGAAAAACGTAGAGAGGAAAATGTGGACAATAAAACCAAGAAATTACAAACTCTGCTCCAGACACAGATTGGCAAAGGCAGTATTCATAACATAGTCGCGGCTGTGCAATCCTATGATCGGAGCATTGATTTCGTTGGCGCCTCAGGTATCGCCGACCCACACACTGGTGCAGCGATGACGTCAAATACACCCTATTTCATCGCGAGCGCTACCAAGATGTATACAGCCGCCATTGCTCTTTATCTCTATGAGAAAAAATGCATCAATCTTGATGCCCCGATTTCGGAGTACCTGCCAGCTTCTCTGACCCACGGAATCCACATCTATAAGGGGACAGACTACAGCGATCGAATCAAGGTCTCTGAACTCATCAATCAAACCTCGGGCCTGGCCGACTATGAAGGTGACAAACTGCGGGGCGGAAAAAGTATCATCGACGACTTGAAGGCTGGACAGGATCGCTCGATTGACACTGTGGAAGCAATTGAAATCATTCGGAAACTATCGCCCCATTTTCCACCCGGGACCCGGGGCAAAGCCTATTATTCAAATACGAATTACCGCCTCCTCGGAGCCATTATCGAGATTGTGACTGGAAAATCCATGGCAGCCAACTTCGAGCAGATCATCTTCCAGCCGCTTGGTCTGCAGGATACCTATTTGTACGACTGGACTGCTCCACGTTCTTCCACGGAAGCTCCTGCAACAATCTACTTGAAAGACGCGCCCGCTTATGTTCCAAAATATCTATCGTCCAATACATCGGATGGCGGTATCGTCTCCACTGCATCGGCGTGCATCTTATTCCTGCGTGCTTTTTTCGAAGGACAACTCTTCAACAAGGCACTTTTCCACCAGATGATGACCTGGAACTCGATTTTCTTCCCTCTCCGCTACGGCTATGGACTCATGTATTTCCAATTGCCACGTTTTTTCTGGCTAACTCCACCCCCGGAATTCATTGGACACTCCGGATCAACTGGTTCTTTTGCATTTGTTTGCCCATCTCGTTCTATGTATCTCGCCGGGACCGTCAATCAAATCGCCTCCCCTGCGAAACCGTTTTTCCTCATGAGTGATCTTGTTCGCGCCGCCATAGGATGAAAAAGATGATATATCTTCAAGTCTAAGAGCTGCCTACCACAGCCCTCGTCAGGGTGCTGCGCGACGTGCGGCAACTACCTCGAAGTCCGTCACTTTGCAGGGCGCTTAT
>LLBY010011947.1_pt3 | contig 11850 bp, 13 predicted proteins | sample 1489401 | NCBI WGS metagenome assembly LLBY01 (sample SAMN04092656, study PRJNA295927) | soil metagenome | biome: Soil prokaryotic community; feature: Bulk soil; isolation source: soil from tomato rhizosphere | host: tomato cultivar Hawaii 7996 | place: South Korea | collected 2011-11-01 | reverse complement strand
CCTGACCTGATTGAATCGTGATTAGCAATTTTACATCCGTCCAATCCATATTTTGATATTTGTATCACAAACTATATTGTTTAGTAATTATTCTTAGTATAATGTAGGCCTACCAGCGTACGATGAATTTATTCAGAAATCAATGCGAGATGGATAGATTAATGGATTGATTGTACGATTGTTAGTTAGAAAATCCAACAACTAACTTTCCAAGTACTGTCAGCCGGTTTATCTATTCATTTCGCATTTTGTTGTATTCTTTGTCTTAGATACATTTCCCTGGATTTACAGACACGTTAACATTTCAATTATCTGTCTCTATAGTCATTACCAAAATCGTAGAGGAAGCAACAATATTGTATTACAGGACGACTCGACAAGTAATTCAAGAAATCTAGCTTGTCAATACATCCTGTATTTTGGCACTTGTACCACAAAAAATAATTATTTGATTTCAGTAAAGATCATGTTGTATACCTGTTAACCTACACGTATGCAATGATAAGCTCAAGAGTCAATGCAGAGTGGATCTCGTTACTGTAGTCAAGGGTCTTAAGCCACAAATGATTCTCTGCATTTTGATATTTTTATCACAAGTGACGGTTTGTATACCGGATCGCTATACAATATATCCATACATAAACGAGATTGTTAATGCCTAGACTTTTTTACTATCATGAATTAGGCTAAATGTTGGGATGTATGAACCCATTTTAATTCCAGCATCGGTAATGCCATTGACTCTGGGGTGTTTTACCCTATAGTACGCCCCAGTCATTCTTGCAACTACGTTCAAAATCACGGGAAAATTTTACCATATCTCAGTGATAGGGACTCTGACTAAAATAAATTGGTATTCTACGTTACTTAGAATTTCGATTTACTAGATAATTGTTCAATTTTCATCACTTTTCTTGGTCCAAAGTTTTATTTGATATCAAACTTGATGTAGTTAGCGCATCTCTTATTGATGGTAAATGTTGTGTACTTTCATCAGAAGGTTGATTTGTTTCCCTTATTGTACCATTAACAACCTTTTCTTGGTCCAAAGTTTTATTTGATATCAAACTTGATGTAGTTAGCGCATCTCTTATTGATGGTAAATGTTGTGTACTTTCATCAGAAGGTTGATTTGTTTCCCTTATTGTACCATTAACAACCTTTTCTTGGTCCAAAGTTTTATTTGATATCAAACTTGATGTAGTTAGCGCATCTCTTATTGATGGTAAATGTTGTGTACTTTCATCAGAAGGTTGATTTGTTTCCCTTATTGTACCATTAACAACCTTTTCTTGGTCCAAAGTTTTATTTGATATCAAACTTGATGTAGTTAGCGCATCTCCTATGGAATGTGAGGGTTGGGTAACATTAAACAAAGAATCTTCTATTTTCCGTAGACATATTTTTTAATGCATAATCAAATCTGTTACTTGTTGCATTGGCATTTATTAATTGAGTTAGAAATGCTAAAAAAAATGAAATAAAAATTAAATAAATATACTTCACTATTCTATTTGTCATCATAATTTATATAGATTAGTAATATATTGATCTCTATCTGAGTAATAAACTACCATACTACTGTTTGCTAAAGATATGTTTTTTGAACTCTTCTATCATAAGATAATGCGTTCAAAAATATGATTTTTGTCTATATTTTTCCTAGTCAGAAGTTGGCTTTATTCATTTAGGAAACAACGGATAATTCGATAAAGAAGTGAATATAAAATTTAATGTTATCAACTAATTGTCGCAACATTTCGTAGTATGTGTTATAAATTAGGTTCAACCATAGTATGTTATGAGTGAATTCGCCTACATAAGATTTTTGAGTTTGAGTTTGCTTACTGAAGAGGAAAAACAGAATAAGAACGAAATTATAGAAACTACAGAACAAGTATTAGATGCGGAAGGAATCGAATGTGATTCAAAAATTTCTAAAATTTCTGAGGATAAATTACTGGAAATTCTTGAACAGGTGAGAAGTATTCGGAAGAAGAAAAAGAAAACTCAAGATCAAAGTGACATTGCCGCTGTTACGGTTGATGAAGCAAATTGAGCAAAGTTAATTCTAATCCAATTGATACAGGTGACAAGAACAAGAGTAACAAAGGCAACAAAATGGTCGTTTGGCCATTAATTGTTGGAATCGTAATTGTAGGGTTTAGTGTGTTGTTATTGAGTTTACGAGTAATAGTACCTTCATTTATCTTAATACTAACAGGCATTTCCCTTGTTATTTATTGGATTTACATCAATCGAAAGAAAAATGACATAACTGATAGACGAAACGATGTAATTTGTACATGTGCTATCTGCGGACACACACAATCTAGCACATGTGTAAGAGAAAAATGCATTTGTTGCTTAGTAGCCAAAGGGGACAGGATAGTAGGACATACAAACAATTCTCTTCAATAGGCAAATAACTAGTAAGATAGATGCTGTTTAGTATTTCCATTCACTTTATCAATAACCTGGATGATTTCAGTTTTCTAGATGAGTATTTTTTATTAAAGTATTGAGATTTCAATTCTATTTGTCCTGGAAAAACAACTCTGGATTAATACTGAATTTACTAATATTGGCAGCAGTCCATTAAATAATATATGGAACATAAACCCGATATCAGGTTATGCGGTGATCTAGGCCAAATCCATGTAAATGAAATTTGCAATATTTTTATCTATAATTCGATGTAATTTTAATATCACAATAAAAAACTATTAATATATTACTGAGGATGATATGGTATAGCTAAATTACTATTTGTAATAACAAAAATATCTATAGCATAATATCATTACTATGACCGCATTGCCCTCATGGCAAAAACAGCTCCTTGTTGCGGTTTTTTAATCGAATCTGATTGAATGGTTTTGACGGAATTAGGCAAATTGGTATGCTTTAGTACCTATATGAGTCAAATTTGTATCGCTTATCACAGAACTCGGTTAATAGAAAAATTTTAAAATTTATGAAATTACACAAAATATCCGAACAAAGTATGACTGTGATTACAAAGAAAATTCAGATCAAATCAAGATCAGAAAATGATATTCTTGACATTACAGATAAAGTATCAGAAGTTGTCAAAGAAAGTAAGATGGAAAACGGGGCCATTATAGTATTTGTTGTCGGCTCCACTGCAGCAATCACAACAATAGAATACGAGTCAGGATTACGAAAGGACTTTCCAGAAATGCTCTCAAGACTGGCGCCTAGAGAGATTGAATACGCTCATGATAATACGTGGCATGATGGAAATGGACACTCCCACGTTAGAGCATCTTTGATTGGCCCTAGCTTGGCAATTCCATTAATAGAAGGTCATTTAACACTTGGCACATGGCAACAGATAGTGTTAATAGAGCTAGATACAAGACCGAGGGAACGCAAAATCATAGTACAAATGATTGGTGAATAAACATGTGCCACAATCAGGATGTGTAATAACGGCTCACAGAAATATGTTATTGTAACATGGTGTCTGCATTCATCACTTATCCTTGCGAATCATCATCTATCATTTAATGATACTTTATCTCATATAACATAGTACATCCAATCCAATCCTGACCACCGACATTACAACCCTTGATCCTGAGGATCAGTAATCAACTACAGGTTAATATTTAGAATATTCTCACCGGGTCCTCTTGGATTTATGTAAATTCTAACAGACAGACTGATCATGGTTGTTTTAATATTTTGTTTTGCATATTAGTAATATATGTATGAGAAACATAAAATAAAATGTGCTTCATGCGGCATACTATTTACTTCCAAAGAAGATGAGACTGTCTGTGAAGTATGTTCTAAGGAACTTGAAAATATAAAATAATTCCATAGATGTAATTTTTAAAAATCTATAATTTTATTAATCTAAGATTTATTCCAATCCTCGCTAATACTATTTTTATTGCGTTGTATGGGAACTAAGGTACTATATTTAGTAACTATTGTCATATACCCTGTATAAAAAATTTATTTAAGCTGAACCATACGGTTTCTGATAACTAACAATGATGTTACAATTCCTAATACTGATCCAAATACTATATGTGCAATAAATCCAAAGCCATATATTGGTATTAGATTTTGTTCAATAGTTTGGCGATCCTCCGAACTACTTTGAATAGGATTGGATTGGTTCATTATATCAAACAGATTTGGTATGACCATACCCACAGTAGTAGGAACAAACAAAACTATGAAAATGATTACCGAGTAAATTAGACCTTCCGTAATTCCTCTTTTTAAATCTGTGATCACAAATTTCTTTATAGTAGACACTATGATGGCGAATATTACACCCGCTATGGCTCCAGTAAACAAATGCATGAAAATACCCAGCGTCAGATTGAGATAATAATTGTCTTTGATATTGCTTATTGCCATACCCCTGGCTATAGATAAGTCATCTAGTGGAAGCCCCATCATACTTGTAGTAAGAAAAAGAAATGGATACATGGTTATGCTTGCAATGATTCCTCCTATCGCTCCATATAACAGAGTTTTGACCTTTTTTCGATTTGTCACAAAATTATCGCTTCATTCTAAATATGCATAATGGTTTATGAGCAGCACACAATCAAATCTCAAAATACATCATATAATCCAAGATCCCAACGGGATACGTATTCTGCTCAAATAACCATAGTGTTTTTTTATGTAATGAAAGTTATGGTATTGTTAACTAACCCTAAGTCTACATGGGCGATGGCAGATTCTTGTCAGTTTCGGTGGAATTATTATCCAGCTCGCTTGTCTTATTGTACAGTGCATCTAACTTTAGGGTCGGGTTATTAGGATTAGTTAAATTAGAGGAATTTTCCATTGATGGTTGACCCTCAACCCAATCCAACACCTCAATATTCAGAAATGCTGCTACAACAATTCCCACAAATGCTAACAAGTTTACTTTGTTCATACAAGTAAGATGCTACTATATTATAAATATGACATATTTCTTAACTATTTTGATCAAAAATATTTCCCCATTTTGGTCATATGACACGATTTGATTCGGTCTTGCCGGATTTAGCCTCTCCTTTCATCTTTGTAATTCTTGTAATAGAAGAGACGTGAAAAGTATCGAGGAATTTTATATACTAGAAGTATTTTGCTATAACTATTGTTTAGATCTTTTGTCAATTCAATATTTGCCATCACAATAGGTATGGCATTACTAATATCTATTAACATGTTAGTTTATTTACCAATGTCATTTGATCCGACCTCGTTGTCATTTTCCAAAGCCTTTGCACAACCTGAAATTCAAATTGTCAAGTATAGAAATTTGACAATAGATATTGGCAATGGTGTTTCTACTAACGCTCAGATAACCTACCCAGCAATGGGTAAAGGACCATTTCCGGGCGTACTTCTTGTACCCGGTTCTGGTGCAACCGATATGAATTCAACTCTCAATGAGAATGTAAAGCCATTTTGGGAGATTGCAAATTACCTTTCAGAAAGGGGTTTTGAAGTGCTTCGGTATGACAAAAGAGGCGTCGGTCCTAACTTGACTGTTGAGGATTCTAATGTTTGGGGCAACATGACGGTAACAGATCTCATAAATGACGCAGAAAAAGCCTTGATTGTTTTGAGTGAGCAGCCTGATATCGAGCCCAAAAGTATTAGCATAGTTGGGCATAGTGAAGGCACAATAATTGTACCACGAATTGCAATTGATAATCCCACAAAAGTGAAGAGTATCGTATTGATGGGTGCAGTAGCTCAAAACTTGATTAAAGATATACTTTATTATCAAGTTGTAGATTTACGTTATGATTACGCAAAGCAAGTTTTAGATACAAACCATACAGGTTATATCCCAATTGATCGAATTGCATCAGACCCCCTACTGGACGATGTAGTGGTAAACCTGTCTCTCCTGGATACTGATAATGTTACCAATGCCATCAAAGCAGCAGCGGAAGATAATGTAGAAAGCGATTCAGGAAATCAAAATAATGAAACTGGGTATCTCAATATTGAGACACAGCTCAAGCCTTTACTGATAAAGGAATATGAAGATAAAATAGCGTTCGATTTGTCAAAGTGCTCCAAAATAATTGGGTGTCCAATCTGGATTAAATCAGAAACTGATTTAATACCGAATTTAAGTACAATTGGGAATGTTTCTAGATCTATACCTATTCTTATCCTTCAAGGAGAAAACGATAGTGCAACTCCTATTGAACAGGGTCTGTTATTGCATCAACAACTCGATAAAGTAAATCATCCTGACCACACCTTGATAACCTACCCCGACCTTGGACACTTTTTCTATTCTTCATCGAAATGGCAGAATGGATTAGGACCTATTTATCCCCAGGTTTTGGCAGATTTATATTCTTGGTTGGATTCTCATTCTAAGTAACAAGTATGATCTCATTGATTTTTGAGTTGCATGTTTTTTTTAATAATTATTATTTATTTTGGTGAGACCCTACACGTTAAGATGAAAATGATTAGAATTGGCGCTAGGTTTTAACTGGATTTTCAGATGGAAATATAATACTATAGGTTTATCTTTTTCGAATTGGTACAAAGACCGATTGATGCTAGCAGAAAATTGATATTTTTTTTGGATGTTGTTTCTGGGACCATAATCACTATATATCATAATATTTATTCTTATTGTAATTGTTGATAATTAGATCAAAATCGGCGGCTCTATTTTTAGGTTGGATAATTGGGGTCTTCGTTAGTTATTGTATATTATCCTCATCATTTAATTTATCCCTGCACTCCGAAGCATTTGCTCAATCAGATCTGCATCTTGTAAAACACAAGGATCTGGAAATAGATTTGGGCGATGGGTTAACTACTAAATCTCAATTATCATATCCAGCAATTGGTAAAGGACCATTTCCAGGTGTCCTGCTTATACAAGGGTCAGGTGCAAACGATATGAATGAGACTGGCGGATTAATACTCATTGATAATAAGACAGGCGAGAAAACTTATCCTGCCAAGCAGACATTCTTTCAAATATCTCAATATCTTTCTGAAAGAGGATTTGCAGTTCTCAAGTACGATAAGAGAGGAATTACATCAAACTTTACGATAGACTATGATGTATGGGGAAACGCTACATTTGATCTACTAAAGCAGGATGCTTCAAAGGCCCTATCTGTACTTTTGCAACAACCTCAAGTTAACTCCACTGAAAAGGTAACACTAATTGGGCATAGTGAAGGAACAATGATTACACCTAGAATTGCAGTCGATAATCCGGATAAAGTTAGGAATATAGTTTTGATGGGAGCAGTTGCAGATAGCCTTAAGGAACTCTTGTATTTCCAGATAGTCAAAAATCCCTTGGATTACGTTAAAAGTGTATTAAAAAAAGGTGATAACGACTCTCTTACAATTAAAGAAGTATCAGACGATCCATTATTACAAGATTTAGTGGGCGGCAATGTTACTCACCTACTTGATTTTCCATTTGATCCTGAAATCCAACTTAACAAGTCATTGACCGGTCAAGTGGGTTCTATATCCAGTAATATGACACATGACACTATTGATATAGGAAATATCTTGGAACAAGCACTAGTAGAAGCATTCCAAAATGTTACTACTCCTACCGATTTTGCTTTATCTATCCATTGTCGTGACGTTCATTATGGATACTTTGAATGGAATGGTGGATATGAAGGATGTCCCAAATGGATGAGATCGCATCCTAACTTTCAAAGCACTTTGAGCATTATAGGAAACGTATCTTCAGATATTGGCGTCTTAATACTTCAAGGAGAAAATGACAGCGCTACTCCTCTTGAACAAGGATTGTTATTGCAACAAAGACTCACGGAGGTTGATCATCCAGATCATCTCATAATTACATATCCGAATCTTGGACATTCACTCTCGATTTCAAGTGAATGGGTTAGTCAGAGTGGACCAATGGAGGAGTACGTCCTTAGGGATATGTTTGAATGGCTATCTTCTAGAAGCGGTTAGACTTCTAATTTTTTTTACTATCTGGTTTATGTCTCCATTTTTGAAATTCATCATCTAAGAATGTGTAATTCACGTAAAAATAATAAAACAAAATAACATAATACTCATCTGTGGAAAATTAGTGATTCTAGAGGATATCTTTGCCACCGCTCCTCTAAACCTAGAATTGAAAAATATGGTCAAATTCGTTTTGTATATCATCCATTGAACCATGGCCAGTTGTACAGTTTCCGTATGAAATGCTGACATAGTTCTGCTTAAATTAAACTATACTACATGCGTGTCAAAAACACAGCCTAACTAATTCTCACCAGATTTTTAAAATATCTGTTGGGCTACAATTAGAGGAGAGGAGGACTAATTTACTCGTGGATTTACGTAACACTATATCTTAAACAATAAATATTACACATTGTAAGAAAAATTTATATATTGTAATGTGTATTACATATATTACTTATGAGCAATAAGGATATAATCCCAAATGACTGGTTTAACCGATTCTTCGATTTGCCTTTTGGAAGACGAGGAAGAGGGTTATTCAATAGGTTGAATACAAGCGATATTTTCGATAATGAATTAGATTCCATCCATGACGAAATGAACAGAATGTTTGATGTATTTAACAATGTGTCAAACAACGCACCCAAAGAACTTGTTAGAGAATACGAAACGAAGGATGGTGGTAAGGTCAGGGAAGTAGGGCCGATAGTTTATGGGTATTCCATGACCATTGGACCCGACGGAAAACCTCAAGTTAGAGAATTTGGAAATGTAAAGTCTCTTAAAAACATCAGTAACATACAAAGTGTAGGATCCCAACTAGAGAAACCTTCGCCAATTTCTGCGGAAAGAGAGCCATTAGTTGATGTCACAAGTACTGATAAAGAGGTTAAAGTAATACTAGAAATGCCTGGTATCAAAAAAACTGATATTAAGATAAAAGCATACGATTCTAAAGTTGAAGTAACAACAGCAAAGGATGCTTCAAGGAAGTATCACAAGACAATCGATCTGCCAGAACAAGCCGATATAGAAACCGCTAGGTCCGTCTACAACAATGGTGTCCTGGAAATAACTTTCGACCACAAGAAAGTAAACAAACCTGCAGGCAAGGAAATTAAGATAGAGTAGGTCAATCCGTACCAATCTAATCTATCAACACCTTTTTCCTTTTTTGATTTGCAAATAATATCATTTATCAATAAACTAAATTATTTTGTGGTATCAAAGACTGAACCAACCGAATTAGCAACCTTCTGGATAACTTTAATATTAGACCCAAAATAAATAGCATAGAAATTTAACTCATTATATTCCAGCAGACATTCAAATTTACTGTATTGGGCTTGCTTGATTTTTCAAAATAAAAATAAAGATGATTGTAACAATCTATTCAGTATTGTTTAAAACTATATTACTTACTATCTCGGGCTGAACCAGTTTTGCTGACAATTGGTATGAAACAACAAAAGGCTCTCCTACAGGTGACCATAATCCAACTCCTCCAGATACAAAAGGAATGGATGCAGAATAATAATGAGTCGACGGTCCATATTCAGGTTGAATTCCTCCAATAATTTGAAGAATTGGTTTTGTTAAATTATGGATGGAAGAGGATGCAAGATGTATCCAATGGGGTGATGATTATCCGAATTGATTTATTATGTGTGAAAGGGTAGATTAATCCATATCTATTCTATTTAGGAAACCTATTTCCACAGGACTGGTTGCTGAAAAGGTCAACACGCCAGAATAAATCATGCCATCAGATCTATGAGGTAAAATGGGAGCTACCTGTGCTGTTTCATTCGGATTTGACTTAATTGACGAAATTATGTCTTGTCTGATGAAGCTCAGATTATAATTTGTGATTTATACATATCGACAAACTATCTGACTATTTTACCATCCGCCCTAAAATATGGAATTACTGGACAACATTTCAATACATTAATGCCATTCACTCCAACTTATACCAAAAGGTTGTATATCAAGATTCACTGATACCTACTTGAAATCTTTAATTGTTCCCACTTACTTTTTTTAATATTTCAATTATGTTCTGTGATTCATATTCTTCGTTCGGTCAGTTTTCTTGGGAATTTTGTTAGCATGTAAACCTCTGTACGAGAATTATCACTTTGCTACTACAAAACGTTACTCAATTCATTTTAATTCTAAATTGTAAACCGCAAAATAATATTCTATCACATTATCCACATTTTAATTTTATGATATTGTTTCTCAACCAAAAACATTAAAAAATTGTAAATAATCTATTGCTTCATATTACTCAGGTGATGATGTGAAATGGATTCTTCCAGCACACAAAGTCATGCATAAAAACCATTCTTTGAAAAATATACCTCCTGGGATCATTATGGGACTCATAAATCCTCCTCATGGATTCTGTTGAGAAGAAAAAGAAGGTATTCAACTGTCAGTTTGCTCAGTTCCTTCTGTAACCTTCTTTGACCTCATCCCTAGTTATCAATTTAGGGAGAGGCTAATTTGAAATTATTAGTAATACGAAAAGCGTAACCTTAGGATAATATGATGTCTCAAAAAGGAAAAAATGGTGGTCGAAAATGATATATCATGACATCCATATATAAGAAATATTTGAAATAAATAACGAATAAAAAAAAGTCTTGGATTGATAGATAATGTGTTTCCAAAAAAGAAAATGATGTATACCTGCCTAACTAATTTGTGGTGCTAGAAATTTTTAGTATTTTGCTTTGTCTCATCCATCAATACAACAATATCCGCAATTGCAGGCGGACTCTGCAAAAAATTCACATCGTGTATTTTCTTTGATCAAGTTATACATATAGGAAGTTAAATCAAATATTGTTTTTGAAAATGATCTATTCTTTTCATATAGATCTGGATTAAATAGAACATAATTAAGAAATTTGACCTCGACACGAGATCTTATTCAATCACAAAAAAAAGAAAGATGATAATTTATGCCATTAACTTCATACAATGCAGATAAAATTTTATAAAGAACAGTTCATGAATCAACGCAATGATTGAAGAATATCAATCGAAATTAATTTTGTTCTCTGTATTAGTACTCTTCCTTGGCTCATTTACAGTCTCGGTTGGATCGACATCTGTTAAAGAAACCTTCTCACAAGCAATTGAACCCTTATCTCAAGGCGATATACCGCATGATCCTAGTGTTATACCGTCACAACAGTCAAGTTCTTCAGATACAAAACTGCTCGAAAATCTCGGATTATCTGCAGTCTACAATCGGTAGAACGGGAAATCGCACGGATTATGAATCTTGCTTATCAATCTATGAATTTAATAAATTCCTTCAGAGCATTACCTTTATCAAATATAACTATAGACTTCCAAATGAAGATACTTATTTTAGTAAACCATTCCTTTCCTCTCAGGCGGATAGTTCTAAATCTAACTATGGTTATCGCGATCATATAAATGGAGCAATAGATTCAAAAAGCCCCTATTTAAGTAACGTTATCATATCCGCCTCAACTGGTCAGCCACTCGTCGTTGTAGCTAGCCCGGTTTTTTCAGGAAAGGAAACAAACAAAACTTTGATAGGGGTGTTAGCACTGGGATTGGATTTGAAGCAATTTGATGAATTGCTAAAATCAGAGTCTGATGGTAAAAATGAAACAAGACTCCTAATCTTAGATGGTAATGGCACTAAAATATCTGATTCTCAATCTAATGCAACTGGATTAGAATCATTTAAGCACCTTCAAAGTTTTGAAAATGCCAATAATGGAGAACTGGGATCTATCATAGAAGGTATTGATGGAAAAAATATGACTATAGCCTATGCCCCATTGAAATTTGCTCAGTCAAAGTGGATACTACTGTCAATTC
>LLBY010000292.1_pt3 | contig 11869 bp, 10 predicted proteins | sample 1489401 | NCBI WGS metagenome assembly LLBY01 (sample SAMN04092656, study PRJNA295927) | soil metagenome | biome: Soil prokaryotic community; feature: Bulk soil; isolation source: soil from tomato rhizosphere | host: tomato cultivar Hawaii 7996 | place: South Korea | collected 2011-11-01 | reverse complement strand
TCCCGCCGTGACCGTCACAGGACCCATGGCGCTGAGGAAGCCAGAAGCACGGGCAACAATATTATACGTTCCGGCCGGTGCGGTAAGGCTGAACGTACCATCCGGATTCGCAAACGTGACCCCAACTGGCCAGTTATCTGCATCGAACAAGTCGATGATAACCTGCTTGCCTGCCAGCACTTGCCCGGTAATCGTTCCTATTATAGGAACAGATGTCGAGGTCGGGGTAAACGATCCATTCGGTGTGGGCGTCACATATGGTCCTTGCGTTATCGTGGCTGTGAACATTGGCGTCGCCGGCGTGCCCGGCGTCTCGCTTATGGGTTCTGATGTCGGTGTGAGTTCGGCATTGGCGCGATAAATGATGGGACCAACCCATAGCGCGCGGTCCCCCGTTGCAGCGCCTGCCGAGAGCACCGTCAGGATAAATCTAACGTCCTGGCCCGCCAGCCGGCTCAAGTCGATATCTACCGGGGAAGTTCGGCCCTCATATCGTTCGAGGAATGGACCCCAAAATGTCTTGATCGACTCGCTACCTACCTGGTAATCGAGACGGAAGGCAAGATAACAATTCGTGGCTCCCCCTTCGCAACCAATCGTCGCTCGGAAACGATCGCCATTTTGCACACGAAACGGTGGATAGAAACCCTGGATGTACCCATTATGAACATTCTGGGGAAACGTCAGGAGCCCGGGACGGGTATCTGTGGCACCTGTTTCGAGTCGAGGATTGCCTAACTTCAGCACGAAGCCTTTAGGATCTCCATCTGCACCAGGGCAGGGAAGTTGTCCTGCCCCACTGAACCATGTCGCTTCACACGCATTTGTAGCAAAGTCATAGACTGTACCCGGGCCCGGTGTCGCTGTAGGTACACCAGGTGTGACGCTCGGCGATGCCGTGGCGGGGGCAGCGAGATTTGTCACCACGGCCGTCGCAGGGGCTGAGGCTTGCCCAGCGCCGAAAGCGGTGGCAATATTTATGATATTCGGCAGTTCCATATCTGCCGATGTGATCTCATAGTTCATGGAGCAGGAGAGACTCTGGCTTGGGGCGAGAGTGATATTTGCCGGTCCACAGTTGTAGGGCGCGCTGAGCATATTATCGGTGATGATGAACTGAGCAGGACCCAATGCCGTCGTTCCCATATTGGTGATGGCGAAGGTATAGGTAATGGTTTGACCCGGCGCGCTATACGTGTGTGAGCTGGAGGACTTGATGAGTCTTAACACGCTGGATGGTAGTGTACCAGTGGGTGCAGCCGTACCACCGGCTACAGCGATATCCACAAACCAGGGCCCGTTTCCCTGGGAACCAATCCCAAAGGGTTGGCCCGTGGAGTTTTGAAATATCCAGTAACCACGATGAGAACCGGTATCGGAAGGTGCCATCATCGGGAGGGACAGATCGATGGTCTGCCCAGGTGCGACATTCACCGGAATCTGGATGGACGAAGGCGCACCCATCTGGTCTCCGCTCAGGAATGCCAATCGGTAAGAAGGCGTCCAGCTGCACGAGCCCACGTTCTTCAGCCGCCACGTTTTTATGAACTGTTCGCCCGGTGACATCACCGTACCAGGCGGCACGCTTAGGTCGGCAATCAATTCTGCCTTGTCACAGGGAGTTGGTCTAAATGTCGGCGTAACTGTTGCAGCCGGAGGGGTCAAGCTGACTACCAACGTGTAGGATTTACTGGAACTGCCGCTGAGAGCCATCAACGTGATCGTGTGGTCTCCACCGGTCAAGATGGTTGCATTCCAGGTGAGGGTTGCATCCAATGGTTTGAGTACAAGCCCCGTAGGACCATCCACGCCGAGGGCAACCTCATTTGCTGGGGCAACGAGAGTAATGCTCAATACTTGGCCCGCGGATGCATTTAACACATATTGGATGGTTTCATTTGGATTGACGATTCCAATGCGCGAAGCGGTTGTCTGGCCTGGCTCAATCGTGATCCGCATTGCCGCGGTTGTTGTCGACGTGGCCGTCGCACCCGACACCCTGATCCCCACCCACCAGGGTTTATCGGCCTGCGCTCCAATACCAAAAAGAGCTCCATTCGCATTTTTGAACATCCAGAAGCCGCGATGGTAACCAGGGCTGGAAGGCGCGATCAGGTGCACTGAGATGTCAATCGTCTGGCCGGGTGCTACATTCATGCTGAAATTCATGAATAAAGGTGCGCCCATTTGCTCGCCGCTGAAGAGGACGAGTTGATAGGAGGTTGTCCACGTGCACGAACCAACGTTTCTTAATCGCCAGGTCTTCGTAAAGCTCGCGCCGGAAGAGAAAGTGGCCCCATCCGGGACGGTTACATCGGCCACAAATTGAGCTTTGTCGCAGGAGTCCGGATCGGCAGTCGGCGTGAGGACATTTCCCAGGACAATGATGTTTCCCCCGGTGGAGTCGATCTTCGTCAGTACGTTGTCTCCTTTCGAGACGCGCGCCTGACATTCCAGCAGCGCCTGGCCCGGTTCGAGGCCGATGAGGTCAAAGTCCATCACAATCCCATCCGTGGTCGCTTTGTCCCCCTGGCTGCCTGCGATGCCCACGATAAATCGATCGGGGTATGGATAACTGACGGCTACTGCGGGGTCAGCTCCAAACAGGACCCCGATGAAGATATCACCGGGTTCCACGAAGTCGGAAGAATAGTAACAGGTAAGCTCAATGCTGGTATAGCCTTCGGCCGGTACCTCTGTCAAGCTGACCGTGACGATTGCCGTCTCGCCCGCATGGATGCTTGGCGAACTCACATCAATGGAGACAGTTGGCTGATTCAAGGCGCGGGCAGGCTGGGAATTTCCTAAAGGACTGAGCAGCAGCGCAAGCAGGACAAAGAGTTGAAAGAGCGGTTTCGATTTCATGGTCACATTGCCCTATACGTTTTGATTTGATCCTGTGCTTCCTGCTTCATTGTAGGACTGCGTCCCTTTTCCTTGCGTTGCAGGAGTATTGCGTATTCATCTCTAATTTTGACAGGAATAGGTTGAATAATCATTTCGATGTAAAATTGCCCGCATGATTGACTTCTTCGCTGCCACCTTTCAAGGTCCCCCATTTAGGCTTTTTGGAAATACTCATCTCGCCGCCATCGGCGCGCTGGTTCTCCTCAATCTGGTTCTGATCGGCTTCCGCAATGCCTCAGACGGGACCAAGGCTGTAGTGCGCTGGATGCTGGCGCTGATTCTGCTGGGCAACGAAATCGCCTGGCACTACTGGAATTATGTCTACGGCACCTGGACGATCCAGACCATGCTGCCTCTCCATCTCTGCAGCCTGCTGGTATGGACAGGCGCTTTTATGCTGATGACCAAGAATTACAGAGTCTACGAATTTATGTATTTCATGGGCATTGCCGGTGCCATCCAGGCATTAGCGACGCCGGGTATCGGCATCTACGGTTTTCCCCACTTTGTCTTCTTCCAATATTTCCTCTCACACGGATTGATCGTCACCTCCGCTATTTACATGACGGTGGTCGAGGGCTTCCGGCCGACACTGCAATCGATCCCCCGCGTCGTGATCTGGATGAACGTCTATGTGCTAGTCGTCTATTTCATCAATGTCGCCATCGGCAGCAACTACCTGATGATCAATCACAAGCCTGAGACTCCCAGCCTGCTCGACCTCCTGCCCGAATGGCCTATTTACATTTTGTACATGGAGCTGATCGGATTTATCTTGATCCTGCTGCTCTACTTTCCCTTCGCTGCGAAAGATCTGTGGGACAGATATTTCTTGAATCGCGACAACGCCTCAAGGTTGGAAAGCATCTCAAAGTAGGACGGGATGGTATCCCGTCAAACCAGTTAGTCGGGTTACCAACCCGACCTACTCTGCAGCACATCAAGCAACACAATGGAGAACGACATGAAAAAAGGATTTGGTTGGTACTTTATCCTAGTGGGGATCTTCGGGATCGTAATAGCCTTTGCCAGAGCGAAAAGTGAAAGAGAGATATTTCTCATCCTGGCGACCATCCCAACTGCCTTTTTGGTCCTTCGGGGCGCAGAGTTTTTGAGGAAGAGCAAAGAGAAATAGGCTTATCCTCAGGGTAGTTGAAAGCACGACATGGCATCCAATTGGACAGCACTTCAATTTAAGGTAGAATATACGCGCAACACGCCGCGGGGCGATGGCGGAATCGGCAGACGCAATGGACTTAAAATCCATCGGTGGCAACACCGTGAGGGTTCGACCCCCTCTCGCCCCATTATCATAATACGTCATTGCGAGCTACCCGCTCCGCGGGAAGCGAAGCAACCCATCAGCCATGGTGAGATTGCTTCGTCGCCTCAGGTTGTCACACTTCGGTCTCAACCATGGGCTCCTCGCAATGACGTAATCGTTCGGAAGGCAAACCATGTATTTCACCCGCCACCACCTTGAAGAGATCGAGGATAGGAGCCTGGCGCCCTACGGGATGCGCAGCAAGGACTCTAAGGGTCGCGCCTATCTGGATAGTGAGCCGGAATACCGCACATCCTTTCAACGTGACCGCGACCGCATCCTGCATACTACGGCGTTCCGTCGTCTCGAATACAAGACACAGGTCTTTATCAATTTCGAGGGCGATTATTTCCGCACACGCCTCACACACACGCTGGAGGTCGCACAGATCGGAAGGACGCTGGCGCGGTCCTTGGGTGCTAACGAGGACCTGGTCGAGGCGATCTGTCTCGCGCACGATCTGGGGCATTCGCCCTTTGGTCATTCCGGCGAAGTGGCCCTCGCCCGTCTGATGAAGGACCACGGCGGCTTTGATCACAACAGGCAGTCGCTGCGTATCGTCACCGAGCTCGAGCAGCGTTATCCTGAGTTTCCCGGCTTGAACCTCACTTGGGAAGTCCGAGAGGGCATGGTTAAGCACGAGTCGGAGTATGATATTTCCGATGCCCGCGACTTCAACCCCGACCTGCGCGGCAACCTCGAAACACAGATCGCGAATGTCGCGGATGAGCTGGCATACACGACACACGATCTCGACGACGGCTTGCGCTCCGCCATGATCACACCCCAGATGCTGGAAGGCATTGCCCTCTGGGAGATCCTGCGCGAGACGTATAAGTGGCGCGGACCTCTCCTGGACGATATCGAACGCCACCGCATGATCCGCCAGCTGGTCGGCATTATGGTCACAGACATGATCGAAGCCACGGACAAGCGCCTGAAGGAAAGCCGGGCAAACTCCCCGCTCGATCTGCAAAAGCTCAAGCACAACGTCATCGGATACAGTGAAGAGATGCAGCGCCGCAATCGCGAGCTCAAGGACTTTCTCTACAAGAATTTGTACCGTCACTATCGCGTCGCACGCATGCAGGTCAAGGCGGAGAGGCTGATCTCTGATATCTTCAACCTGTACTGTCATGAGCCGAGTATGCTGCCCACCACCACCCAGCGCACTATCGAAAAACGCGGCCTGGAGCGTACGATCTGCGATTACATTGCCGGTATGACCGACCGGTATGCCATCGAGGAACATCAGAGATTATTTAATCCATTGGAGAAGCCATAGGAAAGCGAGAGAACGATGAATCAACCGATGTATTTGACGCCGGAGGGTGCAGAAAAACTCAGAGCCGAATTAAAGGAGCTGACCGGCCCGCGCCGCGAGGAACTTTCCCGGCGTCTGCGCTCCGCCATTCAGATGGGTGATCTCTCGGAGAACGCCGATTACCACAAGGCCAAGGAAGACCAGGCCTTTCTCGAGGGCCGCATCCAGGAGATCGAGGCGGTTTTGCGTACGGCCGTCATTGTGGAGAAGAGGAAGAGCGACGTGGTAAGGGTAGGTTCCACAGTCACTGTTCAGGAAGAAAATTTTGACCCCGAAACCTATTATGTTGTTGGCGCCAAGGAAGCAGACCCCCGCAGCGGCAAGATTTCGAATGAATCCCCTATTGGGCGAGCGCTCATGGATCACAAAGTCGGAGACGTCGTCGAGGCAGAAACGCCAGGTGGCAAGCTTAAGTTCAAGATCCTGAAGATTGAATAACTTGTGGAGCGGGTTGGCTGCGTAGCGCCCTGATGAGGGCGATCCGCCTTACTTCGTAAAAAAATAGACCGGCTTGACCGGTCTATTTTAATTTCAAGTTCAGCTACTGTCCGCTGCGGGGCCAGACAGCGAGTTCGAGCGTGATGCGTTCGAAGTGGCTACGCTGGGGCATGGCGCCTGTCCCATATTCCATGTCCACGACAGTAGCCAGCAATTGCAGGGTCGCCGTTTCCAGCAGGACTTGTTCCTGTGGCTTCACGACGACCAGCTCGCCTTTCGGCTCGAGCCGCGCCCGAATATTCGGATCGTTGTAAGCGTGTTCGGTCATCAGTACTTTGGTGGCCGTCTTGATATCGTTTTTATCGAAGAGCCAGATCTCGAGCGCCGCCACCTTCTTCGGCTCGCCGACACCGATCGTCTCAGAGACACCCACACCATACTCGCCCAAAAATTCTCCGCCGCCTGTATCGATGCTGAACGATTCGTCGTATAGGTCGTCGCCCAACACATAGGTCGTCATGGTCTGCGTGATGGGCTGCGCCAGGCCAAGGGATTGAAAATCGGTCTTCTCCACCTGACGACTGATCTCGGCTCCTTGCATGACGGGCGTCACCGCGCCAGAGCCTTTCCGGAATAAGCGCAGAAGGTAGAGCACGCCAGCCCCCACGGCGAGCAGCACGAGCAGGGATATCAGAATTACCCAGGTGCTCAATCCGGAGCCAGCATCGCCCGGTGTTGCCGGCGTGCCCTGGATGGGTCCGCCGGCGACGGGCGCCTGAACCGCAGTAGCAAATCGTTGGAATAATCCCGGCTCGATGCTGGGCTGAAGGCGTTGCAGGGTTGCCGCCCCGGCCTCTCCCAAATCATTCCAGCGCCGGAGAGCCGTCGACTGATCCCCCGTGCGCTCGAAGGACTCGATCGTCATCCGCAACCAATCTTCCTGCAGGTCAGTTCGAAGGACTTCTGCGTTAGCATCCGTCCATTGGACAGGCCAGATTCCCCAGCCAACGATCAGACCAAGGATCAAACCGAGTACCACACCTAAGATCAGCACAGTCCTGACGTTCTGAAGAAGGTTCTTTACGATCGCAGTTACTGCTTCCATGGTTTATTCCTTTTTCCGGGAGTTTAATCTATTATATACCATCCCTTGCACAATACAACCTATCGAGAGTACCGGGATAGCATTTAGAGGCGTTCCATCAAATAAAGCACGCGCTCAGACTCGCGCAGGGACACTGCCTCTGCAATCTTAAACCTCTGACCAAATGCGGACTCAAACCCCTCGCGCGTGTAATTGGGAAAGATATCCTCGCGTGAGACCAGCAATTTTTGCACCTGGCTATCAGGCTTGGGGACAAATTCGATGATAAGCCATTTACCGACATGCGCGAAGAAATCCGCAACCTGGGGCAAAGGCACATTATTCGAGATTGCCAGATGGTGGATCAATGCCAGCGCCAAAGCCAGGTCTGCCGGGCCGCGTGCCGGGAATGAATCGCGCTCCTCGTTGGCCCACCCGAGGGATGGACTTGGATTCGTCAGGTCGATCAACAGCGGTAGGAGGTTTTGTGCTTTCTCCTCCTTCATTTGCCGGTAATTCTGTTCCACAGCCGCGGGATCGATATCAGACGACACAACATACGCGCCGCCTTCCCCTGCCACGCGGCTGAAGACGCCTTTGTTCGCGCCGAGATCCCAGACCAGAGATGGTTTTAACCTGGCAGACCATTCTTTGATGAGCTGTTTCTTGTGCTCAAAGGCTGCATCGGAATAATTTGTAATGTCGTAATAGTTACCCCATTCTGTGCCGCCGGGCTTCCACTCCAATTTTCGGACGGTGGAATCCAGGCTTTCGATCAAGCCGGTCAGGGCCTGCTGGCTCATCGTCGCCGCGCGGGATTTAACGTCCGCGCCCGAGAATCGTTTCTGTGCGCTGGCGTGCAGATGAATATGGGTCAGCAAGCCAACGTTGACGCGCGTTTTCGAGGGGAGCAATCCGCTGGCGAGGTCGAGCGGAATACCATCGATGTAGACGCGCAGCAGTTGATTCAAGCGGACATCACGCAGCGCCATCAATGCCAGGGGCGCCAGGAAATGCTGGCAGAACTGGCGGTATGCTACCCAGGGCTGTCCCTCTTTGTAAAGCTCAAAGGAAAGGGTATCGATCAGGGTTGGCTTGCCGCGCACAAATTGCATGTTGTATGCGCTGGCATCTTTCAGTGACATGCCGGCTTTCATCGCGCGCCGTTGAATGGATAACGTCGCCAGCGCCGCCTCCTTCAACTGACCGAAGGACCATTCATATGGATACGAGATGAACGGCACGCGCTCCGGCTGGATAATTTTGTGCGCAAGCTCCGCTTCGGCCGGTTCCTGATCGACTTCTACATGGGGAATCAACAATCCGGCTTTGACCAGCTTGTCATAGAAGCCAGACTCCATAAGCCGGGCATACTCCTGCTCATACTTGCGATTGAGCTGCCGGTAGAGCACTCCGTCGCGGGCAAACAGAAACCCGCTCGGATCCCGAAATGAAGCGGAAAGCTGTCCACGCGGCTGCTCTGCGACGCGTTGCGCTGACCCGCTACTTTGCTTCTGACTCGTCGTCATCGTCGTCGGCTTTGGGCTGCGACTTAATTCCAAACCAACCTTTGATCCTGCCCCACGAGGCGCGCACAGCAACCCCAAGTCCAAGCAAGGCCGCGATCAGCAACTGGATCAAAAAACTACCCGAGCCGGGATCGAGATAGGGAAGGGGTGTAAAGTGCATAAGTTCTCCTTTTGAGCATCCTTGCGAAGGTTGAGGTACCTTCCAATTATTATCTTACCTCCTAACCTTCGCAGGGCTATTATTCAACGGTTTCCGGGACGATATTTTCCAATAGGAATGTTTCCTGGCAATTAATGCATTGCGCTTCGCGTTTGTTTGCAATGACCAGCAAGTTGCCGCAATTCGGACAGGGTAGTTTGAGAGGCCGCTTCCAGGAGGTGAAATCACAGCTTGGGTAATTCTCACAGCCGTAGAACGTCCGTCCCTTGCGAGTTTTTCGCTCGACGAGCTCGCCGCCATCTTTCGGACAGCGGATACCGATCTTCTCGAGCCAGGGTTCCGTATAACGACACGTTGGGAAGTTAGAACATGAGATGAATTTTCCAAAACGACCGTAGCGGATGACCAGCTCACCGCCATCCTCCGGACACTTACGCCCGATCGGCTCCGGCTCGCTTTTGGTCACAGGCATTTCCGCCTGGGCCTTTTTGATATCCTCGGCAAAGGGCCGGTAGAACTCATGCATTACTTCCACCCACTCCGCCTGGCCGGAGGCGATCATGTCCAGATCCTCCTCCATGCGGGCAGTGAATTGCAGATCGACGATATCCGGAAAGTATTGGGTCATCAAATCGTTGACCTGGATTCCAATATCGGTCGGCATGAGGCGTTTTTCCTCACGCAGCACGTATCCCCGCGCCTGAATCGTGGACAACGTGGGGGCATACGTGGAAGGACGGCCAATCCCCTGCTCCTCCAGCGCCTGCACGAGAGAGGCCTCCGAATAACGCGGGGGTGGCTGTGTGAAATGTTGTTCGGGGATCAGGCGGATCAATTCCTGCTTCTGCCCTTCCACCACTCCCACCGGGAGCCGCACATTTTCGTCATCTTCCTCAGGCTTTGCATCTTCGTTCTTCGCTTCTTCGTAGACCACAAGAAAACCGGCGAACTTGACCGTAGAGCCGGAGGCGCGCAGCAGGTAGGTGTGTTCGTTTGTCTTGCCGGTGACTTCGACCTGTAGCGTATCGTAGACAGCGGCTTCCATTTGCGAAGCGACGAACCGTTGCCAGATGAGGCGATATAGCTTGTACATCGCCGGATCGAGATATTCCTTTACTTGTTCCGGGTCACGCTCTACAGCGGTGGGGCGAATGGCCTCGTGTGCTTCCTGCGCGTTGGCAGAGCGGGTGCGGTAGTGCGGCGCTTCCGCCGGCAGAAAGTCCGCCCCATACTTCGTCTTGATGTACTGGCGTGCTTCGTTCTGCGCGCCAACTGAGACATTTGTCGAATCGGTACGCATGTAGGTGATCAAACCCGCGGTACCACCTGTCCCCACATCCTGGCCTTCATACAGTCCCTGCGCAAGCGCCATCGTGCGTTTGGCCGTAAAGCCAAGTTTTCGCGAAGCCTCTTGCTGCAAGGTGGATGTGGTGAATGGTGCGGAGGGCTTACGCCGCCGTTCTCCGCGCTTGACCTTGGTCACGGTATAGGAGGCGGTCTCCATATCCACGAGGATCGGCTTGACCGTTTCCTCATTCGGCAATTCCGGATCTTTCTCGTCGATCTTCGCCAGCTTGGCGAGGAACGTGGAGTTGATCCCATCCGGTTTTAGCTCAGCGTGGATGGACCAGTACTCGACAGGCACGAACGCTTCGATTTCACGTTCACGCTCGACGATCAGCCGCAGCGCAACCGACTGCACGCGTCCCGCCGAAAGGCGGCCGCGCACCTTCTCCCACAGGATGGGGCTGATGCTATAGCCAACCAGACGGTCCAGCACGCGGCGCGCCTGCTGGGCATCTACCAGATCCATATTGATCTGGCGCGGGTGTGAGAACGCCTCCTTGATCGCCGGTTCGGTGATCTCGTGAAAGACCACGCGCTTGGCGCGCTCGGGCTCGATCTGCGCGGCTTCCATCAGATGCCAGGAGATCGATTCACCTTCGCGGTCGGGGTCTGTTGCGAGATAGACTTCTTCCGCCTTCTGCGCCAGTTTCTTCAGATCCTTAACGACATCCTTCTTTTCATTAGGAACGCGATATTTCGGGGCGAAATTATTCTCCACATCGACGGAAAGCTGCGACTTCAACAGGTCCCGCACATGTCCCACCGAGGCGCGGACGGTGTATCCCTTTCCGAGATAGCGCCCCACGGTTTTGGCCTTCGCTGGCGACTCGACGATGACCAGCTTGCCATCCCGTTTTTCCACCTTGACAGGCTTTTCCGGCGGCGTTAATCCTTCGTGTGCCTCCGTCCGACCCATTCTATAAAGTTTTGTTCCACAAACAGCGCAAACGCCAACCGTGACAGGAGATCCCTTTGCGTTAAACATCGCAACGGGGTCCTGCATTTCACGTTTGGTCTTGCACTTCATGCAATATGCTTCCATACCATACCTTTACGAGTGTCATTGCGGGCCTATAGTTTCGATGCCGTGGCGTCGAAACCAGGGGTGAAGCAATCCTTTGTTAATGAGGAGATTGCTTCCCAAAGGCTCGCAATGACACAATTTATAAATATTTCTCCTGGTGGTGTTTCTTCAAATGCTCCACCACATCTTTCACTTTCTGCGATTGGTCGACCTGACAAACCATCAAAACATCGCCTGCATCTACAATGACGATGTCGTCAAGACCGATTGTCACGACCAGGCGCTCGTCGGTCTTGGAATATACCAGAGTATTGTGCGTGTCCAGCGCCAGGTGCTGCGCGCTGGTCGCGACGTTGCCGTTCATATCTGGCAAGAGCACATCGAACAGGGAATCCCACGAACCGACATCGTTCCATCCCAAACCGCCAGCCGGCAGCACAGCAACACGCTCCGCTCTTTCCATAACACCGTAGTCGATGGTCTGGCTCTTTAAGTTAAACCAGTTTGCCTCCACTACCTCGTCTTGCTGGGAGGTGCCCCAGGCCGCAGAGATTTTGCTCACTACCTTGTAAAGCTCGGGCATCTGGCGTTCGATTTCCGCCAGGATCGTGTCTGCACGCCACACGAACATACCGCTGTTCCACGAGTGATCGCCGCTGCGCAATAGTTTCTGTGCGGTCTCCTGATCCGGTTTTTCCACAAAGCGCTCGACAGTATACACCGGATATTTAT
>LLBY010058487.1_pt1 | contig 11874 bp, 16 predicted proteins | sample 1489401 | NCBI WGS metagenome assembly LLBY01 (sample SAMN04092656, study PRJNA295927) | soil metagenome | biome: Soil prokaryotic community; feature: Bulk soil; isolation source: soil from tomato rhizosphere | host: tomato cultivar Hawaii 7996 | place: South Korea | collected 2011-11-01 | reverse complement strand
AGATTTTATGATTCAAGGTGGTTGTCCACAAGGAACTGGAACTGGTGATGCGGGTTATAAATTTGACGATGAATTTCATCCAGAATTAAAACATGATAGACCAGGAGTGTTGTCTATGGCCAATGCTGGTCCTGGCACAAATGGATCCCAATTTTTTATTACACATATTCCTACAGATTGGTTAGATGGGAAGCATACTGTTTTTGGTCATGTTGTTGAAGGTCAAGATGTAGTTGATGCAGTTGTCCAAGGTGATGCCATAGAATCTATAGAGATTGTTAGAGTAGGTGATGAAGCGAAAAACTGGAATGCTATCGAAGCTTTTAGAACATTTGAAGGTTCTCGTGAAAAAAGATTAGCAGAACAAAAAAGACAAGCAGAAGAAGCTTTAGAAAAATTAGCTGCTGGTTTTCAAACAACGGAAAGTGGTTTACGTTATCAAATTATTCAAAAAGGAAATGGTAAACAAGCAGAAAAAGGGAAAAAAGTGTCAGTTCATTATCAAGGAGCTTTAGAAAACGGACAAGTTTTTGATTCTTCTTACAAAAGAAAACAACCTATCGATTTCCAATTAGGAGTGGGTCAAGTTATTGAAGGTTGGGACGAAGGTATTTCTTTATTAAAAGTAGGAGACAAAGCACGTTTTGTGATTCCTTCTTATTTAGGATATGGTTCTCGTGGTGCTGGAGGAGTTATTCCACCAGATGCAACTTTAGTTTTTGATGTAGAATTAATGGATGTAAAATAGCGTTCAGTTTACAGTAATTCATGTTCAGTATTTGAAACGGATAAATATAATTAAATGAATCCCGAAGTAAGTTTCGGGATTTTTTGTTTTATAAGGATTATAGATTATGTAGTGAATTCTCTATATTTGAACTATGTGTCACAAATAATAATTTAAAATTGAAATTATCGAACAATCAGAAATTATATATGAGCATTTTGAAAGATTTATTCCTGTAAATGCTAGTTTAAAAAAAGAGCTTTTAAATAGACTTGATTTTAAAAGTTTTAAAAAAGGAGAATTAGTTCATGATGCAAATAAGATATGTACCAAAAGTTATTTTATTCAAAAAGGGCTTTTAAGAACTTATTTTCTTAAGGATGGAAGAGAAATAAGTGAATATTTTTGTTGTGAAAATGAGTGGGTTAACTCGCCTAAGAGTTTTATGCAAAGACAATTAGATATTTATTCTATTGATGCTATTGAGGATACTAATGTGTTTTGCTTAGATGTAAATGATTTGGTTTTTTTATTTGAAAATTTTCCCGAAATGGAAAGATACGCACGATTATCTATGGGAACAGTGGTTGGACATTTAATTGAGCGAATATCAAATCTCCGTTTTACAAACGCAAAAGAAAAGTATTATCACTTTTGTAAGATTTATCATGATATTCACCATCGAATTCCTTTAGGAATGATTGCAACTTATCTAGGAATTACCCAAGAAACATTAAGTAGAATTAGAAAGTAATTTTTTGATATAGATCAAATGTTTTCTTCATTTTAAAGTTCAATTTTGTAGAGTTAAATCAAAATAATTTAAAAAATGAAGAAATTCTTAAAATTGGTTATAATTCTTGCTTTATTTGTTGTTGGAATCTATTTTTTCTTAGAAAAGTATACACCTCCTTTAGATGAAAATTATGGAAAAGTTGAAGCTAAATTGTATTTAGGGGATTCAGATAATCAGCCATTAATTGTTGGTTTTGGTGGTTCTGAAGGTGGTAATGCTTGGGATAGTCAGTATTGGAAACCTACCAGAGATGAGTTCTTGAAAAGAGGATATGCTTTTTTAACAATTGGCTATTTTGGAACAAAAAACACTCCATCCAGTTTAGATAGAATTTCACTTGATGCCATACATAATGTTATTCTTAAAAATGCTAACAACCCTAAAATAAATAAAACAAAAATTGCAATAATTGGAGGTTCAAAAGGAGGAGAATTGGTTTTAAATTTGGCTAGTTTATATAAAGATATTTCTGCTGTTGTGGCAATAGTTCCTAGTAATGTTAATTTTCCAGCTCATACTTTTATGAATAATACATCGTCTTGGTGTTATAATGATAAAGAATTACCTTTTATTTTACCACCTTATGACATCATACCTTTTTTGCTTAAAGGAGATCGTTTAGGTGCTTTTCAATTGATGTTAAATGAAACAGAAGCAGCAAAAAAAGCTCAAATTCCTGTTGAAAATAGTAATGGAAATATATTATTAATTTCAGCAACTAATGATGAAGAATGGCCATCTACAGCAATGTCTGATAGTGTTATTAATCGATTAAAAGAAAATGATTTTAATAAATTTTATCAGCACATTCCTATTGAAGGAGGTCATACTGAACCATTAAAACATTTTGACTTAGTATTCGATTTTTTAGATAAATACTTTAAATAACGGACAATAATCTATTTCAAAAAGCATATTTGAACTTTTTTTGTTCTTAGAGAAAACTTTGTGAGCTTTATGGCAAAATCTATTGGTATAATTTTTGATTTTGTATTTTTGCCAATATTAATACGTTTATGAAACATTTATATTCAGTTCTCTTTCTTCTATTCTCTTTCATCACTTTTAGTCAAATTCAGCATTGCGGTTACGATTTTACGTCTTATATAGTTGTAAATGTTCATGAAAACGGAATTAGTGAAAACCCAAAAGAGTTAAAAATTACGATCGTTACTGAGAATGGTGTAGAAGTCATTAATGTAAATAATATCTATAGTTGGAACAAAGGGAATGAGCCTATGGTTTTTACTCAGAATTATTTAGTAAGTAAAGAAGGAGAAAAGGAACGTTATTTTTTTCCGTATGCAAAAGACAATTATTTTATTTCAGTAGCTAATACTTTTCCAGCAGATAACTTTAGTATTAAAATAGAAGATACAAATGGAATTTACAAAACACAAACGATTCCATTGCAAAGTTTTAATTTGTATGTGTTGTGTTCCTCAGAAAATGAAAAGCAATCAAGGCAGTTTGGACCACGAACTAATCTACCAATTGAGGTTATTTTAGAGAGAAATTGATTGTATGATAAAAAATAAGGTCTTCTTATACGAGAAGACCTTATTTTTTATGATTAATTTTTTCCAAATAGTTTAGAAAAAAAGCCTTTGGATCCTACACAGTCTTTAATCCATTCCTCATAACTCATTCTCCTTTCTTCAAGAAAACCGATTAAGTATTTTTCACTTGCATCTATACCACTTACTTGCTCAATGTGTAATAATTTTTTATATAATGGTTCAATGTGCTTGCGTAATGCTTCTTCAGGCATTGCTTTTCTTTTAGCAATATAATTTGTAATTTCATTATTATCATCAAAAACAAGCTCGAAATCAGTAACCATCCAGTAATATCTTCCTGACTTAGCTAAATTTTTGACTACAGCATGAAAATTGTTGCCTTTTTTTAAATTTTCCCATAAAATTTTAAAAATTACTCTTGGCATGTCAGGATGTCTAATAACATTGTGGGGTTGTGAAATTAATTCATAATCTTCATATCCTGAAACTTCTACAAAAGTCTCGTTTGCATATTCAATCATGCCACGCTTATCAGTTTTACTTAAAACAGTTTTTCTTTTGTCCCAAGTAACTTCTCTGTCTATGGGTTTTGGTTTGGTAATTTGAATCATAAGGTTAAAGTGTTTTTTAAGGGCTAATAAATTATATAATGGGCTAAAATATACATAAATACATTATTTTCAAAAAAAGTATTATGAAAAAAAGACTATTTTTTAATATTTTTTTTCTTGTTAATATATTCATAATTTTATGCTGCTTTTTTTGAAAATCTTTTAATTTTAATTTCAAGTTTGGTAAAATAATTGATTAAAGAAAAATGCCTCTGTAACTAAAAAATGAAAGTTTTGTTTAGTTTTTGGCTGAAAAAGTGAAAGAAATGTAACAAGCAAAACTCCAAATACTTATTCCAATTGGAAAATAACCATGTGTTTCTTCAAAAAAGGGAGCTTTTTCAATAAAAAAGTAAGTGCTTAAAATATTACCAACAATTTTTGCTGGTAATTAAGTTAGTCATTAATTTTTCAATATTAATTTTATTTCATCAAAATTAAGGCATCTTTTTTAAAGTTAATGTTATCATTTGTAAGCGAATAAATAAATTGCTTGTCAATTCAAATATTTCAATTTGCAAGCGATACAAGCTGTTTTTAACTAATTAATCCCTAAAAACTGTTGTTGAAAACTAATTATTAAAACACTCTACTTCCATTTAATACCACAACCTATGCTTGGTTTTTGTACTTCATTCAAATGTCTGTTGTAAATAATACTATCAATAGCATTTCTTAAATCACTTCCACTTACAGGAATTCCGTTTCCTGGACGAGAATCGTCTAGTTGTCCTCTATAAACTAATAAATCTTCTGAATCAAATAGGTAAAAATCAGGAGTACATGCTGCTTGGTATGTTTTAGCTACATTTTGGCTTTCATCATATAAATAAGGAAAATCAATTTTGTTTTCAAGGGCAAAATCAGCCATTTTTTCTGGAGCATCTTGTGGATATTTTACAACATCATTACTAGAAATAGCTACAATGCCAAGTCCTTGTACACGATAATCATTGGCAATCATTACAATTTCATCAATTACATGCAACACAAAAGGACAATGATTGCAGATGAACATTACTAATGTTCCTTTTTGACCTTTACATTCGCTAAAATTAAAATTGGTATTAAAATTGGTTGCTGGTAATAAAAAATCAGTCGCTTTTGTACCTAATGGTAACATATTGGAAGGAGTTTGTGCCATTATGAAATTAGAAATTACATGTTAGAAATTAGAAGAGTTTCTTCTGTTATTATTATACGTAAGATTTGCTAATTAGTTACAAAATAGTTAGTTTTATATAGCAATTAATATATTATGGACATGAAAACTTTAAGTGATTGGTTTGTAGAATATAGTGTTAGTCATCAGAATATAACAAATAAGAAAATTCATTATATCTGCGTGCCTTTGATTTTTTTTTCGGTTGTAGGTTTAGTTATGAGTATTCCAAATGATTCCTTGCAATTTTTGACTTCAACTCATCCTATAATAGCTAATTGGGCTTTTGTAGTTTTGCTTTTAGTTTTGTTGTTTTATTATAGATTATCGTTTTCAATGGGTTTAAAAATGACACTTTTTGCCGTTGTATGTTTATTGGGAAATTATTGGATAGGACAAAATCTTCCTTTGGCTTGGTTTTCCTTTTGCCTTTTTGCAGCAGGATGGATAGGGCAATTTTACGGACATAAGATTGAAGGAAAAAAACCTTCTTTTTTAAAAGATTTACAGTTTTTATTAATTGGCCCAGCATGGGTAATAAATTCAATTTTTAGTGGAAAATAGTATGATTACGTGGAGTGATTTTGAAAAAGTAGAAATAAGAGTAGGAACAATAATAACAGTTAATGAATTTCCAAAAGCAAGAAACCCAGCATATCAATTGCAAATCGATTTTGGTAGTGAAATTGGCATCAAAAAGTCATCTGCTCAAATAACTATCCATTATAAATTAGAGGATTTAATTGGAAAACAAATTATTGCAGTAGTAAATTTTCCAAAGAAACAAATTGGTAATTTTATGAGTGAATGTTTAGTACTTGGTTTAGTAGGGAAAGAAAAGGATGTGGTTTTATTGTCGCCTGATTTTCCTGTTCCGAATGGTCTAAAAATGGCATAAAAAAAGTCCGATAACAAATCGGACTTCTATTTTTTTTAAAGAAAATGATTAAATATCATCAAAATCTATATTAGTAAAACTGTCAGTAGAAGAGATTTCAGAAGTTGATTCTGTATAAACTTCTTTTTTGAAATCTTTTTGGTGTCTTTCAGAAATAACTTCTTCTCCTTTTTGAGAGACAACAAATTCAGTCATTTCGTCTAAAATTTCTTTAAAAGCAACAAAATCTTCTTTATATAAATAGATTTTATGTTTTTTAAAGTGATAAGAACCATCTTCTTCTGTGAATTTTTTACTTTCAGTAATGGTAATGTAATAATCATCAGCTTTTGTAGCTCTTACATCGAAGAAATATGTTCTTCTTCCAGCTCTTAATACCTTAGAAAAGATATCTTCTTTTTCTAACATTTCATTTTCTCTCATAATCCAAACTGTCAATTTTTAGTTTTATCGTTTTCCAAAAGTCTAAAAAAAAAATGTATAAAGCAATAAATTATACAATTTCTTTTTCTGAGAGTTGTTTATTGTATAATTCTTTATAATAGCCTTCTTTATTTAATAATTGATTATGAGTGCCTTGTTGAATGATTTTTCCATCTTCTAAAATAATGATGAAATCGGCATTCTTCGCAGATGAAACTCTGTGACTTACAAGTATTGTAGTTTTATTTTTACAAAACTCCATTAGGTTATTAAGTATCGCTTCTTCAGTTTCAGTATCTACAGCACTTAAGCAATCGTCAAGCAATAAAATAGGTGCGTTTTTAATTAATGCTCTTGCTATAGAAACCCTTTGCTTTTGCCCACCAGAAAGCGTTATGCCTCGTTCTCCCAAAACTGTGTCATATTTATTGGTAAACCCTTCAATATTATGATGTACATATGCTTTTTTTGCAGCTTCAATAACTTCTATATCTGTTGCACTTTCATTACCAAATTTGATGTTATTTTTTATAGAATCGGAAAACAAAAACGCATCTTGAGGAACTACTCCTATGTTGTTTCTTAAGTCGTCTAAGTTAACTTTTTGAATTGGCTTTTCGTCAATTAAAATGCTTCCTGAAGTTACATCATATAATCTACTAATTAAAGATAATATAGATGATTTTCCTGATCCTGTTTTTCCTAAAATTGCTAATGTTTGTCCAGATTTTATATTGAAAGTAATGTTTTCCAATGCTTTAATGTTTGTGTCTTCATAGGTAAACGATACATTTTTAAAACTAATGTCTCCTTTTATTTCAGTATGCTCTTCTACTTGGTTAAAAATTTCGGGTTCAGTTTTTAAAAATTCGTTAATTCTTTTTTGTGAAGCTTCTGCTTCTTGAACTAATGAAGAAACCCAACCTAAAGATGCTACTGGCCATGTAAGCATATTAATATATAAAATAAATTGTGCAATCACTCCAATGTCTGGAATTGTGCCATTGATGTACATCATTCCACCTACATAGATAACAACTAAATTGCTAAAACCTATAAGAAGAATCATTAAAGGTCCAAATAACGAATTGGTTTTGGCTAAACTCATCGCTTTTTCATTACTATCTTTGGTTAATTTTGAAAATTCATTCATTTTTTGTTCTTCAATGGCATAGGCTTTAATTACTCGAATACCAGAAAACATTTCTTGAGCAAATGATGATAGCGTAGCTAAATTTTGCTGGAATAAACCACTCTTTACATGAATTTTTGAACTTATTTTAAAAACACCATACGATAATAATGGTAATGGAATTAATGAATATAAAGTAAGCTTTGGAGAAATTAAAGCCATTTGAATGATTACTACTATGAATATGATTAAAGTATTTACAGAATACATAACCGAAGGACCAACATACATTCTTACTTTACTTACATCTTCACTTATACGGCTCATCAAATCACCAGTTCTGTTTTGTTTGTAAAATTTTTGACTCAATGCTTGATAATGCTTGTAAATTTCGTTTTTTAAATCAAATTCAATGTGTCTTGACATTACAATAAGTGTTTGTCGCATTAAAAAAGTTAAAAAACCACCAATTAAAGCAGCTATTAAAGTATAAATGAAATTATCTACTAATATACTGTAGGCTTCTTCCTTTGAAATCAAATTATTTTCGATGGCTCGTAAAGAATCACCAAAAAACTTTGGAACAAACAGCTTGAAAATTTGAGCAGCAATGGTAATGATAATACCTAGTAAAAATCGGTATTTGTATTTTGCAAAATATTTATTTAAATATTGTAATTCTTTCATTTATGATTTGTAAGTTATATTGTTCTTTGCTAAAAAAGCAATAAATTATGATTTATTTTTATAAAAACAAATTTTTGAATTTGGCAACAAAAATTATCATATTACTAAAAATCACATAATATATTGAATTATTTTAAAATAATTCGTAATATTGTGTTCAATTATTGAATAATTTTCAACACATTAATCATATGTCAACAGAACTATTACAAGCTAAAGAGCTACATAAAGTTGATCCAGTTTTTGGTCAAGTTTCATTTGACGGACATGAGCAAGTTGTTTTTTGCCATGACAAAGATACAGGATTAAAAGCAATTATAGGAATTCATAATACAGTTTTAGGACCTGCTTTAGGAGGAACCAGAATGTGGAATTATTCTAACGAATGGGAAGCTTTAAATGATGTATTGCGCTTATCGCGTGGTATGACTTTTAAAAATTCAATTTCTGGATTAAATCTAGGTGGTGGAAAAGCAGTTATCATAGGAGATGCAAAAACTCAGAAAACTCCTGAATTAATGAGACGTTTTGGACAGTTTGTAGATTCTTTATCTGGAAAATATATAACAGCAGAAGATGTTGGTATGGAAACCAAAGATATGGATACTGTAAGAGAAGTAACAAAATATGTTTCTGGAATTTCAGAAAGTAAAGGAGGTTCAGGAAATCCTTCACCTATTACTGCTTATGGTGTTTTTGTAGGTATTAAAGCAGCTGCAAAATATCAATTTGGTTCTGATAATTTAGATGGGAAAAAAGTTTTAGTGCAAGGAATTGGTCATGTAGGTGAGGTTTTAGTAGATCATCTTACACAAGCAGGTGCAATTGTTACGATTTCTGATATAAATGAAGATCGTTTACACGAAGTAGGTTCAAAATATGGAGCAAAGATTTTTACAGGAGATGATTTGTATGGATCTGATGTAGATATTTATGCGCCTTGTGCTTTAGGAGCTACTATTAATGACGATACTATCGTTAGATTAAAAGCTAAAATTATTGCAGGAGCTGCAAATAATCAATTAGCAAATGAAGTAATTCATGGTCAAATTTTAAAAGAGAAGGGAATTTTATATGCACCAGATTTCTTAATTAATGCGGGTGGTGTAATTAATGTTTATTCTGAATTGGCTAATTTAACGAAAGCGCAAGTAATGGAAAAAACAGAGAATATTTATAATACATCTCTTGAGATTTTCGATTTTGCAGCTAAGAATAATATTACGACTCATCAAGCAGCATTGTCGATTGCTCAAAAAAGAATTGACGATAGAAAAAAAGAGTTAGAGAATAAATAATATTTAAATAATATTGTATTTTTGCAAAGCGAAAGAGTTTCTTTCGCTTTCTTAATTTTAAAAAGTTCTTAAATTAGTATGTTAAATAGAAGACATATACGCGTTAAAGTGATGCAAAGTATTTATGCTATGCACCAACATCAAGGTGAAAACCTAGATAGAGAGGAGAAATTCTTGTTTCAAAGCATTGATAATATGCATGATTTATATCTTTTAATGCTCTCTGCTCTTATAGAGATTCGAGAAAAAGAAGAAGAATATTTAGAATTGGCTTCAAAGAAACATTTAGCAACTAAAGAAGAGCGAAATCCAAGTAAAAAATTTGTAAAAAATAAGGTTTTAGAATTATTATCTAATAGTAATTCTATAAACAATGCTATCGAAGATAGAAAGATAACAAATTGGAAACGTAATGATGATATCGTTTTATTTTTATTAGAAGCGATAAAGACTAGCAGTTTTTTTGAGGATTACATGGGAAATGGTACAGGAGATAATGATTTCAATGAAGATAGGGAATTTATTGCTACTCTGTTTACTGAAGTAATAGCTCCTAATGAAAAATTATATGATTATTTAGAAGAGCATAAATTAACTTGGTTAGATGATCTACCAACTGTAAATACTTTGATTTTAAAACAATTGAAACAATTAAAACCTCACAACGAAGATTTTTCTATTTCCAAATTGTATAAAGATATTGACGATAAAGATTATGTGAAAAGTTTATTTAGAAAAACAGTTTTAAACGAAACAGAATTAGCTAAAGAATATATCGATAAAACTCCTAATTGGGATACAGAACGTATTGCAGAAATTGATACTATTATTTTAAAAATGGCAATTTGCGAATTGTTGAAATTTCCTTCAATACCAGTTAAAGTAACTATTAACGAATATTTAGAGATTGCAAAAGAGTATTCTACACCAAAAAGTAGTATTTTTATCAACGGAATTCTTGATAATTTAGTAAAAGATTTTCAAAAAGATAACCGTTTAACTAAAGCGGGAAGAGGATTATTATAAACAATTAAAATTTTTTTAGTTATGTTAAAAAAAACAGTAAGTCTATTAGTAGTATCATTATTATTATCAGTTACAGCTTGTAAAAACAATGAATCTGCCAAAATAACAGAAGAAGATATGAAAACCTTCGAATCTGAAAAAGTTATTGCTAATAGTGAAAGTGGAACAACACAGTCTACGGAATCTCAAACAGTTGATGCAAATCAAGCGACTAAACCTGTAGATGGTAAATATCCAAAAATTCAATTTAGTAAACTAGAGCATGATTTTGGAACAATTAAAGCAGGCGATAAAGTTGAAACTGAATTTATGGTTAAAAATATTGGTGAAGCAGATTTAGTAATTTTAGATGCCAAAGGAAGTTGTGGTTGTACTGTTCCAAATCCACCTAAGGAACCAATTAAACCAGGTAGTTCTGCACCTATAAAAGTTTCTTTTGACTCTACAGGAAAAACAGGTCAGCAAAGTAAAACAGTTACTTTAACTACAAATACAGAAAACGGAAAAGAAAATTTCACTATTAAAGCAAATGTTCTCCCTAAAGAAGGTAGTGGAATAGCAAAATAAACTTAATAATAAATAATTAAAGAGATGAATCCAATAGTTATACAGGTATTAGCAATAATAGCAATTTTTTATTTTTTTATAATCTTGCCTGGACAAAGAAGAGTTAAAAAAGAAAAAGCTTTTGAATCAGGTTTGAAAGTAGGAGATAAAGTAATCACAAAATCAGGGATTCACGGTAAAGTTTCAGAATTATCTGATACTACAGTTGTTATTGAAACAATGGCTGGAAAAATTAAGATGGAAAAATCGGCTATTTCTTTAGAAATGAGTGCGAAATTATTAGAAAAAGAAAAAGAGAAAAAGTAATTTTTCTAATTTTCAATATGCTTATAAAAAAAATCCAAATTACTCAAAGGTAATTTGGATTTTTTTATGACCTAATCGATTTTTTATCTGTATTTGTCATTTAAACCTATATTTTCTAAAATCATAAGTTTAATTTTTTCTAAGCGAGAAAGTTTAGTTTTTTCTTGCTTTGCGGTTGCAATATATTCAATAAACTCATTTTGCTTGTATTTAGTAAATAAATTAAAGGCTTTTTCTAAATCGGGATTTGATTTTAATTCGGTTGCTAAAAGGTCAGAATGAAAAGTTTGTTTTTCTGGTTTTATAGCAAGTCCTTTTTCTTCAATTGAAATGGCTTCTTTACAATATTGTAAAATAATTTTTTCGTCTATTTCTTCTAGAGATTGAAAACGCATTTGTCGTAACGATTTGGTCTTTCCTTCTTGTACATTAATTAATAATTTCTTTTCATCCTTTAGAAAAACACCATTGAAAAACCAAATCCCAAAATAGGATTTAAAACCACCAATTCCTATAATATTCTTTTTGTTAAAAGTATAAACTGGCGCACCCCATTTAACTGTTTCTGTCAAATTGGTTTTAGCAAGAATAGATTTTAAAAGTTCTAATTCTTTTTCCCATTGATTGGTTTTGTTCCAAGCGTGTTTTTCAGGCATAATTTAAAATATTAAAAAAGGAGAAATTTTATTTTCTCCTTAATGAATTTATTTTTGAGCTGTTA
>LLBY010015618.1_pt7 | contig 11923 bp, 19 predicted proteins | sample 1489401 | NCBI WGS metagenome assembly LLBY01 (sample SAMN04092656, study PRJNA295927) | soil metagenome | biome: Soil prokaryotic community; feature: Bulk soil; isolation source: soil from tomato rhizosphere | host: tomato cultivar Hawaii 7996 | place: South Korea | collected 2011-11-01 | reverse complement strand
ATTTTTTAAGCTTGCCGTTTCACCTCATTTTCGGCAAGATGATCCCTGGTTTGGGTAGTAACCAGGGATCTTTTTTACTTAATGGTTTTCTAAATAATGATAATCTTTAAGCCATGATAGAGAATACCCGGATTCCAGGAACCATCTACTGATTATGTCGTACCCTGACTCATTTTCCTCACAACTAAACTCTTGAATTGAATCATACATATTGTGTTCGGTTAAGGCTTCATACGTAAATTCTATGTAAAATGTCTTAATATTCATATAACACCATTGTAAGAACTCATTAGTGACTTTCAAGTTTAGATCCCGGATTATTCTTTTTTACTTTTTTGGCATCAAGACGATCGTATGGTTTAGCATTAAATTCGTTGTCCTGAAATTTTTCTCCGTCATGATAAGTTTTGTAGTCCATATCAAGCTGATCGTCGTGTTCCCTATTGGTAACAAAAAATTTTTTAGCCATTATTCTCCTAATAACTGGAATCCATCAGTGCTATACCAAGTATAACATACAATTTTACCAACAATATATTTAATAAGGAACTTGCGATCACCGACCTTGACAACTTCACCATAAACTTTTTTGTCACACAAATAAACTGCCATGATACATTCACCTCATTTTTACTTTGTATTCATAATTCCAGATGTCCGTAATTTTTGAACATCAGGAATATATGATCCATAAGGATAATCACCGAACCACATAGGCGCATAGTAACAATATATATAAGATAGATCATTTATCGGTTTTTAGCAATCGAAAATTCAAAAATATATATTTCTAAATATATACAATTATTATTAATTTTTATGTTGACAATATTTCCAATATACTATATAATAGGAGATATTTAATATTTATTCTACTAGAATATAATAAATAATCAGAAATTTGACGAGTAACATTATGGCTCATTCTGATAACCAAGCATTAAAAAATAAAATATTGAACCTAACGGCTAAAGTGGGAAACAGGGTTATTGCTTGCCGTCAATTAGGTCTCGAATATACGGATTATCGAAAAATATGTAAAGAAGATCCTGAGTTCGACAGAGACATAGAAGGGGCCGAACGTTTTTATACAAAATCAACGAATGATGCTATTAAAGTGATGGGTAAGCGCAAATTGTTAGAAATACTAACAAACGGTGTTGTGGAAACAACTATGCACACAAAGACTAAAGCGATCGTCAATAAAGATGGAGAACATATAGACGATTATCCCGAAACAAAGGAAACAACAATCAAAAAAGTCTATAAAGGCGTACCTATGTCAGCTATTGCCGCAGCATTAGATCTGACACCAGATCTTGTTAAGGCTACCGAAACCTTTATTGACGCTAATTTGATCCCTGCCCACAAGCAACAGTTACTCGAACAATTAGTAGAAAAATCGGAAGCCGAACAAGCTCAATTAATCTTCGGTAAACAAACCGAAACGGTAGAATTAACAGACGATATGATCTCTGGAATGCAAAGAACTATCACAGGAACAGTGATTAAATAATATGAGCTTATCTCGATTAACTAAGAAGATAAATAGTTCTTTATCACTAAAGTCAAGACGATTAGAAGAAAAACGAGATATTGCACAAGTTATAAAACCAAGTAAATTACCCAAGATTTCTGATATGTTTTTGCCGTATCAGAAATCTTGGATGAGTGATCCTGATAAGTTGATATGGTGTGCTAAAGGTAGACGCACCGGATACACTTTCGCCACATCATCGAAAGCTGTTGCTGTAGTGATGAGAAATTCACAAAACGTCTATTACAGCACATATAATATCGACGCTTGTTCAGAGTTCATCCAATATTGTGCGAAATGGCTACGTGTCTACAATCATATTTCCAAGAAATTATATTCGATCGAAATTATAAAAGAATCCAATATTAAAAAACAATCTATTGTATTAAACAACGGTAGATATATTCGCGCTATTCCTGGCACACCTGTAGTATATCGCGGAAAAGAAAATGCCTTAATGATTTTAGATGAATTGGCCTTCCGCATTAGTGATGTAGAAGATATCATGTCCGCTGTGTTGGGGGCCGTTATACGTGGACAATCTACTATCATGGCTCTATCTACCCACAACGGAATAGATCATCCTTTTAACAAATATACCGAAAGAATAGAGAAGGGTGAATTAAAGGGATCGTATCATCGAACTACTTTTAGAGACGCTATCACGCAAGGGTATTATAAAAACCTTTGTGCATTCACAGGGAAGGAATGGACAAAAGAAAATGAAGATAAATATGTAGAAGAAGTATATGCTTATTATGGGGACGGTGCGGAAGAAGAACTAGACGCAATTCCTAAAAAATATTCGCAAGGTCATGTATTCAAGTTTGAGCAATTCAAATTTGTTCAAATTGATGATTTCCAACTCCACCGTTACTATCAAGTAAGATACTTTGATCTGGCTTCAACAGTCAAAAAGACAAGTTTTTATTCGGCTACAGTAAAACTGGCTGTAGTTGATAATATTATTGTTTTAGTAGACGCACAAGCCGAAAAAATTGAAGCCTTAGAGGGCGATGAATGGATAAGAGAAATTATCAGAAGCGATTCTCATTATCCTATAACGCATTTAATTGAACACGAAGGAGGAGCATCCGGCGATAAATACGTGCAAGGTATGATAGCATCGATGCCTAGTTATCAAGTGGAAGGATATAAACCCCAAAAAGATAAAGTTAGGCGCGCCTTACCTGCTGCTCATGCCGCAAAACGGAGTAAATTAGTTATTGCAGATAAAATGTATTTTATTGATGGAGAATATCTAACAGCACAGGAACTTGCGCAAATATTCTGCAAGTTTAATGAAAAACCAGAACCACTGATCACTGATTTAACCGATTGTTTAAGCGGAGCATATGATTACATAGTAAACATTTCAGGAATGTATTATGATTCCGTTGGTGATATGGATGAAGCATTTTTGAATATGGATGATTCAAATTTAATTCAAATGATGATGTAATGATAATCTGAAAAATATATATTTTTATATAAATAAACCTTGCTAAATCTAGCAAGGTTTATTTATTATTATCAAAGTTAAAATACATTAGTGTATTTAACTAAATGATTTTGAGTTACTCAAAATCAAATTGCGGCATAACCATCATAACCGGATTCTTTACTCCGATAGTTAACGGAGTCAGAATTACAATCTCTAGTATCTGAATTAACGTTTTTATATCTAGCGTTTTGCTCATCATCAGATAAAGACTTATCACCCTTTGTCTCCCAAGGTGGGATAGGGGTAGTTTTACCAGTAGAACGGTTTGTTAACATTCCATCAGACATAATCGAAACCTCGAAATAACAACTTATTCAAATTATATCACAAAAACCAAAATTTATCAATTGACAATTCATAAACCTGTAACTGTTTATAATTTTCAGTAATAAACCTTGCTAAATTTAGCAAGGTTTATTTATTCTACCCTACTCAGCAATATCAAAATTCATCCCATTATCAAACATGAATTTGCTTAGTTGTCTATGAACTCCACTAAATGATAAATCGTAATTCTTGATAATCTCATAATGGTTATACACTGGAATCATTTGTCCTGTATTTGAGATATCAATCTGCATGATGTTAATGATAATATTAGAAGTTCTGTATGTAATAGGTTCTTCTTCATTTAATTTGTCCAATGCCCATTGTCTAAACTCATAGACAGTCTTATAATGTTCACCTGTAGAAAAAATTGGGAACACTCCGACATTAGTATCATTATAAACTGCTAATGATCCGGAATACACAATCATGGTTTATTCTCCTTTTGATAAAACTAACATCATGATCCAATGATTTGAAATTCGATCGTCTGTCGAAAATCTAATCCTTAAACAATATATTAAGTTTTTCGGAAATTAAATTAATCTCATCCACAATATCGGGATTAGAAACCTCAGAAATTCTTTCAACTAACACACTAAGTTCAACCATGATGTATGGCAACGTGCGATTTATAATAGTCTTTTTTGTTTCTTCAAGATAAACAAAATTTTTAATCACATCAGAGATATTATCTAAATCTTTCTTCAGGCAATCCATTACAAATTCGGTAGAAATTTCGGGATTAATTAAATCTTGATAATACTGTCCAACTTCATAATACTCTCCAAAAAATTTAACAGTTGTCATTTTCCTACTCCTATCCTTTTTACTTAGTTGTTTGTGCCATACCCAAATTATATCGAATATGGCACAGGATGACAAAGATCTAACTATTTAATTTCTCGTCAATTTTACGCTGTAATGTCGATGACTTGATTCTAGGATGATTCCAGGATTTGATACCCAATTCTTTTGCTCTGCTTCGTAGCGCCTCATCAGGAAAACCGGAATCATCAATAGCAACAGTAGAGACTGAACTGTAACGCATCGATTTGTTTGCTGTGCCATCTATAGAAACGTCTTCAGTGATTGACTCATCCTCCGTAATCATCAAATTTGTTTTACCACAAACTAAAAGATCTAGTTTGTCTACTAAACGCTTAAATTCAACAGCATTGAGGAAATCATTTGGTTCCATTATGGACGCGAAAACGGGATTAGATGGGGCCACATAATCTGAAAGATTTTGAAAGTCAAAAATATCCTCATCATCATCAAACATACTTTGATATTCTACTACGTAGTAGAATTTACCAACAATAAACATGAAAACGAAAAACGAAAAACCTAGAACAGAAACTAGAACGATCGCGTTAGTCAAGAAATGTTGTAACATGGTTTTCTTCCTATCCAAAATAGTTTACTCTCTAACTTCCTTTAGTATGTCATACCAAAATATATATTTCAAGTGGTATGACATACTATTTAACAATTGGAAATTAGTCGTTCAAAGTGATATATCTTATATCACTCTTATTAACACTAACTTTTTTAGAATTTCCTCCCATTGCCGGACAAGACAAAGTTATAAAATGAAGATCGGAATCTTCCATAATTTCCAAGATAAAACCTTCTGTATTATAAACATCTAGTTGAAGTGTTTCGTCTGTTGTTTTGAAGTGTATGTGAACTCTAGTTAATTCTTGCATGATGTACCTACCTATTTCAGTGATTGTTTACTCTCGAACTTCCTTTAGTATGTCATACCAAAATATATATTTCAAGTAGTATGACATACTAATTGTAAATTAGATTTCTGGCACAATTTGGTAATTATCATCTATTTCATAATTTTTGTCCTTAGATCCTTTATTGTCTGAAATCCATGATCTGGCTGTTTCATCTGCAAGGACACTAAATGAAGTTTCCAAACTAGAAGGATCGGTTATCTGTTGATCTGGTAATCGATCGGAACCATCAAAATTGTCTCTATAATGAATTTTGTAGTTAGCCATTTTTATTATCCCCTAAAAGTTTTTCTACCGTCATACTCCGAAACCCGACCGATCGATTAAACCTGACGGGTTTGTTTTCATACAATCTACAGCGTTTCCTAGTCAGTTTGCGGACTTGATCCGTAAAAAACAAACGCAATCGCCTCCTTGATCAGGCTATAAGCTTTTTGTTTCTCCTCCGACGAAAAACTAACCACGTAGCCGTCTTCATAAATCTCAGCTTCTACAATCCCCTGCTTAGCCAAAGCATAAGCCATATCATAAGCCCAACCGCTATTACCAAACGGGCATTGTCCGCTAAAACCTTCCCCTTCATCCCACAATGTTTTTAGTAAGTCGTAGAGATAATCTCTAATGGTCTTATTCCCCAATTCATAGTTAATTGGGCAGGATAACACTCGCTCTAAAATCGGAGCATCTGAATCTAGTAAAGGTGGAGCAGGAATGTAACTAACATCATTGATAAAAACTTTCATTTTTTTTTACTCCTTATTGAGAACAGTTCTAACGGTAGCTTGTGCGTGTTTATATCCCTCAGCCCATAAATCTCTATACATACCTGATTCAAAAGGATTATCCGTTAATTTTAACCCTTTATTAAAAGCATTCATACCCGCTTTCCAAGCTTTATCAATTGCTACTGCGATATCTCCATTAGGCATTCTTATTATCCCACTTACAAAAATTACAGATATCTGGAAATTCTTGGGATGGTTCCAGGGAGATTCGGAACCATCCCAGAAAAATGTACTACTGAGACTTGTTAATTGTGGACATAATTTGAGACAAAGAATCCTTAATTACCTCCAAATTTTCATTAGTCACCTGGAATAAATCACCATTATTAACCGAACTCATTATATTGCCCAAAACACGATTGATTTCCTTAATGATTTCGGCGTTGGTTTCTTTCGGTTTTCTAGTCAACTGTTCTGTAGGGGTCGAGTTTTTCTTTTGTCGCAACGTGCTTTTAATAGCACTTTTAGAAGTTTTTTTGGCTGTGGTTTTCCCGGCGGCTTTATCTTTTTTAACCTGATCAGTAGCTTCCTTAATAGAGTCTACTACTACTTCAACAGGAACAGATTCTTTGATCACTTCTTCTTTATAGATTTCAACTGCCACTGTAGGAGTTACGGAACCATTTTTAACTTCCTGCAAAAGTTCTTCGGGCAAAGCCAACAATTTACGACGATCGGCTAAGATTGCTTTAGATCCAAGCAGAGAAACTAACTTATCATCAGAAACATTCTGTTTTTGCAGCAACTTAACGATCTTTGCTTGCTCCCAAGGTGACATTTTCTTGCTACCCTGATTAGAAATCAATTGACGTTCTAGATAGCTTTGCAAATGATTGTTATCTGTAGGTTTCATGTTTTCTTGAAGAACCAAAGCATACACAATATTTGCATCTAAAACTTTATTGGCGATTATCAACGCCATAGTTCTACGGTTGCCATCTGTGACAATAAATTCACTTGTGTCGTTATTCCAGTACCCGCGAATTGGATCATTTTGCCCAAATTCAATGATATTGTTGACGAGCCAACTCATAGAATCGAAGTAACTTGAATTCCTAACCTCACTTTCAAGCTCTGGATCAATTAGGTTTTCTTTAATTAAATTCTTTTCTTCCGTTGTAAATCCCACCGTGTACTTGTCAAAGATTATCTGGACAATTTGACTTTGTTTTTCCGGGTTCAATCCAAAATCTTCTCGCTGATTATGCTCAAAAAATCTCAACGCATCAACAGAAATCTTAAATGTTTCTGAACCACGAATAGTTTTAACATCGTTGACGATCGAATTACGTAGTGCCATTTCTCCTATCCTTCCATTGATTTGGGTTTTCTCGTTTCCTATGTGTATATAGTAGATCGAAAATATATATTTTCGCAACTCCTTTTTAGCTTTTTATGATTAGTATTTAATTATGTTTTTCTGAAAATATATATTTTCAATCAGATTTACTAATGATTCCTGGGGGCAGGACAAAAATTATCTACAAAAGAAATGTCACCTAAATTTAGGTGACAAAGGAATAGGATAGGAAAGGAAATTTGTCTAACTCAGTCGTTCATATAAGATCTCTGTTTTGTAAAAAGAATACTCGTACTGCTTTAGATAGCAGTCGGATTCTGACTTAAACCCAGAATCTTTATTTTTCTCTCTACAAAGCGATCCGTTTGGTTTTACCACATATTTTGTTCCTCCTACTGTAATTATTAAAAAGTACATAAATCTAAATTGAAAAGGTCGATAACTCTATTGTAACACAATTTGAACCAAATAAAACGAAAATTTATATTTACTCTTCTTCGTCTTCTTCGTCTTCTTCGTCTTCTTCGTCTTCTGCGGGAATTGGATACGCTTCTAATCTACCCAAATAAACAGCAGTAAGGAAATTATCGCTAGCGGAAACTTTTTTAGGTTTATCAATTTCGATCGCTCCACGATTGATCGTTACTGTTGGGGCCATTAACATCATTGTTGTTAAAGTGGTGTAAGCTTCTGCTGACAACCGAGTAACCAAAACTAAGCCAACATCATAAAAATTTATCATTGCATTATAACTCGACCCTTTAGTTTCTGTTTTTTCGATTTGGAAAGCGTCGAAAGCCACAAATACAGCCATGATTATACCCTCATTAATTTGATTACATCTAATGTTAACACAAGAAAATTTTTATTGCAACTTGTTTTATTGCAATCTGGAAACTATTGAACTAATATCTCCATTATGTTGGGCCAACACATAAAATTGATTGATCAGACTATCAATTTTATATATTTCTTGATCACTTCCCAAAATGAAAATGTTAAAATCCCTGTCCCCCTGATGAGATAATATTTTATCACCAAAACAAACTTTTCTGTTATCATCTTTCAAAATTTTTTGCTTGGGAATTTTGATTACATCAGTATCTACTTTTTTGGTTACATCAATTTGAGTGAGACTATCCAATATTCCTCCTAATTGGTTGTCCAGTAAGTCAGGATTGCCCCCAACACTCAATGTATAAAGGCTAAATAATCCAACATAACAACGGTCAATTGTGGGATGACTGATATTGTGCTTTCGCCATACCGATCGTATTAACTTTTTATAGTTCTCATATTCTTTATTGTTGTGAAATATATTTCCATGTTTTGACACCTTGCCACGGGGTTTAGGCATCAGAGGAAATTCAAAAATAGCGTATTTCATGACTAATTAGCACTGATAATTTTGCTGGAATTCACATTACTATCTTTGAGATAAACATAGTAAATCTCAATATCATTTACCTCGCTAAAATGCTCTATTTCAATCTTCTCAAAATTACACAAGAATTTAAGATCGTAAAATAATCTTTTGGGTATCTGAATAAGATAATATTCAGAAGAAAAAGATCGAGTCATTAACCTATTCTTTAAGGATTCGGTTGTGTTGACATAACCCAAGTAAACATAATTAAAATATCTGAATCTAATCTTAAACTGACTATCTAGATCAACAAAATTTGATACTACCTTATTTAACCTCTCATTAAGTTGATTTGAAAAATTTTGTTCACCTTCAGACATTTGATAAACTATTCTGCCTGATCTTTTTTTCTCTAATTCCGCTTTCGGTTTCCTGCCCATAAATACTCCTAAATCATTTACTGATTGATTATAACATCCTCTAGATCTAACACGCAACAGCTACATTATTATTTTGTTTGTACCATTCGGGTTAAGTTTCATCCGTTGATACCCATCACGGGCCTTACCGTACTCATGCTTTTTAGGATCGTCGCCGGGCATCCGAATTCGTTTGGTAATTTTATGTGCCGAACTATCGTAATTATATAAATCTAACAAATGTTTTTTCATCGTCTTACCCAAAACAGCTTTACTAATTTTACCTGCTTTTACGTCCATTTCGTCACCTTTCCAGTTATTCCATCTGTTGTATAAATCCTCACATAAAACAAAATCTTCGTCATTATCGGTAATAATGATGCACTCCTTAACAAAGGCATACACCGGATCAGAGGTTTGCATCATCCGATCCTTGCTTAATTTCAACCAATTCTTAATAGATTCATCCGGATTTTTATATTTGGCTAGTAACGCATCTCCGTCCTGATTTACGGCCCATTGAACAAACTTATTTATATACTCATAAGATGAAAATTCATCTGCCAATCTAGCAGCATCTAAATTTTGATGAGCAAATTCAAAACTCCAAGTACGCCTTAACTCTCCTCCAGAATGTGCATTTGCTCTAAAAATATCTCGTTCAGATGTAATAATAAACTGCGAATTAAAATTCACATTAACCATGCGTCTAGCATTCTTTTGCTCGACCATATAAGAGTTGAACTCTTTATTAGGGTTAAATACTCCGTTAACTACATTTTTTAAGTTGGTCGTATTATAAATTACTGAAGATTGATCTTGGAAAATAACCAATCTTAATTTACTTAATAAAATCATTCCAACGTGAAATCTGTTCTCGCCTGAACAAAACTTATCTAAATCAGCATTATCTGGCTCCTCATTATACCGATGTAGACACTTATAAATGAAATTGGAAACGGTAGTTTTGCCAGTTCCGCTTTCCCCCATCAATTGCAGCAAACATCCCGTTTTGAATAATTTACCATGAACAATTAAAACAATAATGTCTAATAAAAGTTCTGAATGTTCGGGGTATTTCAAAACAAGTCTAAAAAAATCAATTAACTTTTGGGGATATTCATACTCATCTTTTTTTAAGTAAATATATGATGAGATGAACGTATTACGAATACTTTTGTCATACGGAATTGCTTGTTTAGTCTTCAAATTAAACAAGCAATTTTTGAATGGGTAATAATTCCAATCGTGCAAAAAACTATCAACCTGATATTCTGACGGTAAAAAATTATAGTAAATTTTCATCAAATCATAATACTCTTTAGGCAATATTTTTCTAGCGCCTAGAGTGTAATTACGTATGATCCAATCTTTCATGTTTGTGGTGAATTGACGTTCGGGTAATTCTTGCCACCAATTATCTTTATAAAGCCAGATTCTTTCATCTGCTGAAAAATATATTTGTCCGAATAATTCATTGATGTATTTTGTTAATAAATCATGGGGTTTAGGCAACTTCGAGTATCTGTCAAAAAATAAATCTTTTTTGCCCTTACGAGTATATATTTCTTGTATACCTTGCCACCACATCTCTTTAGAAACGGGTTCAGGCAACCAATAATCATTAGCAACTCTATAATAATACTCTGGTAACGATCCCCCTATATTTCTTGCCCTAGATCTCCATATCCAAACACCAGATGATAAACGAGTAGCTACGAATGATTTAGATCGTCCAGCTTTATCTTCTTCTCTCGGATCATAACCGTCATATTGTATAGCACCACTTATATTAGATTGACGTTTAGAAAATTCATGCCCATCTTTGTAAAAACAAAATACTTCACTAGGATCATCCCACTGAATTAATTCTCTAAGATCAAATTGAAGATGATCAAAAATTTCTTTTGTTCTAGGGGATATCTCCTGAAAATATATATTTTCGTCTATAGTCGATCGGTCAACAGAACCATTTAGAGTGTCTGGTAGTAACAAGATGTCATTAAGTGGCAACTTAGGTGACACGCTCGGAAAGCAAATTACTCTATCCGGCTTATCTGTGCCGTATTTAATCCGATTAGGATTAAAACATCCTTTATCGACCTTTCCATTGTCATCGGTAATATTAATCTTATCAGAATATTTATCTTGATAATAACTATACAGTTTTCTTGCAATTGTTCGCTGTGTTTGCCAAGATTCCACCCTAGAATCATATTCAAAACAAATATGAATGGATATCAATCCATCTTCTGTGGGTGACGAATGAGTGTGGTGAATTAAAAAAGCATATGAAGATAAAGGATCGGCAATGATCTCTTTAAGAACTTCGGAATTTATATCGTCAATATCAATATAAACCCCATCCGCATATTCAACAGATTCATTCCTGTTTTTCTTAGATCTGTCCGTTTGTATCCCAAATTTAATCGCTTTACCCGTAAAGATTATATCTCTAACATTTTCCGGCGAAAGATTAACCGGATCACTCCAATCTGCTGTGTCGTTTGGGTAGTGTTGAGAACTGTATGATTTATTATGGAGTATCTTATTGACTTGAATGTGCATAACTCCTCTAGTCCTATCCCTATCTTTGTTTCCTGTTTAATACAAAAAAAAAATCACAAAAAATTTTGGATATCTGGAATTTTTCAGATACCCAAAATCAACTCTATTTTCGACCGCCTTTATTTTTTTCTCTCAACTCCTTACATTTATCGACAATTTCAGATAATTCCTTTTCTTTGCTTTTTAGCCACTTATCAATATCCTGATTAGTGTTTCCTGTCATCTTGCGGCAACCTACCTTTCAATAAGTTTTGTGTATAACATCTTGACAAAACCTATGTACTAATGCTAAAGACTAGTACATAGGTTTATATTCATCAAAATTCAATGTCATCTTGACCGGAATTATCCTGCTCCGAATTATCC
>LLBY010000956.1_pt6 | contig 11925 bp, 13 predicted proteins | sample 1489401 | NCBI WGS metagenome assembly LLBY01 (sample SAMN04092656, study PRJNA295927) | soil metagenome | biome: Soil prokaryotic community; feature: Bulk soil; isolation source: soil from tomato rhizosphere | host: tomato cultivar Hawaii 7996 | place: South Korea | collected 2011-11-01 | reverse complement strand
GTTCGGCTTGAACAATTTCAATAGTACCTGTGAACCCTTTCTGGCTATTTATTTTACAAGTTACTTTTTCTGTTCCTGCTTTTGAAGGTGTAATGTCTATAACAGGATTTTTACTACTACGGTTCTGTAGGGTTAACCCAAAAATAGTCCAAATTACTTTCTCCTCTTCGTTTGGAGGCATTATGAATTTATGAGCTTGTAGTTGGGTGGTTTTGCCAACTTTAGGTTTTGATAGTATTAAAATGCCACCTACATCATTCTTTTTTACTTCAAAATGCCAATCGTCATTTTCTTTTTTTGCATTTTTACCAAAAGCGTTAGCGGTATTTACATAAGCTTCTACCACATGTTTTTCTTCTTTTAAGAAATAACTGCCAGGAATATCAATACAAGAGCCTGTGCCAATAGGCTTTCCGTCTAAATTCCATTTTATGGTTGTAGCCTCTTCTGCTGAAACTGAATTTCCGTATTGCGTGCTGGTAATTTTAAATTGCATTGGAGTTTCTGGACGTATTACTTCGGCAGCATGAGAAATACTGTTTACATAGGGAGTTTCTGTTGTTGCAGTATAAGTTTTGGTTTCTTGTACTCCATTTTCATTGGTATAACTTGCATGAATAGTATAACTTGCTTTAGAGTTTCTAGGTGTAAAACTAAAAGTTGTTCCTGATTGTGTTCCATCCTGTAGAACATTACCAGAAGCGTCTGTAGCGTGTATTTGTAAATTTTCAATTTCTTTGGCATTAGCTTCTATTAGGAAAGAGGCTTCAAATATTGCTGGAAAATTTTGTCTTAGTTTATTGCCTTTTGCAGTAGCACGAGAAAATTCTTTACCTTCTTTTGGAGCTAATTTTTCAAATGTATTCACTACAACTTCTACGTCTATAGAGCAATCCGGATAGTTTTTGTTGTGTGCACCATTTTTGTATTCTATTGTTTTTGGTTTACCATAACCTTCTACACGGTAAGTTCCTAAAGCTGGGAAAGTGTTTTTGAAAGTAGTACCTATTTGTTCGCTAGTAATTATTTTATTACCTGTTTTTCCATTTTTAACATCATAAATAACCCAAGAAGTTAATCGTATGTTACCACTTTTTATATTTGCATTGAAGATTATTTCTTCATTTAAACGAACCTTAATTTTTTCTACACCAGATCCTGCGGATTTAACTTCAACAAAATTAGTTCTTCCTGTTATAGTTTTTAAATCTATACTTGAAACACTTGGATATTGTATTTCTGAAACGGGTAGAGGTACAGCAGGATTAATTAAAGCTTGTTCGGCTTCATTTGTATTTTCTGCATGTTCTTTTACGACACTATTTTCTTGTCCGTGTTTTTTTATTGTTATTTTTCCTCCAATAGTACATTGTAGTGTGGAAAGTTCGGTTAGTATTTTTTTACCTTCAACTGTTTTTTTGTCATAAGTTTTTTCCCACTTAGGCATAAAAGCTGGTGAGCAAGGTAAGTAGTCACTATTTGAAGGTTTAAGCTTGCATTTGCCAAAGGTAGCTGTTGGAGGTTTCATTGTAGTGTCTTCCTCAGTAACAGCAAATTTTTTGTCATCTTCATTAATGACTAATTTAGTGTTTTTGGTAACTACAATTTCAGCTTCTTTAGAAGGATCTACTGCTTTATCACAGACACAAGTTCCACCATGAACGACAAAATATTTATCTTCGTGCTCACTTTTTTCGGCTTCTTTTTGCTCTTTTTTTTCAGTTTCTTCTTGTTCTGTTTGCTGTTCTAATGCCTCTACTTTAGCCTCTCTTTCTTCATCGGTAAGTGCTTCCATAGTTTGTTTGTTTATTTGTGCTACTAATTTATAGAATTTAAAAAGAATAATTGTGATGGAATAAATCTTTTTTTGAAATTGGGACTATAATATAGCATTCTTTAAAATTTGACATAGATGTCTTATAATTTTTTAGCGATTATAAAGGTTTTGGAATTTCTTAAAGCTATATTCTTGATGTTGGACTGTAAATAAAACCATTTAAAAAGTATTAAAAATGAGGGCTTTAAGAAATAAAATAAAAAAAATGGAAGTAATTTGTAACAATTAGTTGGTATTAGAATCATAAAAGAAAAACAATTAAAAACGTTGCATTATGAAAAAAGTAATTTACACCTTCGCATTATTATTTATGTTTTTCTTTTCTTTCTCACAATACTCAGCATTTGAAGTGAAAGTAACTGGTTCTGGACAACCTATTATTTTGATTCCTGGTTATTCTTGTAGTGGAGCTGTTTGGAATGAAACGGTTGAACATTTAAAAGATAATTATAAATTATATGTACTTACTTTGGCTGGGTTTTCAACAGCAAGACCAATACAAAATGAAGAAATTTTGGCAACAGTTAAAGATCAAATTATTCAATATGTTAAGGATCAGAACATGCAAAAACCTATTCTAATAGGACATAGTTTAGGGGCTTTTATGGCTCTGTGGTTGGAAAGTTCGGCTCCAGATTTATTTGGGAAAGCAATTTGTGTAGATGGTGTTCCTTTTATTTCTGCTATTGGAAATCCAAATGCTACAGAAGAAAGTGTGAAAAGTAATCCTCAATTTGACAAAGCCACAACAATTAAGAATTTTGAGAATTTACCAAATGAAAATTATGTTGAAAATATGACTGGAGCTATGCTTTATCAAGTATCAGATTCTATTAGGGCTAAAGAAATAGCAACATGGAGTTTTCAAAGTGATAGAAGAACATTAGGAAGTACAATTATAGAAATGGCTACAACCGATTTAAGAGATGATATTGCGAAAATAAAATCACCAGTTTTAGTTTTAACTAGTATTTTTGGAACTAAAGAAGCTAGTGAAAAAGTATATAATACACAATACGCTTTATTGCCTAATAAAACGATAAAAGTTGCAGATAGTAAACATTTTATAATGTATGATGTGCCTGAATGGTTCTATCAACAAGTTGATGAATTTTTAAATGCCAAATAATAATCACGTGAGTGTAAAAGAGAAAGAAGCTTTATTTAAAACAGTTTATAATGACTATTCGGTTAAAGTACAACGATTGTGTTTAGGATATACAGGAAATGTGGCTGAAGCCGAAGATTTATTACAAGAAACTTTTATTAAGGCATGGCAGAACTTCGATAAGTTTAGAGGAGATGCTCAAATGAGTACTTGGATTTATAGAATTGCAGTAAATACATGCTTGCAATACATAAAAAAACAAAAGAGCAAAAATGAAATTGATGTGGATGTAGTAGCTCATAAAATAAAAGAGACAGAAGATAATAAAGAAGAACAAGTACAACTTTTGTATAAGTGTATTAGTATGTTATCTGAAATAGATAGAGTAATCATAACTCTTTTATTAGAGGAAGTTCCGTATACAGAAATTGCAATTATTACCGCTATTTCAGAAGGAAATCTTAGAGTGAAAATACATAGGATAAAACAACAAATTAGTAATTTATATTCAAAATATGAAAAAGTTTAATGATATAGAAACTATCTGGAAACAACAAAAAGAACAAGTTGTTCCAGAGGTTACAACTATTATAAATAAAGCAAATAAAGAGAAAAAAACAATTTTGAAAAAGATAATTGTACAAGTTATTCTTCTACTTTTTACTGTGCCAGTAGTCATTTGGGTTTTAATGACTAATCCATTTCAGGAAATGACTACTTTTTTAGGTATTGCGGTAATTTTATTTGATGTTATTGGGTTTTCCATCATGCGTTTATACCAAGTTAATTTACTCACAAAAATAGATTTTACTCAAACGCCTAATATGGTTTTGCACGAACTAGAAAAATACTATAATCTTCAAAAAATAATAAGTTCGAAAGTCATGGTTGCCTATTTTTTATTGATGAATCTTGGCCTTGGTTTATATTTTATAGAAGTTATGTCGCCAATGTCTCCTTTTGCAATTGGTTTAAGTCTATCTGTTTATATTTTATGGATGTTATTTGCCTATTTTGTTATTGGTAAAAAGCAAAGAAAAAAAGAGTTTGATCGAATTGATGCTCTTATTGAAAAAGTGAAAGAAATTGAAGAAGGATATGATTTGTAAGGTAGTTGATAAATAAAAGTACTTAATATGGTAGAGTAGGGATTCTTCTTTTTATTATATTAGATAAGAAATAAAAAATATTTTTAAAAAGTATCTTAAACATCCTATTCTATTCTGATAGGATGTGTTTTTATTTTTAAGAGTTATATTTAATTTAAATTTTCTATATTCGCTCTCCCTCAAATAATAAAAGAATTGCAATATATTTTACTTTTTCTAGGAATTATCTTTTTAGTTTTCTTTGCCTATAATGTTGCTATTGAACCTGCTTATGCTTTTTTCTTTAGAAAACCTATATATGTGCATTTTTATCTGTTTCCAAAGAAATTAAAATTTAATCAAGTGCAAATTTTGCACAATCAATTTGAATTTTATAAGAGATTGGCACCTGTTCAAAAAAACTATTTTGAACATAGGGTAGCAACTTTTATAAAAAAATATCCTTTTTTAGGAAAAGAAGGTCTTGTGATTACAGATGAAATGAAGGTTTTAATTGCTGCAACTGCTGTAATGCTTACTTTCGGAATGCGAAATTATTTGTTTACTGTGATTAACAAAGTAGTTATTTACCCAGATGTATATTATTCTAAAATAAATGATAATTACCATAAAGGAGAATTTAATCCTAGAATGAAAGCTATTGTATTTTCTTGGAAACATTTTTTAGAAGGATATCAAATAAGTAATGATAACTTGAATTTGGGTTTACATGAATTTGGGCATGTATTGCATTATCAAGGATTAAAAAATACAGATACATCTGCTACTATTTTTTCAGTTACTTATGAGGAGATAATGAAAGAAGTAAATCATCCTGCAAATTATTCAAGATTAACAGAATCTAATTACTTTAGAATTTATGCTTATACAAATGAGTTTGAGTTTATTGCAGTAATACTGGAACATTTTTTTGAAACTCCCAGTCAATTTAGAGAGGAATTTCCTCATCTTTTTGAAAAAGTGAAAGTAATGATTAATTTTACGGATAATATCTAAAAAAAATACTTAATAATCAATGACTTATGTGATGTTTTTTAGATTTTATATCACTAAATTTGTAATATATAAATACTTAAGTCATGAAACAGAAAGTTCCAATTTCAACTATTATGACAAAAGATGTTGTTAAGTTGAATCTCTCCGACAATCTTACAAAAGCAGAATCATTATTTAAAAAACATCATATTAGGCATATTCCTGTAGTGAATGGCAATAAGATTATTGGTATTTTGAGTTATACCGATTTATTGCGTATTTCTTTTGCAGATGCAGTCGATGACGACGACGATGTAATTGATACCACAGTATATAATATGTTTACTGTAGAACAAGTTATGGCAAAAAATTTAGTTACAATTCATCCAGAAACAACCATTAAAGAAGCAGCAGAAATACTAGCTTCAAGAGAATTTCATGCTTTGCCAGTTTGTAATGGAAATTTATTAGTAGGAATAGTTACAACTACCGATTTAATCAAATATTTAATAGATCAATATTAAAAAACTGTCAAGTATTTTGCTTGACAGTTTTTAGTAGGTTTTATTTTGTAATTGCTTTTAAGTCAGCAATAGTTGCAATAGGATTCTCAGCTCCAAAAACGTAGCTTCCAGCAACTAAAACATCTGCGCCAGCTTCTACTAGTTGTTTGGCATTTTTATTGGTTACACCACCATCTATTTCAATTAATGTTGATGCATTATTTTTTATAATAATTTCTTTTAATTGCTTGACTTTCTTGTAGGTGTTTTCTATGAATGATTGTCCTCCAAAACCTGGATTAACACTCATAATACATACAAGATCAATATCCTTAATGGTGTCTTCTAACAATGAAACATTTGTATGTGGATTTATAGCTACACCAGCTTTCATTCCTTCTGCTTTAATTGCTTGAAGTGAGCGATGTAAATGTGTACAAGCTTCATAGTGAACTGTTAGAATATCTGCACCTCCTTTTTTGAATGTTGAAATATAGCGGTCAGGATCAATAATCATTAAATGTACATCAATTGTTTTTTTTGCATGTTTAGAAATAGCTTGTAAAACAGGCATTCCAAAAGAAATATTAGGAACAAAAACACCATCCATTATGTCGATATGAAACCAATCGGCCTCACTATTATTAATCATTTCGATGTCACGTTGTAGATTAGCAAAATCTGCTGCTAAAACAGAAGGTGCAATAATTGTATTTTTCATTTTATCAAAAAGTGTTGTGTTGTTTGTGCAAAGATAGTTTTAAAAAAACAGAAATTAAAATTCAAATTTGAGCGAATCGAGATTTGCAAAGAACTGTATGTTTTGTTATTTAATGGAAATAGAAAAGCTTTTTTACAATGGAGTAAAAAAGCTTTATATTTATTTAATGCATTAAAAATTAATCAAGTTTTGATAAATCAATTTTTTTTAAGTATGATTTTAATTCTTCTAAAGGGATTTTATTTCCTTCTATTCCTATTTGAAAACGGTCATTATGGAGAAAGGTAATAGAAGAATTTATATGCTCTGGGTTTGTGTCATCTTCAGTTAGACATCTGATGCCATTAACTACTTCTACTTTTTTTGTTTTTGTATTGTCTATAGATTCTCTATTCATTGATAAAGCCATTACTGTAAGAGCTAAAATGCTACTTCCTGTTTCACCAGCACCATCAAATAAATTTAATTTAATATTTTTCTCAGAATCGTCACCATAGGTTGCTTCAGCAGAAATTAATCCCATCATAGAAGTGTCTCCTGCACTAAAATGGGTTCTTTTTAGATCACCTAAATTTTCTGTAAGTACATTTTTTAGAACTTCATTTGAAACAGGCTCCATTTTTTTAAGCTCCTCTTGTTTCTTTTCAAAGTCTTTTAACGCATCTCCAGCTTTACTAAGATTGTCAATGTTTTCTACAGCATCCATTAATCCTGGTTCTTCATTTTTTTCTTCATTTTTTTTACATGCTAAAACTGTTAACATGGTAAGTAGTACGATAGTTTTTTTCATTTTAATTTGTATAGATGTTTTTTGTAAAAATAGTATAAGAATTTAATTTCTCAATAAAAAAAATGATGAGATGTCTTTTTTTTCGATTTCCAGCAAAATAGAATCGCAGACTTTTGCTAAAGCTGAGTGTTGTAAGTTAGATTAACTAATATTTGAAAAGTTTTGCTTGTACAAATCTGTTATAAAGGATAATTGAAAATGATTTTTCGGTTGGTGTTAAAAAAATAAAACCACGGTAATCAGCCGTGGTTTCAATCATCAATCAAAAAACGAACAGTTATTGAAACTGTTGTTATTGTTATTTAGTTATCCTAAATATGTTTTTAATATTTTACTTCTAGAAGTATGTTTTAATCTTCTAATTGCTTTTTCTTTAATTTGACGCACACGCTCACGAGTTAAATCGAAAGTTTCACCTATTTCTTCTAATGTCATAGGGTGTTGGTCACCTAAACCAAAATACAAACGAACTACATCAGCTTCTCTAGGAGTTAATGTTTCTAAAGCTCTTTCAATTTCAGTTTGTAACGATTCATGAATTAACTCTCTATCAGGATTTGGAGATTCACCAGAACGTAAAACGTCATATAAGTTAGAATCTTCACCTTCTACAAGAGGAGCATCCATTGATAAATGACGACCAGAGTTTTTCATAGACTCTTTTACATCATTAACTGTCATGTCTAGTTCTTTTGCAATTTCTTCAGCAGATGGAGCACGCTCACTAGATTGCTCTAATAATGCATACATCTTGTTGATTTTATTGATAGAACCAATTTTATTTAATGGTAAACGTACGATACGAGATTGTTCTGCTAATGCTTGAAGAATAGATTGACGAATCCACCAAACTGCATACGAAATGAATTTGAAACCACGTGTTTCATCAAAACGTTGAGCCGCTTTAATTAAACCAAGATTTCCTTCGTTAATTAAATCGGGTAAGGTCAAACCTTGATTTTGATATTGTTTTGCAACCGATACCACGAAACGTAAGTTAGCTTTTGTTAATTTTTCAAGTGCACGTTGGTCACCTGCTTTAATACGTTGTGCTAATTCTACTTCTTCGTCAGCAGTAATAAGGTCAACTTTTCCAATTTCTTGTAGGTATTTGTCTAAGGAAGCAGTCTCACGATTGGTTACCTGCTTGGTGATTTTGAGTTGTCTCATTTATATAATTCCTCTTAATTTTAAGTGTTACAGTTGTTATACGTAAGAGGTTACCAAAAAGTTACAAAAAGTTTAAAAAAATTATTCAACAATATAATTTTCTACTTTGTTCTTGTAAAAATCAATCTTTTGATACATTCTATTAAAGAATATTTTTTGGTCTTTTCTGCCTGCTTTTGAGATGGACATAGAGTTTTTTAATTGGTTAATGATAAATTCTTTTTCTTCTTTGCAAATAGTTAAATCAGAGGTTACATAATAACTTAACATATTGTGAGGAATAAAAAAAGATGCATTTTTTTCATTGGTAAACAAAACAGTGTTATTCAAAACAAGTAACTCATTGTAAAATAATTCAAAAGAAGAATGATCACTGCGAACATCTTTTTCAATTTTTGAAATAATGTTTTTAATGTCTTCAATAATTAAAATAGCATTGGCATAATTTAATAAACCTGCTTCATAAAAATAGTACATTTGTTGTAGTGAACTATTAATTGTTGTATCATTCCAAATTTCTGTTCTATTTATATTTTCAAATATGGTTACTAAATTAGTTGATTCTTGTAACATAGATTCTTCAATAACAAAATTTTCAAAACTTAAATTTTGATCTGAAGTTAATATGTTTAACCAAACATATATTTTAAATTTAGAGAGTAAGCTACCTCCAATGGTGTAATGCAACGGAATATCTTTTGCTGAATAATACACATTTGATGTTTTGTCTTTGTATTGACTTAGTAATAAAGCGGATTTTTCTAGATATAGTTTAAAGTCGTTTATGGTTTTGATGGTTTTGGTTTTATCTAATACGTATTTATTTTCATTTCGAAATAAATTATCCATAGCAATATCAAAATGATTGCAAAGCAGTATGGTTTCATCTATTGAAAACTTGCTTTTTAATGAAATTCTTCTGTGTGAAGCATCATAACTTATACCTAAAACCTTGGCTATTTCATCTAATAAAGAAGTGTTCTTAACTTTCTTTTGTATGGTTTTTAAAAGTAATTCTTGGTTTTTCATTTTGTGATTTTCGCAAATATAAATATAATGAATATTATTTAACGCAATTTTTTTTGTGATTTATAAAATAGTTTTGCTTTGGTATTAAAAAATAAATTACTGCTTATGGGAATTATAATTAAAAAAATAGGAGTGAAGATTTATGAGAATTTTGACAACGTAACAGCACTAGATTTACTAATTTATTCAGTAACTGTAAATACTTTTCAATCAAGAAGACAAACCATTCAAAATTGTAAAACTATTTTAAGTAATGGTTTAGTATCTAAAAAGAAATAAGATGAAAAAGTATTTATACATTTTGTTATTTGTATGTGGATTTTCTTTTTCTCAAGATTTTTCTCAAAAAAAGGAAAAGGCTATTTTCTTTTCTTTTACGCCTAAGAATGAGAAAGTAAGAAAAGTAAACGGTTTAGCCATTGGTGCTGGAATTGATGTTTTTGAAGAAGGATCTATCAAAAAAATAAATGGATTGAATATAGAGTTAAATCCGCTTGGTATTTTTTATTTTATGTTTGCTAACCCAACAAGTTTTAATGAAGAAGCATTAGTTACTATAAATGGATTAAACATAAGTGGAGGTAATCAGAATAGTACTAAGGTAAATGGATTAGTTATTTCTTTCATAAATATTAGTCACGCTTCAAATGGTGTTTCTGTAAATGGAACGTACACGCATGTCGCCAAACTAAATGGACTTCATGTTTCTGGAATATCCAATTCTTCTAAAATATCCAATGGTATGTTTTTATCATTGTTTAATGACAGTGAGTCGTTAAGTGGATTTCAGTTAGGACTGACTAATCGTGCCGATATTTTTAAAGGACTTCAAGTGAGTATTGTGAATAGAAGCAAAAATTCTACAGGAGTACAAATTGGACTTTTTAATTTATCGAAAGTTCACAAAGGACTACAAATTGCTTTTTGGAATAGTAACGACAAAAGATCTATGCCTTTTATAAATTGGTAAACAAATGAAAAAAATAATTCACATTCTGATACTATTGTTTTGTTTGCCAATGGTAGCGCAACAATTTGAGATAGATAGCACAAAAATTGAAAGAATTAGAGTAGAAGGAGGTTTATTTGTGCCATTAGGAAATTTATGCAACAAGATGGGTGTTTCAAAAGAAATAGGTGTTTATTACAGATTGAAAATGCCACATAATGACATGGCTGATTTAGGTTTTAAATTTTATTTTCCAGAAAACAATCAAGATTTTACTTATTATGGAAGAGATTCTACTTATTTAACCCAATCCAAATCATTTGGAATAATGGCACTTATGAAAATCAATAAGGAATATTCTTTTCATGTTTTTACTAAAGAAGTTACTTTTGAATATACTTCTGGTTTTGGGATTAACTTTTTTTTATTTGATAATAAAGAAATGAAAAATACTGGAACGGAAACCTATACAGATGAAAATGGAAACTTAGTTTATAAAATAAACACCGATTTAAAAGCACTAATGTCACCATTAGTAAGTCAGGGATTTGGTTTTAGTAGAAAAAAAATAGGGCTACATTTTCAGTATAATTTTACACCGTATAATTGGTTTTCAAAACGGATTGAAAAGAGTTTTGGGAATAGTAGTTTTTCTCTAGGGATAAATTATAGGATATAATTTTTATTCAACATTAAAATAATCTTTTTCATTAATATATTTACCCTCACTTGAAAAGCCTTGAATACTTATTTCATAAGTACCTTCTATATCTGAAGTATAAAAAGGAATTGGTTCTTTTAAATTAGTTGTATTTTTCCACAAAAGTTGAATTCTATAATCTGGAATTTTGTTTAGACTTGAATTGTCTTCATATGATGGAAAATAGGGTATTTGTATAGAAAAAGGAATTGTATAATCTAGTTTTAATTTGTTTTTATTTGTGCTAACATCATCAAAATAAGAGTCTATTGTATTTACAATAAATATGCCACTATATAATTTATTACCTAAATAGTAAGGTTGGTAATTCACTGAAATGGTTTTAATTTTTTTAAAATCTACTTTTAAAATATCATTAGGATTAAGAATTAATGTTCCATCTACTATCGTTAAAGGATTTTCATCTAATTCTAAATTTACTCCTGTGTTTCTAAAATGAATTTTAAATTCATCATTTTTTTCGGTATAATAGACTTGATTTAATACTTCGGTTATAAATTCTTTTATGGAAGAGAAACGAGAATATTTATCAGTTGGAAAAATGTCAAGGTAATTTTTATTTATAGTGCTTATAAGTTTTGGGCTTAATGTACTGTCTTTTTTAATTTCGTAATAAGCATTTTCAATTTGAGCAGCTATAGCTCTATTTTCAATCTCTTTAGAATAACCTTCTTTTAGCTTTATTTTTTGTTGTAAACTATCAACAAAATATTTTGGTTCTATTTTAGAGTCTAGAAGAATAGAATATTTGTTACTATTGTTTATAGGTTCTATAAAAACATTTTCACTACTTAAAGGATGAGACAGTATAAAATAGAAAACTCCCTTTTCGTTTGTAGAGGTAATATTTAAATAATCAGTATTTCCTTTGTCGGTTAGTGCAATACCAATCTTTTCTAATGGCAGATTATTATCTGAACTTATTAGTCTTCCTGAGATTAATTCACCTTTTGTTTCTGGAAGTATAAATTTTTGTTCGTTTCCAAAAGTTGTGTTATTTGAATTTTTATGTT
>LLBY010002354.1_pt3 | contig 11947 bp, 6 predicted proteins | sample 1489401 | NCBI WGS metagenome assembly LLBY01 (sample SAMN04092656, study PRJNA295927) | soil metagenome | biome: Soil prokaryotic community; feature: Bulk soil; isolation source: soil from tomato rhizosphere | host: tomato cultivar Hawaii 7996 | place: South Korea | collected 2011-11-01 | reverse complement strand
ACAAAAAGATATATTTATTTTTAAATCGCATTAATACTGAAATTTATCGAGTGTTTTATTTAACCCTTCTTTATTCAATTTGAATGGCAACAAATAAAAACTGTATTCGTAATTTTTAGATGGAATTTGATATTTATCTAAAGGCGCACTTACGGGTGACCAACTGTCGTTACCACCAATTCCCATTTGGGTTAAATCGATATTTAAGGTTAAATACCCCGATTCTTTTAAATCGTAAGTATGTTTGGCTTCATTGATATTTTCTTCTGTATATGGCCAAACGCTCATGCTTAGCGGCTGCTTGTCAGAAACAATTAACAATCCTTCGTTTTTATTTGAAGTTGAGCACGCCATCCAACGAACACCCGTTCTATTTCCATTTTCTTGAGGCATGACGTAAGGTTCTGTAAAATCATTTAAAGCCAAACTGTAGCGTTCTATTGGAAAACCGTGATTTCTATCTACATAATTTTCCAACTCGCCTTTTCCGTACCATGAAATTTGTTGGAAATCATTTTGAATTCCCATTTGCATGCCCACTTTTGGAATATTAGGTAACTCTTTTGAAACTATTAAACCATAAGCTACTTTAATGATTCCGTCAGGTTTTATGAGATATTCGACAATAACCCCAGCACTATCTTTAATCACATCATAAACTGTATGAATTAAAATATTACTTTCTAATTTCAAAGTATGGCATGACTTAAGCTTAGGTTTTGCCTCATACCATGACTTTAAAACTTTGTGTGGTTTCCACCCCTTTCGGTCATTATCGGTCAGTGGACGTGTAAAATTTGGTAGCAATGGTGCAAAAACCTGTTCTTCGCCTTTGAATATATAAGAACTTAAAGCCCCACTTTGTTTGTTGATTTTAATATTGAAATCTTTACCAGAAACTTCTATGTTATTATCATTTTCAGAAACTGAAAGCTTCAATTTGCTATTCAAAGTTTCATAGGAAATGTAATCTTTTTTCTTTAATAAAAACTGGTCTTCGGCTACTTCAAATCCTTTATTTGCCCACAACTCATCTTTAGATAATTGAAATTTAATATTTAAAAAATACTCTGCATCCGACTTCATTCTAGGCAAATATTTTGTAATATCCAATGTCATTTCCTTACCTGACTCTAATTCAAAAGGCTTTAAAACAACTTCTTTTTCAACGCTTCCATTTTCTAAAATTTGCAAAACAGGAATAAAATCCTTCAAAGATTTTGTGGCTTGTCTATTTTTAATGGTAAGTTGATAATTTTCCAAACGAGATGTTACTGGTTGATACACCCATTTGTTTTCATACATGGCGGATTTGGGTCTGCCATCGGACGCCACAATACCATTGATACAAAAATTTCCATCGTGTCTCACTTCACCAAAATCACCTCCATAAGCATAAAATTCCTGTCCTGTTTTTTTATCAACTTTCAGCAATCCTTGGTCTTTAAAATCCCAAATACAACCTCCAATCATTCTTGGCAATCTTCTAATTTCATCCCATAATTCCTTTAGATTCCCTGTGGAATTCCCCATGGAATGCGAATACTCCACAAATAAAATAGGACGTGTATCGGCTTTATTATCCACCAGAAATTGTGGTGTAAAAACGCCTGGATAAAAACGACTTACCATATCAACATAAGGTTCGTCTTGTGGGTTTTCAAAACGATGTGAATGATCACCCGTTGATGGATATCTTTCATCTCTTTCGTCTATGTATCCGTCCAATCTCGGATTTCCTTGTGCGGGTTCGTAATGTATAGGTCTGGTAATATCAAAATCATGCGTCCAGCCTGCCATAGCGGCGTGGTTTGGTCCTTTACCTGCTTCGTTGCCTAAACTCCACATGATCACACTTGGGTGGTTTTTATCGCGCTCTACCATTCGGGTCATACGCTCTAAATAGGCATGGGTCCATCTTGAATCGTTACTCAATTTTCCTCCGATACCGTGGGTTTCTAAATTGGCTTCGTCCATCACCATAATACCGTATGCATCACATAATTCGTAGAAATACGGATCATTCGGATAATGACTGGTGCGAATAGCATTAAAGTTAAACTGCTTGATGGTTTTTACATCCTCTTCAATATCTTTACGGGTCAACGCTTTTCCTCTTACAGGATGATGGTCATGTCTGTTCACCCCATAGATATATGTTTCTTTTCCGTTGATTAATAATTTCCCATTTTCTTTAGAAAATTCGATGGAACGGAATCCCACTTTACAAGATTTTACTTCAGAAATGTTGCCGTTTTCATCTTTTAAGATCATTAGCAACGTGTACAAATTCGGTGCTTCTGAACTCCATTTTTTTGGATTTTTAATCCTTTTTTCAAAAAAACCGAAACGTACATTATCCAAACGCGGATAACTTTCATTTACAATACTTTTTGCTAAAGTGTCGATGGTTTTTTCAAATAATGCTTCATTTTTATCGTTATACAACTGAAATTCAAACGATGCATTTCGAATAGAATCGCCTGTAAGGTTTTCTAATTTTGGGCGTAATTGAAATACGGCATCTTCATAGTTTTTATCCAATTTGGTTTGATAGAAGAAATCCTGAATACGCAATTTCGGTTCTGCCATGATAAAGACTTCACGCTGAATGCCACTCATGCGCCAATGGTCTTGATCTTCTAAATAAGCGCCATCACTATAACGGATTACCTGAACGGACAATACGTTTTCGCCTTCTTTTAAATAAGGGGAAATATTGAATTCCGAAGGCAAGCAACTGTCTTCGCCATAACCCAAAAATTCGCCATTCAACCATACTTGAAAAGCCGAACTCACCCCTCCAAAATGAAGGGTAACCGTCATGTCTTTCTGCCATGCTGCAGGCACTTTAAATGTGTGCTGATATGAACCTATGCCATTGGTATCTTTGGGAACATAAGGCGGATTGATAGGTCTGAACGGATACACGGCACTTTTGTAAATAGGAATATCGTAGCCTTTTAATTCCCAATTAGATGGCACTTCTATTTTATCCCATCCTGTCACTCTATTGTTGTAAAAATCTTTGGGTGCTTCTTCGAGATTTACAGCATATTTAAAATCCCATTGTCCATTCAGCAGCAACAATCGACTTTTTTCTCGATTTCCCTCTAAGGCATCTTCCACCGTTTTATAAGAATACGCTGTGGCTCTAGCGGGTTGGCGATTGATACTTGTCACCAACGGATCTTCCCAAGGAGCATAACTGTACTTTTTAGCTGACTCTGGAATTCCAGCAGGCTCGCCCGTTACTGTTTGGGCATTTGTTAAGCATACAATACTTAAGGCAATACATAATATGATGTTATTTTTGATCATCTTCTAGTTTTACAAAATGTAGATCACTTTTTCCGATATCTTTAGATGTTGCTAATGCAATTCCACGTTGCCCTGCTTTATTTACGGCACAGTAATAATGATACACTATGCCGTTGTGTTTTACGACAAATGATTTATGGGCAAACATATCATCATAAGGTTCTGAAGACTGAATTAAATTTTCTCCTTCCCAATCTTTCCAGTGCATTAAATCATTAGAGACTGCAAAGCGATTAAAGGCACCTTGATCCCAACCAGTCCAAAAGGCTCCAAAATAAAACATGACCCAAGTATCATTAATACGCTGAATATATGCATCCCCTGAAATCCCTTTGTGATGGTTGATTAAAGGGGCATCGCCATAACGCTTCCAGTTTTTCATATCATCTGAAACTGCCATGGCAATACGTTCTGCACCTTTGGCAGGATTGATACTATCGCCACGGGCATTGTAATACATGATAAATTCATGACCTGTTTCTTTTTCCACATCTCTTATTACCGAACTTTTGTACATGGTACTATTGTCCCACCATTTTGCTTTATCGTCATTGGGTCTCAATACGGGTTCTGGTAAACGTTTAAATTCGTGTGGTTTTGTTGGCAACTCATCAGTATAAGCCATTCCCATAGATAAAATGCCGGCTTCGTAACCTGTTGTATTTCCACCAAAATAGCTCATCCAATATTTGTCATCGTACGTTTTCCATTCGTAAGAACCGCCCCAAGTGGGGTCTTGTAAAGCAATGTATCCTGCTTTTTGATTGACATCCCACTCGGTCGTGTCTTTTGAAAATGACATGACTTTTCCTAGGTGTTTCCAGTTTAATAAATCGTCACTTTCTGCCAACCACGTTTCGTAACCTCTTCCTTCAAAAATCAGATAGGTCATAAACCATTTGCCATCTTTTCTAAAAATACTTGGACAATCTATTTTGTACGAATTATCAGTAGGCACCATGACCAAACCGTATTTGTATGGGGTCTTAATTTCGTTGTAGATTTCTTGCATCACGGCATCCGTAATCTCTCTTTTCTTCATTTTTGAAGAACAAGAAGCAATGACTGCAAATGCAAAACATACTACAATGATTTGAAAAATATTTTTAGTCTTCATGAACTATTCTGTTGAATGACTTATTTTTTGAATTTTAAATATACAGTACGTTTTTGGAGCCCATTCAACCATTTTGGCTGTGAAGATGGCCCGATCAAATCCGTAGCATTTACTTTGTTTCTTGCTGGTGGAATCACATCCAACACGGCTATTCCTGTATTTGGAATGGTGTATAACAACGCATCACGGCCATCTCTTGGTGAATACACGCCTAAATAGGTATTTGTATCTTTATTTTCAATATAAATTTTTCCTTCTTCTGTGGTAAATTCTGCCCATTGCCAGTTGTTGAAATAGCCTTTAAACTCTGGATAATTAAACGATTCACCCGGAATGGGGTCGTTATAAACATTCTCCCAAATATCTAAGGTCGTTCCTTTTAATCGGTTTTGCCACACACGGTAAGGGCCATCGCCTAACCATTTTTTAGATTGCATTTTTTCTTCTGGATATTCAAAATACATGCCTGCCAAATCGACCACACCATTGTATTCATATTCATAATCTAACTGAATCAATCCATCAGCATCAATAGTCCAAATTACTTTTTGAAGAATACCATGATAATTGGCTTCTATAACTACAGAACCATTTACTTTTTTAGCCGACATATCCAATAGGTTTTCAGAGCAATTTACTTCTTCATCCCAACAGGCAAATTCTTTATAAATACGGTCTTCGCCTTTTAAAAATTCTGGATTGATAGTGCCGTCTAAAGTTCTATCACCACGACGCGCCATTATTATTTTTGGTCCGTTGGCCAAACTGATGGTTTTTCCGGATTGAGTAACTTCTACCAACTTTCCAGATGTTTTATCTATTTTAATTTCAGTTTTATCTGCCTTAACGGTATAAGCTTCGTTAGTTTCTTCTAAATCAATCATTCCAGAAACCGCTTTTTTAGCTTCCGTTTCTTTATCCCAAGTAAAATCCCAAGTCCATAATTCATGGCCTTTTTCATTGGTTGCTTTTACATAAAGCACATCGGCATTTTGCCAATTGTTTGGTAAATTAATCTTCAATTCACCTTTACCATGAGGCATTATATTAGGTGATGTTATTTTTCCCTTTTGAATGGTTTTACGCTCCGATTTCCCATGTAACGGCGAGGTAAAACCCACCAACTCCCATTCAAACGTACATTGATTTGTATTGGTGAAATCGTAACGGTTTTCAATTTTGAATGCGCTATTGAAATCATTTGGTAATTTTGAAGCATTCATAATCATTACTGGTGACCAAACTTCTTTTACGGTAAAGAAACTCCCTTCTTTTTCGTGATGTGGTCCCACAATACCATCGGCACCATAATTTCCTTGGTTATCAATGCGCCCATCTTGGTCGGTACGTGCAATGCCTTCATCGGCAAATACCCAAAGGTAGCCACCGCCACTACGTGGATGTTTACGCAACACCTCCCAATAATCATCAAATCCTGCTCCGTGACCACCATCGTATAATCCGTGAAGGTATTCGGTAGGCATAAAAATATTATCGTCCCTGAAATATTCTAAAGTTTCTCCATAGGAGCGGTAATGCATGGTTTCCACACCATTGTACTCTTGTTGTGGATGTAATACGGGACGCTTTTGTAAATCCCAAATATCAAATTGATTGTCTAAGTTGGTATTCCATCCACCTTCATTTCCGTTAGACCAAAAAATAATACTTGGATGGTTTAAATCACGTATGACCATTTCTTTGACTAATTTTTTTCCAACAGCATCGTCGTAATGCCCATGCCATCCACCCAATTCATCCATGACATATAACCCGAGTTCATCACAGGCTTGTAAAAATTCTGGATCTGGTGGATAATGTGATAAACGCACTGCATTCATGTTCATTTCTTTAATCAAACGTACATCGGCATAGTTTAGTTCTTTGTTTAAGGTTCTACCTGATTCTGGCCAGAAGCTATGACGATTGATTCCTTTCATCAACACACGTTGTCCATTGACATAAATACCATCACCTTTTTTGATTTCAATCGTCCTAAATCCAATGGTTTCGGTAATTTCATGTACAACCTTACCTGCTTTCAATAGCTTTATTTGAGCTTTATAAAGGTTAGGTGTTTCGGCTGTCCATTGTTTAACGTTGTTGAATTGACCCGATAAGTGAATTTTATCAGCTCCGTTCAGACCTTCAGCTTTAATGGTGGGCCCTACTTTTTTACCGTTTTCATCTAAAATAGTCACTTCAACCGAAACATCTTTAGCGGCACTACCTAAAAACACATTGGCTTCAAAAGCTCCATCAGCTTCTGCTTTTAAAGCCGTATAATTGATGTGGGTTGACGGCAATGCTTCTAAAAATACGGGACGAAAAATGCCGCCAAAATTCCAGTAATCGGCACGTCTCTCCGCTAGATTTACACTGGCATTTTTTGATTCTTTGCTAACTACAACATCCAAAACATTTTTCTTTCCGAATTTTAGTAAATCGGTAATATCATATTTAAAACGATAGAACGCGCCTTGATGTTCATCATCACTTGCCGAACGTCCGTTAATTCTAACTTTTGTGTCGGTCATAGAACCATCAAACACAATTTTAATACGTTTATTTTCCCATGCTTTAGGCACTTCAAACGTATATTTATACTCTCCTACTTCATCGGCAATGCCTTCAGGAAATGGTTTTCCGTAGAAACGAATGCCGTATTGGTATTTACCAAATCCTTCTTGTTCCCAAACCGATGGCACGTTAATGGTAGACCAGTCGCCACTTTTTCGTCCATCTGAAATTTTAAACTCCCATTCCTTGGTGTCTTGGTATCCGGTACCGGATAAATATTGAATTTGGGTTTCTGTATTTTGAGCTGTTACTGTAAAATTAGCAACAACCAAAAGAATAGATAATTTGTAAATAAATTTATTCATTTATGCATTTTTTTTAGGTTTCAAAGCTTCAAAGTCTCAAAGTTTCAGAGCTTCAGAGTTACAAAGACGTTAAGTTTCTGAGCCTTTTGCTTCCATCATCTTGTTTTTTTGAATCTTGAATCTTACCTCTTATTTCTTTTGTCTATTTTCTATATTCAAAGTTTCTCGTTAGTTCCTGGGTTCTTGGTTCAACTCATAACTTATAACTCATAATTCTGAATTCTAAATTCATAACTGGTATTTGATTGTATATGGTGTATTTGGTTTAATTGTAAGCTGATATTTATTTTTACCTAAAGCCTTAATGACTCCCAAATTTGTTGAAGGTTTACTTTTGCTTTCAATAATCAAAGTGCCTTCACCTTCCGATGCTTTTACTTTTATTTCCTTGGTGCTACAATAGACTTCCACGACACCGTTTGGTGTTGGCACTTTACCTTCCATCCACTTTAAACCACCCAAATTTGGCACAATATTATAAGTTTCGTATCCTGCTGTAACAGGTTGCACCCCTAAATAGTATTTTCCAAAAAGGTAAATTGGACTGGCACCCCAAGCGTGGCATAAACTTTTTCCGTAAGGCCTACCATACATAGCAAGATGTTCCACACCATTTTGTTTGGGGTCGTATTTTTCCCAAAATGAGGTTGCTCCGAGCTTTAGCATGCCACCCCAATAATCACGAATTTCATCCAAAACAAATGCCTGTTCCCCAATTGCACAAAGTGCTTCCAACTCATAAAACCGCATATAGGGCGTAGTGATTTCCAAAATATCATCGTTAAGTAATACCTTGTTTTTTACACTTTGTTTTTGCTCCTCATCAAAATAATTGAAAAAGATGCCGAACATATTAGCATATCTGGTCACAATGTCTTGTATTTCACCATCGATGCGTTGGTGCTTCATGACGTTTTCTTCTTTATCCCAAAACACCTCAAATAATTTTTCTTTTAAATCATCTGCTAATTTTTGATATTGTTTTTGGTCTTCAGTTTCTCCTGCAATTTTAGCACTAACGGCCATGGCTTCTAAGCTTCTTGCTAGTAGCATTTGCTCAAAACTAACCTCACCGGTTTTTGGTAATCCATCTGCCCAGTCTATAAAAACCCAATCCCCTTCTAATGGCTCTAAAAATCCATTTTCATTTCTTCTGCCTAAGCAAAACTCCATGAGCGTTTTCATTCTTGGATAAAAGGTTTCTATGAATTTTGTATCGCCGGTATATAAATAGTAATCATAAATACCCACAAACCAGTAGAGCGAATAATCCATAATGATATTGATGTGCGCAGTCACTGGTTCTTTGCCACGAAGTGCAAGCAAAGTTCGTTCCACAGATGGCGAATCATAGAACAAATAATAATTCATTAAATAACTCTGATGAGCATCACCAGACCAAACCCAACGATCACGTTTTATCCCATCTATAAAAAACTCGCGCGTTGTTAAATGTATGGTATATGCCGAAACATCCCAAATGTCATTTAATAAATCATCTGAAGATTTGAATGCACCACGATATTCCAATGGCAAATATTCATAAAGCATCGATATGGAATCGTATTGCACTGTAGCATCGGCTTGTACTTGAACGTATCTGAATGCTTTGGATTTATCGTGGGTATAGGTTTCTGATTGTTTCCCATCAAAATGAATGTAATCCAACGTTTCGCACTTGGCAGAATCTAAGGCTTCTTCACGAGATTCACCATAATATAGTGCTAGTTTTCCTTTTCCTTTTAAACCATGAATTTTGATATAACCGAAGGTTTCCTTTCCAAAATCGACCAACTCACCATCACCTACTTTTTCTGTTTTTTTGGCAGTCCAAGGTTCGGTTCTAAGTCTAAATTCTGAAGGTTTATTCTCTGGCGAATTAAAATTCCAAGAGCCAACAGGCACCCAAGGTGTACCAGATTGTTGTGCTTTTCCAGCCTCATCTATCCATAGCTTATCTTCGTTGGTTACTATCCAATCTTTACCTGATTTAACATATTTCCCATCTATATAAATAGCTGGCAACACTTCTTGATTGAATACTTTAAAAGAAATTTTGTGTTTACCCTTTGGTATTGAAATTGATTTTGGTTGCCCATAAATTTGGACATTGTCTAAAAGTAATTGAAAAGAACCTTCGGAGTAAATTTTCACTTCGTCAGTCTCAGGTATATCCACTTCTGTTTGAAAAGTAACCAAAGCGTAAGGACTGTAGTATTGCCAAAGCGGTGGAAAAACCGCTTCCCGTTCGGTACGCCGTACTTGCATTTTATTGCTCAACCAAATTTCGAAATCGCCCGGGTACCAAATCCAAGTTGAAGCAGAAGAGGCATTCGGTAAATAAGATTTATCCATCTGTTTAATTTTTTATGATAGAAGTCATTTAAATTCTGTTTTAAATATCGTCTCCGTATCTTTCTTTTGTTATTTGTTGCAATGTTTTACCACGGGTTTTTGGTGTCCAAATAGTTCCGATTACTAAGGCAATAATGAGCAATCCTATCATAATCCTGGCTGCTGTGTGAAATCCTACTCCGTTTTCTCCATATATATAAACAAAACCAAATCCCCATACTGCCGCTATAGCTCTAACAACAAAGAACATAACACCTTGTGCTCCCGCACGATATTTGGCAGGAAAGAGTTCAGAAGCCCAAAGCGCATAAAAGGCTTGTACACTTAATCCTGCGTGAATGCCCCAAAGAATGGTGAAAGTCCATAATGCTATATGGTTTTTAATTCCGATAAAAATGAGGATACCCCAAGCAATAATTCCTATGGAGGTACCAATAAAATACAACCAACGTTGATTCACTTTATCAACCAACATGGCAAAACCGAAATAAGTAACTGCTATGATTATAATCCATTGTACGGCTGATATCATATTAGCCTGTTCGTTGGAAAGACCTCCAGCAGTTTCATAAATATGTTGTTGAAAAAAGCCCATTACAGAAGCCACCATGTTCCAGGTAACGTAAATACCTGCAAGAAACAGCATGGTGCGAATATTTACCTTATTGGTGAAAAGTGTTCCAAATGATGCAAAAACACTCGGCTGTTTCTCTTTACTTTGTTTTTGCTTTTGCTTAGCTTCTTTCCAATCTTCTGACTCATTGAGTTTTCGTTGCAGATTCCATGCGATAAACGCTACAATGAACAACGAGCCAAAAATGAGACGGCTACTAAATACATTAACTGATTCAACACTGGCATCGTCCCCTATAAAGAATGCTGCCATTTTTTGCACATAACCGAATAAAACACCAGCTGAAGCACCAGCTTTACCTGGAGCAAGCAACATTCCCAAAACTAAAATAATTGTTGGACCGACTCCCCAAGCAAACTGAGAAATACCCATATTGCGTCCACGATTACTAACTTCAGAATTTTCAGAAATATAAGTCCATGAAGCAGGAACACCTGCTCCTACCGATATACCCGTAATTAAAAATCCAGTTAACAGCATCGGGAAATTTACCGTGAATATAATAATTGCAACCCCCAACATGTACACAAGCATATTGTAGACATAAATCGTTTTCCGTCCGTATTTATCGGCAAGAAAACCACCTATAATCGCACCGATAGCAGCACCGAAACAGTTGGCGCTGATGGCATTAAGCCAGCCAAGATTCCCTTCGGTAAGTCCGAGGTAATTTTGCCAAAGCGTCAATCCGCTTGCGCCGGCCACAATGGCGCCTGCATCAAGATAATTTGTAAGCGATACAGCGATCGTACTTTTTAAACTTCCTTCTTTTTGTTCCATTTTTTTATTTAATATTTTATAATGCGTTTTAAAATAGAACGGTGGCCAAAAAATTGACGATTAATTTCACTCCCTTATCACACATATTTTGAATTTATTAATTTAATTCTTTTTGAGCGGCTTCCCAGCACTCCTCAATAATTTCTTTGTACAGTAAAGCTTGTTGCCAACGATCGCCTTCTTCTTGCTCATTTCCGTCGGGTGCTATAATGGTTCTAGCATAAAAAATATCGGCTTTTAATAATTCAACTGTAAAACAGATATAATCGCCTGGTTGCGCCGATTTTAAAAACCCTTTAAAGGAACGCATCCACATCTGTTTAAAATGCTCTACATAGCTTAGGTTTGCATTATTTGTAACATCTACTTGAATGCATCCTGGGTTTCCAATACGACCGTGCATGAAACGTACTCTATCAAAAACAGGTTGTATAAAATCCCATTTATTTTCTATGCCGCCATACACCATTTCTTGCCCAGTGTACCAATGTGAAAAATCGCCATTAAAACGAACTTCTGGAAAGCGTTTTGTTAACTCAACCGTTCTATATAAATCCTGAGTTATGGTAGCACGGTGTGTTTCTATGTAAATGGGCATATCTATCGCTTCTGAACTCTCTTTGATATAATGAACCAAAGCATCCATTTCTGCATCCGATTCCATGCCCCAACCTAAATGTACCGTTGCACAGTTATACTTTAACGATTTCCATAAAGGTAATAAATCTTTTAAATCGCCTACTTTATTTACCCGTGCATGTGCGGTTAGCTGTAAATTGAATTCTTTACACAATTCGGGATTACCATCTTGAATGCCACCAAAACCTGCTTCGGCTATTGCTTTATGCTTTTCCC
>LLBY010000240.1_pt1 | contig 11965 bp, 8 predicted proteins | sample 1489401 | NCBI WGS metagenome assembly LLBY01 (sample SAMN04092656, study PRJNA295927) | soil metagenome | biome: Soil prokaryotic community; feature: Bulk soil; isolation source: soil from tomato rhizosphere | host: tomato cultivar Hawaii 7996 | place: South Korea | collected 2011-11-01 | reverse complement strand
TGTGCATTTAAACATACTGGGATATTTTACACAATATTGAATTATAGCTTACAAATTGTAGATAAACATTGGTCGTAAAATAGCTGTTACATAATTGCTATCTATAATGAGCCTAAAGGCGTCATATCTGTAACTATGTAAAATAGAACCCAAAAGTTCTATTCGCTATTTTACTTATAACACATTTGAACTATAATGTTCTGCGTTATGTAACTTGAGCTTTGGTTAAAAGCGAAAGTTGTTACTAGAGTTTCTTTAAAAAATTTATTCTAAAAGGTTTCATTACGATGTTAATGGAACACTCTTTATGCGACGACGCAGGAGGGAAGCATAATGTGTTTGGAATGGTGTTGTCAAGAAATTAAGCTAAATGCTTTTTTCTTTGCATTCCTCAAGTTATAGGGTTTAGATTTAGAATTTGTGTGATTATTTATAGAATCATCAATCAATAAATTGATATAGAACAAGTCAGATTTAGTTTTAATTAATGACTGTTTTATTTTATTCAATATCGCTTGAATTTGGGTAAAATCTTCATCAGTTATAGATAAATTCACTATAATAGTTTTATAAAACTCTCGATAATAACTAGATTCAAATTGATCAATTTCTTTATTATAAATCAAATCAAATAGCTCTATCAAATCTTCTTTTTTGTCTATGTTATTGAATTTTGAAAAGACAATACCATGAAAAGAATGTGCTAGTCCATTTCGTAAGCTTTTTAAAATAAAAGAGAAAGCATTGGCGTCATTTAATTCTATTAATACTTTCAAAGCATCAATCTTAAACCTTTCTTTTTCACTTTCTAAATATTCAATAGCTTTATCTATGCAAAAAGATTTATTAATATCTAGTTTAATCATTAAATCTATTGAACTCCAAAACATGTAATTTTCATTATCAACACATAAGTCTTTTAGAATAGAAGTGTCCTTGGTAAATTCAACATATTCCTCAATTTTTTTTCTTTCATTATAAATAAAATTTCCATTTAAGAAGTGTTTTCTTATCACACCATAAGTTTGCTCTAATTGATTTGACAAGGCATAATCAATATGTTTTGACATTGATAGACCAAATAATTTCTTATTCTCTAAATTATTTATTATTTGTTGGTCAAATAATTCTTTATTGTTAATTAATTTAATCAAATAAATAAAACTTTCATCTAATTCTCCAGATTTGTCAAACTCATAAAATTCGATACTTTTTAACAGAAAGTTTTGTGGTAATTCAAAATTAAATAATTTTTGAAAATAAAATATAGTTTGAATTCTCTTATAGTTTTGTCCATAATAGAATGAAGTTTCACCAGAAGAATGCACAACATCTTCAAAATTAAATTTATCTGCTTCTGAAAAAGCCCATTCTTCAATTGTTTTTTTATTGGCTTTATAAATTGTGAATTCTCTATTGTTTTTGTAATACTGTTCTATAATTTGCTGGATTTTCTTTATTATTAAAAAATCATCATTTTTAAGGATTTTTTCAATATCTGCATATGAAAATGGAGTAGTGTTACTATTTCTAGAAAAAATCAAACTATCTATTATGCTTATTGAAGTATCAATAACATTAGAGTGACCATTTTTATCATACCAATCTCTACGAATCTTATGTAAATCTTTACTGGTAATTGAATCATTATTATTATCAAATACTTCTTTTATTTCTCTTAATAATCTCTTCTCATCAAATAATATATCGAAGTTATCTTGTATGTTTTTTTTGAAATTTTCTTGATATAATTTTGCTTTTTCATTTGAAAAAACAGCTTCTTTGAAAACAATACCTTTTTCTTCCATTAAGTCATTAAAAATAACAGCTAAATCTCTACTTTTAGAGTTGCCTATATTATTTCTAAAGTATTCTATTTCCTGATTTGATAATTTTTTTTCTAATAAAACATTAACTAATTCATTGATGTTACTTTCATTAACTAATTCAGAGATAAAGAATCTAATTCCATCAATATTGAAATTATTAATCAAGAAATTTAATGCTATACTTTCGGTATCACTTGATTTGATTATCTTCATAAGAAATTGTTTATTCATATGAAGGCGAAAATCATCTTTAATTTGCCCTAATATGCCTGTTAAAAAGGTAGTGTCAGATTTAATATAGCCTACACATTTTTCTATTAGTTCATCTTCAAAATTATCATAGTATGATACGCTATAATCACTATCAAAATAGTATTGAAAAATTTGAAAGAAGTCTTCAGGTTTTGATAGTCTTAATATCAATTTATTAATTATATATCTATTTCCTCTAATAACTTCGTCCTTTTCTTCTCTTTCTTTATAGCCATTAGCCATTAGGAACTCATCTTTTAAAAATCCACCATATTTTTCGATATTTTTTTGATCATTAATCAAATATAATAAACTATTGTTCAGTTGTTTATGTGTGCTATCTTTAAATAGGGTATATATTTCTGACATAAGCTCTTGGTCACTTTGTGTCAAATTATATTTTTGAATAATTCTTAATATTTCAGATTTAGCTTCAATAGGAAATTCATTTGATTTTAGATTTCGTAATAAAAATATTTTTAACTTTTCACTATTAAAAGAGGATACAGAAAAGAAGTTTAACAAATTTAATGCTGAATATAATACTCGAATATGGTATTTCTTATAATTTGAAATAATTTTAATTAAATATTCGAAATTTTCTTCGCAATCACCAAAACTAGCTATTTCATTTACTTCAAATGTCCTTCTTATACTAATCCATAATGTTTTTTTAATACATTCTTCTTCAAAATATTCTTGAAAAACGTTAATCCTAATTTCTTTACCCAACCTATCTGTATCAGCTTTAAATAATAATTCTATCTGGTTAGCTTTTATCCATTTTAATAATTCTTTATAGTCTGGATCATTAACATTCATAATATCCAGTAAAAATGTTAATGAATTAAAAAGAGAAGGGTGGACAGATTGTGTTTCATTTATTCTAATAAAATCCAATATTTCATTAAAGTCTCTGTCCATTAAAGACTTTGCAACAAAATACTCTTGAATTTGCCTATGAACAAAACTCCAATAATTGGTTTCCTCATTCTTAATTATAAATGGGTTTTCAATAAATTCATCATATTCATCACCAATAATTTCATAAAGTTCTTCATCAGATGAGTAATTTTTTTGCATTAATTCGTTTACTACAGATAAGAGTTTTAATAATTTAATTGATTTTGGCTTATTAAGCACTGTTCGCTTAATTATTTTTGACTTATGAGTATCAAGAGCTTTATCTATATATAGTTCCCATATTTGAGAAATGTTTTGAGGTATGCTTCTATTCTCGTTATAATATTCTGCAAAGAGATTGAGAAAAAATGGGGTGTCAATGTTTTCAAAAAACTTTTCATCAATATTTTTAATTTCAAACTTCTTTTCTAAAATAGATTTAGCTTGATTAATTGTAATTGATTTTAAAATAAAAGGCTGAAAACCTGATATTTTTGCTAAATATTTACTGTATATATTAGTTCTACAACTAATTACATATTTAATGTTTCTATTTTTATTCTTTGATATAAAATTTTCAAATTCAGATATAAAATCCTGAATATCAGCAATCTCATCAAGTCCGTCGAGAACAAAAATTAATTGAGGAAATTTTGTCCAATCGTCATTATTAATTAGCTGTTCAAAAGTGATATTCTTTCTATAATATTTTAAATTAATGAAGAATGGAATAATACCTGTTTGTTCTTTTTCTTCCCAAAGCATATCAAAAAGAACATTTAGTTCGGTAGTTTTACCAACACCTGGATTCCCTAGTAGAATGATTTTAGAAAAAGACATTATAGCAGCCCTTAACGTAATATCGTTTTCATCATTAATAAATGAAGTTATATCCGTGCCGTCGTATTTAGTAATGTATCTTTTTTCGTAAAATTCCATCTAGTTTCTTTTAAAATCTTCTACTTTTAGATTTTCATTATAATTTGATTTACTTTTTTTGTAGGGAAACTCATATCCATTTCCACTATAAGATGAATTATTATCTATTCCATTTGGGGGAGCAGATTGTGTGTCATAAACAAATTGCGGATTATCAAAAACATATTTTCTGTGATGAATTTGACTTATTCTATTAGAAAATAAATCAATATCAATTATTTGATATCCTGGTTGAAATTTATCGATTTGTTCGTCTGGTTTATTTAATGCTGCTCTTCCTCTAAAGCCAAAACAACTTCCAGCCGGATTAAATATTTTTTCAGATTTTATACTGTGATGATGTCCAAATAAAAACAAATCAACATCTTTATTCATTAAAAATTTAACTACTTCGTTCTTTTCTGTAAAATCATCCACGGAATGATGAAAAAGACAAATTATTCTATCAAGGTTTAGGTCTTGATTCTGTAGTTTTTGAATTGCCCAATAAAGTTGTTTTGACCCAAAAAAATGATTGTTTAGATTTCCATCATCTAATTTACATGTTGAACATCTCCAAGAATCATTAATTAAAATGAAACCAACATTTTTGTCAGAATCATCTTTATAGATATATACTGATTCATTATTAGAATATTCATAATTTATTGTGTCCTTATGAAAAGTTTCTTCGAATTCTTTAAATAATTTTATTCTTTCATTAGAAAAATTAAAATCTAATTTATTTAACTCTAGTTGTTGTTTTATGGTATCCTTATTAATTTTTTGTTTCATTGACTTTTCATCAACCCAAAGAATACCATTCTCGTCGATATCATGATTTCCTGGAATAAATAGAAAATTTTCATTTTGTAATCCAAGAATTGAAGAAATTGGCTTTATAAATACTTCTTCAAAGACTGTATAAGGTGAATTGAATAACTTAAACTCATCCATTTTGAGTAAAGAATGCCCTCCTTTATCAACCAAATCACCTGTAATAACAATTAAATCAATTTTATTGGTTGAATGAAATTCTGCAAGGTCATTTATAAGTGCTTCACGATAATTATCATGAAACTCATCATAGTTGTTTTTGGATAAATGTATGTCAGATAGATGAACTATTCTCATTTAATTTATTAAAACATAAATATAGAAAAATGATATTCAATATGGTCACTTGACCTCATAGAATTTTGGTTAAAACAATAGGTGAGAGGAGCGTACATATTTTAGGGGTTTAGTAATACATTTTCTTAAGTGTTTCAATTATACAATAACTTCAAAAGCAATCTTAATAAGTTACAATGTTTCCTAAAATATAGCGTAACGAACCGTAATTGTTTCCAAAAGTTTATGCAGTCTTGATTTTTTTGTTTCTTTTTTTATCAAGAAAAAAAGAAAGGAATATTCAATCCTTAACTTAATCAGTATTTTTTATCTAAAAGATAACAATCAAATAAAACATCATCGAAAACTCCCTTTTCAAAGACTTGTTCACAAATAGCCAATTTTGTTTCTGAATCAAAATTGGTTTGATTCATTCTTTCGGCTTCCGCAATGTAATCTACCCACATTCGCAAATCAATTACATCTTGATTCTCGTATAGAATTTTTGCAATTTTCAAATCAGGCTCAGACGCCTTTATTAAAACCGTCCACTTCTGAAATCCAGCAATCTGTGCAATTACGTGTTGAGCTTTCATTAGAGTCAATTTTTCTTCATCAAGATTGAACTCGTAAATAATTGTACCAACATCAAAATACTTTGGCTCATATTCATATAACAAAACACGATCCACCTTGTCGGAGACAGGTTTTTTGGTTTTAAAATCTCTGTGTAAGTTTTTTGATTGAAGTTTAAAGAAATCAATAGTATTCATAATATAATCCTTTGTTCCAAAGATTATTATCCAAGAGATTATGCGTTCGTATACTTTTGTCGGATAATAAGCCTTGAGGGTTTATATTATCAATTATGGTGGATGAAATCTTTGCACGAACGAACAGGCATACCATAAACACCTTTTCAAATTTAAATATTTTTTTTTAATTATTTCCAGACAAAATATTTTTTTATTCACAACATTGAACAAGTGCATAGAATTTTATTTTTCTTAAAATTTATGCTCTTGTGGCAAGCTTACGAGAATTGCGTAGAAAAAAATATAATGCACAATTGTTCAAATACGCTAAAATTTCAATAACAGCAAAAAGGCTAGCTTTTATTTTGGCGTTGGCAAGCGTTGGATAATTATTCGCAGATTTTTATTCTTTTAAAATGGAGCTCATGAATGCTTCGCATTTGTGTGTAAAATAAATTGCCAGAGCAATTTGATTTTATAAAACAATATACTACATTATAGCTTACGAATGTTTTACAAACTGTTGGTCGTAAAACGGCTGTTACATAAATGCTGACGATATAGACCTAAAGGCGCTATATCTGCATCTATGTAAAATAGAACAGAAAAAGTTCTATTCACCGTTTTACTCATATATTATATTTGTACTATAATTGATATTATGTAAAATAGAATATTTTAAAGACTGCTCTATTTAAATGAATTAAAAAATAATTTCATGTTTTTTTATAATTAAGTAATCTATATCCTCTTTTTGTTCGTAACTATATTAAACAATAAAATTATATTTATGAAAAAAGTTTCGTTTTTATTACTCGCAGTGATTTTAGTAACTGCTTGTGTGTCTAAAAAAAAGTATGTGGCCTTAGAACATGAAAATGGCCAAATTAAAAGTGAGTTAACCAAAACACAATTTGAAAAAGAAGAATTAGAAACAAAATTCGCTAAAATTGAAGAGCGTGTTGAGGCTTATAATGCCAAAATAAACACCCTAACCGAAGAAAACGACGTAAAAATGGAAGCTGTTGGTGATGTGGCCGTGATATCGAACGATACCAAAAAACAAATGCGCAACACCTTAAAAAATGTGGACCAAAATAAATTAAGACAGGCCACTACCCTTAAAGATTCCATGAATTTGGCAGTGTCATACAACTTGCAAAGATCCTTGGATAACAGTACGTTAAACGAAGATGAGGATATTGCTATTGACATTGACGAAACCGTGGTTATGATTTCTATTTCAGATAAAATGTTATTTGATACTGCAAGCTACCGCATTAGCAGCAAAGCAAACAACATTCTACAAAAATTAGCAAATGTTATTAACTCAGAGCCTAGTATTGAAGTGATGGTTGAAGGTCACACCGATGCTAGATCGATTCACACGCCTAAAATTGCAGATAACTGGGATTTAAGCGTATTACGTGCTACATCGGTAGTTAGAGCGCTTCAAAACAAGTACAATGTCAATCCAGAAAAGCTAATAGCTTCTGGTAGAAGCAGCTACTTGCCTGTTGCTGGTAATGACACCAAAGAAGACAGATCTAAAAACAGAAGAACACGAATAGTTATTTTACCAAATATTAATAAATTCTTTGCCCTTATGGCATCGAATGAATAATGAATCCCTCTCAATTAATTCATATTAATCCATTGAAAAGGCTGCTTGTAATTTATAAGCGGTCTTTTTTTTGATGTTTATTGTTAATTTGTTGAATCGTTGAATCGTTTAATTGTTGAACTGACTATTTACTAGTGGCTAATGGCTGCTGGCTAGTGATTATTTGGCTATTTTATTGGGTCTTCGACAAGCTCAGACTGACATTAGAAGTTGTTATTGACTATTTACTAGTGGCTACTAACTAGTTTTCTATATTGTTTAATCGTTAAATCGGTTAATTGTTGAATTGACTATTTACTTCTGGCTTCTGGCTAGTGACTATTATTTGTTAAAAGCCTATAGTGAATCTTTCTGTCAAGCTGAGCTTGTCGAAGCTTCTATTTTCTTTACTCTATATTCTATTTTCTTTTAGTAAAGCGGTCTTGAATCTTTAATCTTGATTCTAGAATAGCACACGAATGTTATAAAAATATTAAAATTGAGCAATTAACATACAAAGCATATTATTTGAAGTATATTTGTGCTCCTAAAAAAGGAAGCTTATTATGAAACCCAAGTCTAAATCAAAAACAGAAAAAACGCGTTGGCAGCTATTACATCAGTATTATAGCTACACAGGGTTCTATAATTTTGTTTGGCAAGCTGTAAAAAAGTCACTACCGTTTATTTTGCTTATTGTTGCTGCTATATATTTGGTGAATCGTTATTATGATATCAATGCCGCTTTGGTACATCTTACCGAAACACTGCCTGCCTATGGCGTGATGGCGTTCTTTTTTATATCGGAAACTTTATTAGGTTTAGTACCCCCCGAAATATTTATAGCCTGGGCTGGTAATATGGACGCGCCGTGGTTGTACTTAACTGGTCTGGCTTTTATATCATATTTTGGAGGTTTGCTATCTTATTATATTGGGCATATAATTACTAAAATTCCTAGCGTGCATACCTATTTGGAAGTAAAAATGGCAAAGCAGTTAAAGAACTCCAGAAAATGGGGCGGTTTTTTAATTGTTGTAGGTGCCCTATTGCCTCTACCCTTTTCAATTTCCTGTCTGGCAGCAGGTATCATCAAGTTTCCGTTTATAAATGTGGTGGCTTACGGATCGTTGCGTTTACTGCGCTTTTTAATTTACGGACTTGTAATTTTTAGTGCCTTTTAAAAAAATCTTAAAGACACATACTTTTTAAGTATTGTACCGTATTTTTGCATACAAATTAAGTTTCCTATGTTTTCATTTTTAAATATCTTTAGAATTACGGCACTTTTAGAAGGTGTTTCCTATATTTTATTATTGTTTATAGCAACACCTATAAAATACATTTTAGAAGATCCTCAATATGTAAAACTACTGGGTATGCCACATGGTATCCTATTTATTGGGTATGTTATTATGGCTTTTATGCTTAAAAAAGATTTTAACTGGAACACCAAACAATTTGGTGAAATATTATTGGCGGCAATCATTCCCTTTGGCACTTTTTACATCGATAAAAAGTATTTAAAGCCTCTAAGGAATGGATAAGATAAAACATCTTATATACGATTACCTGCTAAGTATTGGTACAACAGAGGCTGCAGCAAAATACCTAAACATGTTGGGCTTGGCTTTGGTGCTGTTAATCATTATCTTCATTATTGATTTTATCATTAGAAAGCTGTTAATTGGTGTGTTTGCTCAATTTGCTTCAAAATCCAAAACAAACTTTGATGATTTATTAATAAAAAATAAAGTACCAAGAAACATTGCGCACATCATACCGTTATTGATTGCTTTAGAGTTTATTTCGGATGTGTTTTATGATTTTCCTGATTTTGAACTCGTTGTTGAACGTGGTTTAGAAGTATTCGCCATTGTTTTGTCTTTATGGATTGTACGCAGCATATTAAATACATTTAAAGATTTTTTTAAAACCTTATCAAATCTAAAAGACAAACCTATAGACAGTTACATACAGGTATTCATGATTTTTGCCTGGATCATTGGTATCTGTTCGGCTATAGCTATTCTAACCCGTACGCCTTTTATAAACTTCATAACAGGATTGGGTGCTGCATCGGCAATCATCATCTTAATTTTTAAAGATACCATTCTAGGCTTTGTAGCCAGCATCCAAGTGTCCATAAACGATATGGTGCGCATTGGTGATTGGATTACCTTTGAAAAATATGGTGCCGATGGCGATGTGATTGAAATAAATTTAGCAACCGTAAAGGTTCAGAATTTCGATAAAACCATTACCACCATTCCAACCTACGCCCTGATCTCCGATTCGTTTAAGAATTGGCGTGGTATGACAAGTTCTGATGGCAGACGTATAAAACGTGCCTTATTTATTAAACAAAGTGGCGTCAAGTATTTAACGGATGAAGACGTACAGGACCTTATGAACATCCAACTTATCAGAGCGTATTTAGAAACCAGACAGTCCGATATTAAATCATACAATGCATCTAACCAAATAAATAAAGACCTTTTATTAAACGGTAGAAACCTGACTAATTTAGGGGTGTTTAGAAAATACATCGATTCTTATTTAAAGCAACATTCGGCCATCAATAAAGATATGATGATTATGGCACGCCAGTTAGCACCCACTACACAAGGCATCCCTTTAGAGATTTATGCCTTTAGTAGCGATAAACGTTGGGAAAACTACGAATACATCATGTCCGATATTTTCGATCACCTTATCGCAGCACTTCCCTATTTTGATTTAGAAGTCTTTGAATTGCCTAGTAGCGGTAATTTTAGTCATTAGTTATGTGAATCAAGGGTTGGGTTTTTAAGAGCATTAATATTCAGTAAGTTGAGGTTTAACCTTTGGCAAAGGTATCTCCCTGATTGCTAAGGCTCATTTTCAACCCTTGAGTCGCATTAGTTATCTTAGGTCTTCGACAGGCTTGGACTGACAGTATTTTTGTTGTTTGTTTATTCGTTTAGTTTTTTAACCTCATAACCGTTGCCCATCAGCTAGTGGCTATTTTACATTGTTAATCATTCATTATTAATTGCTAATTGTAAATTGATTATTGGTTATTGTTAGGTCTTCGATAGGTTCAGACTGACAATACGGTTTTTTTATTGACTATTGATTATTCATTATTGTTTATTCGTTTAATTGGTTGTTGGTCAACTAACTTTGACTATTGCCTAGTGACTACTTTGTCAAAAGCCTATAGAGAACCTTTTTGTCAAGCTGAGCTTGTCGAAGCTATGGCTTATATTGACTATTGCTTATTCGTTGATTTGACCACTTACTATTGGCTAATTTACTAATGACTAATGCCTATAATTAGGTTTTCGACAAGCTCAGACTGACATTTGGAGTTGGTTATTGACTATTCATTATTTATCATTGTTTATTTGTTGAATTGGCCACCAACTATTGACTAATGGCTAGTGACTTTTTAGCTAATTAAATCCAACTGTTTTAATTATTCTTTTGTCTAAAAAAATACTTAATTATAAGTTTAAATAGGCAAATTATTCGATAAAGTGCATTTTTTATAAGAAAAAGATTTTTTTATTTATGTATAATTCATACATTCGGTAAATTCTTTTATTAACTAATAATACCTACTTATGAAAAAAACTACTTTTTTAATCTTTGTTTTATGCATGGCGTTTTTGAGCTCTCATGCACAACTCAGCACATCACCAACTTTAACGTTTACAAGTAACTCAACAGCAATTACTGGTGATAACATAGCCTCAGACGGGGAAGGTGGTTCGCAAAATATATCAGATATTGATATTGATATATATAATATTTCTAATACAAGTGGAACATTATTATCTTCATTATCTTGGGTAGGTACTAGTTTCTTTGGTAGTGGATCATATACAGGATTAACTTCTGAAAGCAATGCTGGTTCTAAAGGGATGGCTATTAGATCAGTAGATGGGAGTGAATTTAAACTTAATCAATTTGTTTATTTGAATTGGGGAGAAAGTTCCTCTTTTACAAATACAGTAAAAGGGTATAGAAATGGAAGCGAAGTAGCATCTACTACCTTTGATGGCTTTGATTCGGGATTTAATCCTAAAACCATAACTTTAAATTCATCATTTCAAAATGTAGATGAAGTACGGTTTTATATAAGTGCTGGAGGATACATGGGAGATCAATCTGCTACGAATCATAGTATAAATAGCATACAAATTAGCTCACCTGTCTCTTGCACTGCACCAACTTTAACATCAAACCCTCCTAATCGCTCAATTTGTAATGGTAGCAATACCACTTTTTCAATTACTGCTACTGGAGCTACATCTTATAAATGGCAAGAAAACTCAGGTAGCGGTTTTGTTGATATTACTAATGGTGGTGTCTACTCTAATGCTACAACGAATACATTAACGATTACTGGAGCTACAGCTGGAATGAGTGGTTATTTGTATAGAGGCGTAGCTATTGATGGTTCTTGTACTACAACTTCCAGCAGTGGCACATTAACAGTATCAAATATTTTATTAACGCCTGCCTCACAAACCAACGTTGCCTGTAATGGAGCTGCAACTGGAGCTGCAACAGTAAATACCCCAACCGGTGGTGCCGGTGGTTAT
>LLBY010012037.1_pt2 | contig 11977 bp, 12 predicted proteins | sample 1489401 | NCBI WGS metagenome assembly LLBY01 (sample SAMN04092656, study PRJNA295927) | soil metagenome | biome: Soil prokaryotic community; feature: Bulk soil; isolation source: soil from tomato rhizosphere | host: tomato cultivar Hawaii 7996 | place: South Korea | collected 2011-11-01 | reverse complement strand
GGAGATAAAAAACAAATTCTGGATTTATCTGAAAGAAATGCTAAATTTTACCGAATAGAACAATTAAAGCAATTACAAATCGTTGACCCTGATAGGCACGCCAATAGAATTATGGCGCAAATGAAGAAAGATTTGCATTTGCCGGCTGAGCCGCGACATATTGAATGTTTTGATAATTCGAATATTCAGGGGACGAATCCGGTTTCGGCCTGTGTGGTTTTTAAAGACGGAAAGCCAAGCAAAAAAGATTACCGTCATTTTAATATTAAAACTGTCGAAGGACCGAATGATTTTGCTTCGATGGAAGAAGTAGTCTATCGTCGATATAAACGATTGTTGGACGAAAAGGAATCTTTGCCGCAACTAATTATTATTGATGGTGGAAAAGGGCAGTTGTCTTCGGCATTAAAAAGTCTGGATGATTTAGGGTTGCGCGGAAAAATAAGCATTATTGGTATTGCCAAACGATTAGAAGAATTGTTTTATCCGGATGATCCGGTGCCTTTATATTTGGATAAAAAATCGGAGACTTTAAAAGTAATTCAGCATTTGCGGAATGAAGCGCATCGTTTTGGGATTACGCATCATCGCGACAGAAGAAGCAAAGGAGCTTTGAATTCTTCGATAGAATCGATTCCCGGAATTGGAGAGAAAACCATGTTGGCGCTGATTCAGCATTTCAAAAGTGTTAAAAGATTGAAATTGGCTACAGAAAAAGAGATTTCGGAGGTGGTGGGAGTATCAAAAGCCAAAAAAATTACCGATTTTTACAAAAGCACAGCACAATGATAGAAGTAAAGGCGTTTAATTTTTAAAACCGAATCTTGTTTTATGAAAAAATATATCCTTTTGTTACTTGTTTTTTTTAGTGGTTTAACAATGTTTTCCCAAAAAAAAGACAGACCTAAAATAGGTTTGGTTTTAAGTGGCGGTGGTGCAAAAGGATTTGCTCATATTGGAGTTCTTAAAGTAATTGAAGAGGCCGGAGTTAAGATTGATTATATTGGCGGAACCAGTATGGGTGCTGTTGTGGGTGGTTTGTATGCGGCAGGTTATAATGCTGCCCAGCTTGATTCTATTTTTAAAGAAACCGATTTTGATGAATTGTTGAGTGATTATATTCCGCGGCAAACGAAGAACTTTTATGAGAAACGTAACGATGAAGTTTATTCGTTGGTTTTGCCATTTAACAAATACAAAATTGGTATTCCGGATGCGCTTTCTAAAGGGTTGTATAATTTTAATTTGCTAAGCCGAATCACCCGAAATGTTCGCCATGTAAGAGATTTTAATAAACTTCCGATTCCTTTTTTGTGTATTGGCTCTGATATTGAAACAGGCGAGCAAGTGGTGTTGAACAAAGGGAATCTGGCCCAGGCGATGATTGCGAGTTCTGCTTTTCCGTCGTTGTTTTCTCCGGTTGAATACCAGGATCGCTTTTTGGTTGACGGCGGTGTGGTTAATAATTATCCGGTGGATGAAGTTAGAAAATTGGGAGCTGATATTATTATCGGTGTGGATGTTCAAAATGATTTACTGGACAGAAAAGAACTCAATGATGCTACTAAAATTTTGGTGCAAATAACCAACCTTCATTCTATTGATAAAATGAAGCAGAATATTTTAAAAACGGATATTTATATTCGTCCGGATGTGAGAGAATACGGGGTGATGTCTTTTGACAGCGGTGATGTAATTTTGAGCAGAGGTGAAGAAGCTGCTTTTTCGGTTTTTGAACGATTAAAACAATTAGGTGCTCAATCTAAAAATTATAAAAAACCAAAATTAGAGCAACAGTCGGATAGTTTGCAAATTGCTGCTATAAACTGCAACAAATTGAGAAATTATACCAAAGAATATATCTACGGAAAGTTGCGGTTTAAACCGGGAACCAAAATCAGTTACCGTCAATTACAAACCGGAATTAATAATCTGAATGCAACGGAAAACTTTAGTGCCATCGATTATTCATTTGAGGATGATAACGGAAAGGACGATTTGAATTTGGTATTAAAAGAAAATCCGATAAATAATTTTTTGAAATTTGGCTTGCATTATGATGGCTTGTATAAAAGTTCGGTTTTAATTAATCTAACGCATAAGAAAAACTTTTTTAAAAATGATGTAGCTTCCTTGGATGTGATTTTGGGAGATAATTTCAGGTATAATTTTGACTATTATATCGAAAACGGATACAATATCAGTTTGGGATTCAAATCTTTTTTAAATCAGTTTAATCGAAATGTAGAAGGGCAAATTAGTAATCTGAATTTTGAGGATTTAGGCATTCAGTCTCTTAATGTTGATTTGTTTGATTTGACAAATCAGTTGTATTTTCAAACCATGTTTGCCCAACGTTTCCTGATTGGTGGCGGTGTGGAATATAAATATTTGAATATTAATTCTAAAACGCTGGCGAATACCGATCCTAAAATTGATAAAAGTGATTATCTGAGTGTTTTTGGTCGCTTGAATTTTGATTCTATGGACGATAAATTTTTTCCAAAAAGAGGTTGGTCGTTTTCAGGAGATATTCATTCCTATTTGTATTCTTCCGATTATACAGGGGAATTCAGTCCTTTTTCAATTGCTAAGGCTGATTTTGGAGTGGCGTTTCAGCTGTTTAAGTCGGCTACGGTAAGATTTCAAACCGAAGCAGGATTTGCCATTGGAGGTAAGAGTGTGTCTTTCTTTAATTTCATTCTGGGAGGATTTGGGTATAATGTTTCTAATAATTTCAGCCATTTCTACGGCTATGATTTTCTGAGCATGGGCGGCAATAGTTACATTAAATCAACACTGACATTGGATTATGAAGTCTTCAAAAACAATCATCTTAATTTTACGGCAAATTATGCCAATATAGGTGAGGATATTTTTCAAACGGTCGATTGGGTTTCAATTCCGCAAATATCCGGCTATGCTTTAGGTTATGGTTTAGAAACAGCTATTGGGCCTATAGAGATAAAAAGAAGCTGGTCGCCGGAAACCGGAAAAAGTTATACCTGGTTTAGTGTTGGTTTTCCTTTTTAAATCCCGAAAACTATAAAATCATTATTTAGCAAAGATTGAGAACGGTCGTTTTTAGTCAAATCTCAGACGTTTTTTTAGTTAAAAAAAGCTTATAAGTGTAAAATCAACTGTTTTTTGAATTTTTGAGGTAAACTAAAAATTATGAGTTTAATTTTTTATCATTACTTTTTTTATGATATTCAAAAAAAAAGGCTAATCCTTCCGAATCTTGTTTTAAAATTTTGTTAAACTGAATTTTTGTTGTAGAAATCGCATTTTCTTGCCGTATCTTTGTCATATCAAAACAAGAGGGGTGGTTTCCTTTTGGTTTATATAAATTTAATAATTTATAATTTTTTGGTTGGTTAATAGCATAAAAACTCAGTCATTAATTTGACTGGGTTTTTTTGTTTTGATATATTTGGAACAAAATTTGCCAATTAAATCAATAAAAAGAAATTTAGTAAATTATGAAAAAAATAATATTACTCTTGTTGTTGATTTTAACCGTAAGTTTTGATTCTCATTCTGACGATGCATTTGGTGTGGGCGAATGGTTTAAATTTCGAGTTCACTATGGTTTTGTAAATGCAGGTTATGCCACTCTGGAAGTTAAGGATGCTGTAATTAATCAAAAAAAAGTTTTTCACGTTGTAGGGAAAGGATATACTACGGGTTTGTCCCGTTTTTTTTTCAAAGTGGAAGATCTCTATGAAAGCTATATAGATAAAGATTCCGGTAATCCGTATCAATTTGTCCGACAAATAAACGAAGGAGGTTATACCAAAAATCAGGAAGGTTTTTTTAATCAGTCAGCTAATAAAGTTACGGTAAAAGATTATAAAAAGAAAACTGAAAAAACCTTTGTTATTCCTGATAATACTCAGGATATATTATCTACTTTTTATTATCTGAGAAATTATCCTACGATTGACAAGATTAAACCCGGAGAATCTATTGAAATCGATATGTTTTTTGACGACGAAACCACAAAATTTAAGTTAAAGTTTATGGGTCGTGAAAATATATCAACTAAATTTGGAACCGTTCCAGCTATGATTTTTAGACCATTAGTACAATCGGGCAGGGTTTTTAAAGAACAGGAAAGTTTAACGGTTTGGGTTTCAGATGATAATAACAGGTTGCCATTGCGCATTAAAGCCGATTTGGCGGTGGGTTCACTAAAGGCCGATTTGGATGCTTTTAAAGGATTGAAGGCTCCTTTTAAAATAAAGAAATAATGAATATTAATGAGAATACAGCAGCTATTTTAAAAGAAATAGAGCAAAAGTACGAGTCTATTAATCAAAAGACAGAGACTCAGCTTGAAGGCTTGCTGTGGTCTAAACCAATAAATTATTGGGATTATATTCAAACGGATGCCTTATTAAATTTGCAGGTTCAAAGAACCGTTCTTCCTGATGAGATGGTTTTTATTGTTTATCATCAGATTAATGAATTAATATTCAAAATGATTCTTTGGGAGATGAATCAAATCTCTCATGCAGTCAATATTCAAGCCGATTTTTTTACCGACCGGTTAGCGCGCATTAGCCGTTATTTTGATATGTTGACAACTTCCTTTTCTATTATGGAAAACGGAATGGATGTTAATCAGTATATGAAATTCAGAAATACGCTTACACCGGCCAGCGGATTTCAAAGCGCGCAATATCGTTTGATTGAATTTTGTGCTACCGATTTGGTTAATTTAATAGATAGTCGTTTCAGAGCAACTTTTGATCATACTATTTCGAATGAAAATGCGTTTGAAATGCTGTATTGGCAGGCTGCCGGAAAAGAGCAGCATGCAGATGCGAAATCTTATACTTTAAGCTCTTTTGAAAAAAAATATAAGGCTGCTTTTTTGACTTATATGGAGGAGTATAAAACAATTAATATTTGGCAAAAATACAAACAGCTTCCTTTAGAAGATCAGGAATCTTTAAGTTTGAAAGAAGCGATGCGTCATTTAGATTATACTGTTAATATTAAATGGGTAATGCAGCATTTTAATGTTGCGGTTAAGTATATTGATCAAAGTGGTATGGGGGATGGTGAAGCAACCGGAGGAAGCGACTGGCGTAAATACATGCATCCGAAACATCAAAAAAGGATCTTTTTTCCGGAACTTTGGTCTAAGGATGAAATTGAAAATTGGGGAAAGGAACAATAAAATAATAATTTAAGTAGAATTGAATAAATAGATTAAGTTTGAAATACGTTTTAACATTTATAATTGCATTAACTCTCGTCGTATCTTGTAAAAAATCAGATAAGGAAACGGAAAAAAAGAAACTGGTAAAGAAGGAAATTCCCCAAAAAGATAATTCGGATTTTGGGTTTAATTTTGCTGACTTTAATGTGATTCAGGATACCGTTAGAAAAGGAGATACTTTTGGGACAATTATAAGTAAACAAAACATTGGAGAACGTAAAATTTATGAAATTGTAAACAGTATTAAAGATACTTTTGATGTTCGTGTGATTCGTCCTAATAAGGCTTACACGATGTTGCGTTCTAAGGATAAAACCAATAAACTTCAGGTTTTTGTATATCAGCCAAATGATTTAACCTATTATATTTTTGATCTTCGGGATTCGGCGGTGGTGGCTCACAAAAAAGTCAGACCGGTTACTTTTAAAAGAAGATTAATTACCGGAGTTTTGAAAGGTTCTTTGTCGGAAACTTTATCAAATGCTGGTGTTGCGGCTAATTTGGCTAGTCAGATTACAAAAATTTATTCCTGGTCCATCGATTTCTTTAAGCTGAAAAAAGGAGATCGTTTTGGGATTGCTTTCAACGAGCGCTACATAAATGACACTATTTATAATGGAGTAAGCGATGTCGAAGCTGCTTTTTTTGAATACAGAGGCAAGATTATGTACGCTTTTCCATTTGTGCAGAATGAAGCTTCGGGAAAAGTTGATTATTATGATGAGGAGGGTAAGACGATGAAAAATTTCTTCCTGAAATCACCAATTAAGTTTAGTCGAATTACATCTAGATTTACTATGAACCGATATCATCCTGTTCAGCATAAATGGAAAGCGCATAAAGGGACTGATTATGCGGCTCCAACCGGAACTCCTATTATGACAACAGCCACCGGAGTTGTTGAGAGAACAGGTTATACTGCCGGAAACGGAAATTATGTTAAAGTAAAACACAACGGGACATACTCGACTCAGTATTTACACATGTCTAAAATTCTGGTAAGACGCGGACAACATGTCAATCAGGGGGATGTTATCGGGAGGGTAGGAAGTACCGGTTTAGCAACAGGGCCGCATGTGTGTTATCGTTTTTGGAAAAATGGAGTACAAGTGGATGCTTTAAGGTTAAAATTGCCTACAGGAACACCAATGGAAAGCAGAAATAAAGCAAGATTCTTAAAAACGATTGAGCCGCTTAAGAGAGAGTTGGACAGTGTTGGTAATTTATAATGCGAATTGGTAATCCTTGAAAATATAAAGGAGAAGTAGTTGTTAGCAACTTGCTTCTCTTTTTTTTATCTAGAAACTGGTTGGTTTTTTAATTATATAGTGGGGATTTTTCCGGCTATTCGAACTAAATTCAGTATTTTTACGACCATCTAAAAACACTAAAAACAAATATATAAATGGCTTTAAGTACACTAAATCCAACGCTTACTGCTTCATGGAAGAAGCTTGAAAAACATTTTGAAGAATTGCAACATGTTTCCATGCAGGAAATGTTTAAACAGGATGCTTCAAGAGCAGAAAAATTCAGTATTCTGTGGAAGGATTTTCTAATTGATTATTCTAAAAACATTGTGAATCAGGAAACAATGAATTTGTTGCTTGAGTTAGCTAATGAAATGGGGCTTAAAAACGGAATTCAGGATTATTTTGAAGGACGAATCATTAATCAAACCGAAAACAGAGCGGTGCTTCATACGGCTTTGAGAGCCAAAGAATCGGCGGTGATTAATGTAAATGGTGTAAATGTTGTTCCTGAGGTATATGAGGTAAAAAATAAAATTAAAAATTTCACAAACGAAATTGTTTCGGGTAAAAAAACCGGATATACCGGGAAAGCCTTTACCGATGTGGTGAATATCGGAATTGGAGGTTCTGATTTAGGGCCGGCAATGGTGGTGGAAGCTTTGCAATATTACAAGAATCAGTTGAATGTTCATTTTGTTTCCAATGTTGACGGTGACCATGTGAATGAAGTAATTAAAAAATTAAATCCGGAAACAACGCTATTTGTTATTGTTTCCAAAACCTTTACAACTCAGGAAACTTTAACCAATTCAGAAACGATTAGAAAATGGTTTTTACAATCGGCTACTCAGGAAGATGTAGCAAAACATTTTGTGGCGGTTTCGACCAATTTGCAAAAAGTGACTGAATTTGGAATCAATCCGGACAATGTATTCCCAATGTGGGACTGGGTTGGTGGTCGTTTTTCACTTTGGAGTGCGGTAGGTTTGTCAATCAGTTTGGCGGTTGGTTTTGAAAATTTTGAAGCTTTGTTGAACGGAGCAAACGAAATGGATGAACATTTTAAAACAGCCGATTTTGATCAAAATATTCCGGTTGTTTTGGCTTTGTTGAGCGTTTGGTATAATAATTTCTTTGGTGCCGAAAGTGAAGCTTTGATTCCATATACGCAGTATTTGCAAAAATTAGCGCCTTATTTACAACAGGGAACTATGGAAAGTAACGGAAAAAGTGTAGGTCGCGATGGTAAGACTGTGGATTATCAAACGGGAACTATTATTTGGGGTGAACCTGGAACCAATGCGCAACATGCTTTCTTTCAATTGATTCATCAGGGAACTAAATTAATTCCAACCGATTTTATAGGTTATGTTCAGCCTTTGTATGGGGACAATAACCACCATGATAAATTAATGTCTAACTTTTTTGCTCAAACCGAAGCGTTGTTAAACGGGAAAGACGAGAGCAAAGTACAGGCAGAATTTGATAAACAGGGATTATCGGCTGAAGCGGCACAGTTTTTATTACCGTTTAAAGTATTTGCAGGAAACAAACCAACAAATACATTTTTGATTCAAAAATTAACTCCGAAGTCTTTAGGTTCATTGATTTCGTTATACGAACATAAGATTTTTGTTCAGGGATTCATTTGGAACATTTTTAGTTATGATCAATGGGGAGTAGAATTAGGAAAGCAATTGGCTAATTCTATCCTGGACGAAATTAATGCGAATGAAGTTAAAAATCATGATAGCTCAACTGCTTCATTATTAAGTCATTTTTTAAGAAATAAATAACATTTTGCTGGTTTTTGCTTAAATGTTTGATTATCAGTTCTTATTTTAAAAAGTGCTGATTTTAAATGGCAAAACCCCGATTTGCTTTTAGTGATACGGGGTTTTTTTTATGTCTTTTTTGTTTATATTTGTTAAAAAAAATATCAAAATATGGACGTATTTATTCAAAAGTTTCATTCGGGTTGGGCTTATATAGCACTTGTATTGTTAGTAATTGCAGTAGTAAACGCTTTTATAGGTTTTACGGCTAAAAAAGAGTTTACAGCCAAAGACAGAAAGATTGCGATTTTTGGATTAATTGGAACTCATACACAATTGTTAATTGGATTGGTATTGTATTTTGTTTCTGATAAAGCGTTTTCGGCATATAGTCAAGTAGGGTTTGGAGGTGTAATGCATAATTCTGGGCTTAGATTAACAGCCATGGAGCATCCTTTAATTAACATCATTGCTATTACGTTGATTACAATTGGATGGTCTAAACATAAAAAATTAACCACAAGCGAGTCTAAATTTAAAACATTTACTATTTTTTACGGTTTAGGATTAGTACTTATATTAAGTAGAATTCCTTGGTCGTTATGGTTTCAATAAAAACTTAGAAAAGTCCTTTTTAGGACTTTTTTTATCGAGGTATGGTTTTTGTTTTAAATAGATTTGAACTAAAAAGTTAATATGAAAAAAATAACAACACTACTTTTTTTATTTGCTGCGGTTGTTTTTGCTAACGCTCAAAGTGCTAAAACTTCCGAACAAAAGGTAAATAATCAACAAGTTGCCGGTCCGGAAGAAGATAATGTTCCGAGAAAACTTCCTTTTACAGTTGATAAAAAAGGTGTCGTAACCGATACTCTTTTTGGTGAAGCAATCGGGAAATTGAAAGTGTATAAAAAAAGTGTGCATGCTTCTTATTATGCCGATAAATTTAATGGAAAACGCACTGCAAGCGGATTGAAATTCAGCAATAGAGATTATACTGCGGCTCATAAAAAATTTCCTTTTGGAACTAAGCTGAAAATAACCAATGAAGCAAATGGGAAATCTGTATTTGTAGAAGTGATTGACAGAGGTCCTTTTGTTAGATCCAGAGAAATAGACCTGACTAAGAGAGCATTTATGGAAATTGCATCAAATAAAGGAGCCGGTTCTATTATCGTAACTATCGAAGAAGTTATAAAATAACTACCAGTTTTTAAAAGGATTTTTGCTTAAATACGAATTGTAATACCGTTTATCGTTGGTTACTTCTTCTCCCAACCAATCGGGTTTTTCAAACGATTCTGTTTCTGATTGAAGTTCGATTTCGGCCATTTCTAATCCTTCATTTTCTCCGTGAAATTCGTCCACTTCATAAATGTTGTTAGCTATTTTTACTTCATAACGTGTTTTGTCGATAACTCCTGTTTCGCAAAGCAACAATAAATTTTGGGCATCTTCCACGGGAATTTCTTTTTCCCATTCAAAACGCGACATGCCGGAGGCATTGGAGTTGCCTTTTATGGTAATATAAGCTTTATTGTCTTTTATTCGGATGCGAACAGTGCGTTCCGGATTTGAATTCAAATAACCCTGTTTAATGCGTTTTTGTGTAAAAGCTTCGTTTTTATAAGCGTCTGATTTGACTAAAAATTTTCGTTCTATTTCCAGCATTTTATAAATAAGTTTAAAAGGTGTTTTTTGCGGCTTTTTGATGTTCAAAAGTATCAAATATTTTGAGTTTATTGATTTCATTTTGAAAAATTGAGCCTAATTTTGTTGTATGTCCGAAATGAATCCGAATAGAAAAATCATACACATCGATATGGATGCTTTTTTTGCTTCTGTGGAGCAAATGGATAATCCTGAACTTCGGGGAAAACCTATTGCGGTTGGTGGTGCCGAAAATCGGGGTGTGGTGGCAGCGGCCAGTTATGAGGCTCGAAAATTTGGCGTTCGTTCGGCTATGAGCGGGATTTTGGCTAAGAGAAATTGTCCTGACATTATATTTGTTCGTCCGCGTTTTGAACGATACAAGGAAATTTCGAATCAAATTCATAAAATTTTTCGTGATTACACTGACTTGATTGAACCGCTTTCTCTGGATGAGGCTTATTTGGATGTGACCCAAAACAAAAAAGGAAATCCAAGTGCCAGTTTGTTAGCGCAGGAAATTCGAAATCGTATTTATAATGAAGTGGGATTAACGGCTTCAGCGGGGATTTCGATTAATAAATTTGTGGCTAAAATTGCCAGTGATTATAATAAACCTAATGGCCAAAAAACGGTTACTCCGGAAGAAGTAATTCCGTTTTTGGAAGTTTTGCCAATTCGGAAGTTTTACGGAGTTGGTAAAGTCACGACCGAAAAAATGTATCAGTTGGGTATTTTTTCCGGATTGGAACTGAAAAGTAAATCTTTAGAATTCTTAGAAAAACACTTTGGTAAGTCAGGAAGTTATTACTACAATGTAGTGCGCGGTATTCATAATAGTGAGGTAAAACCCAGTCGCATTGCAAAATCGGTGGCTGCCGAACATACTTTTGAAGTAAATCTTTCTTCGGAAGTTTTTATGTTGGAACAATTGGAACTGATTGCGAATAGTTTGGAGCGCAGACTTAAAAAGCATAAAGTTTCCGGAAAAACAGTGACTTTAAAAATTAAGTATAGCGATTTTACACAGCAAACCCGAAGTAAAACTTTGCCTTATTTTATCGCTGATAAAGGTTTGATTCTGGAAACGGTTAAAGAACTATTATATCAGGAGCGCATGAAAGATTCCGTTCGTTTACTCGGGATTTCGATGAGTAATTTAAATACTGAAGTAAAAAAAGCAGTGGTAGCAGTGCAATTAAAATTTGACTTTTAAATAAAAAGAAACCCTTCTTTGTGAGAAGGGTTAGTATTGAATATTTTGTTACGAAATTAATCTCTGCTGGATAATTTGGAAAGTAATCTTAGGAATTCAACATAAAGCCAAACCAGGGTAATCATTAGTCCCATAGCGCCAAACCATTCCATGTATTTTGGCATTCTTTTTTGAACACCTTGCTCAATTTGGTCAAAGTCTAAAAATAAGTTCAGAGCTGCAATTACAATTACAAAAACACTGATACCAATACTCCATAAGGAATTTCCATAATGTACAGGCTGGAAGCTTGTGAATAATGAAAACAACCAGGAAATTAAATAATAAGTAGCAATCGCTAAGGTTGCGGCTAATACAATCGATTTAAATTGTTCGGTAACTTTTACAATTTGATATTTGTATAATCCTAAACAAACGGCAAAAGTTACAAAAGTAGCTCCAACAGCCTGAATAACAATTCCAGGATATTGAACTTCAAAAATGGCTGAAATTCCTCCGATAAACAAGCCTTCAAAAAGAGCGTAACCCGGAGCAAGATATGATGAATACTGGGGTTTGAAAGAGGAAATAACTACCAGAATTAGTCCGATTATTGCTCCTCCTATTGCAGGAATAATAGGGTTCATTCCATTAAAAGTTAACCACCAAATTACCATTGCCGATGCTATAAGTAATAAGAATAGTAAAATAGTTTTGTTGATGGTTCCCGAAAGTGTCATTTCTTGTTCTAAACCAATTACAGTTGCTTCGTGTACTTGTTCGGCTCTCGAAGTTGGCGAAAAGCTTTTATTGTTTAAAAAAGGATTTTTAGATTTAAAATTCATAATACATTCATTTTATGTTAGTCAAATAT
>LLBY010024213.1_pt1 | contig 11989 bp, 11 predicted proteins | sample 1489401 | NCBI WGS metagenome assembly LLBY01 (sample SAMN04092656, study PRJNA295927) | soil metagenome | biome: Soil prokaryotic community; feature: Bulk soil; isolation source: soil from tomato rhizosphere | host: tomato cultivar Hawaii 7996 | place: South Korea | collected 2011-11-01 | reverse complement strand
GGTTTCTTGTATGTTTTTGAGCCAGTTCTCGAAACGTTTACGATCCATCTACAGTCCTCTTTCATGCGTAGCAGAATTTGTCGAAATCTTACCTCGATTCATGGAACAGGGTGAGCAGCTCACTTACTTCAAAACCACGCGCTTGCAGGCTGCTCTTAAGCTTGTGCCGGGCATCGTGAAGCATTTTGTAGATCGCATTGCGATTCGTGCCCAACTGCTGCACGACCTCATCCATAGGCACTTCGTGGAAGACCATCAGCATGAGCACCTGGCGCTGTTTGTCTGTGAGCTCCTGTTCGATGACCTGACGAAGTATTTGGCTGATCTCGCCCTGCAGAGCAGCCTGGTCAGGTGTTAACCTGGATGACACACCGGCCATCACCGATTCGAACGGCGTACCGTCCCTGGAGAAAGCTACTTTATCGATAGATCTCCCCTTCCAGCGTTCCCGGCGAGCTGTCATCAGGGCCATATTGATAGCAAATTTGTATGCCCAGGTGGTGAACTTGCTATCGCCTCGAAAATCGGGGAGATGGTTCATGACGGAAATCAAGGCTTCCTGCGCGCAGTCTTCGGCACACTTTAGGATCTCGTCCCGGTGCTTTCCTGCAAAATCGTTCTGGTTCCGGTGGAAAAAATACAGGGTTGCGCGCAGTAATAGATCTCGTAGATCTGTAATGGCTGTCTCCTGTATTTCCCCGTTTGCCTTCAAAGCGTAGAGCCACTCTTCATTCGTACGCGTATCCGACATCGGAGGCATTATATCAAGAAGTTCCTGCTATCCTGGCTTATAACAAACCAGTCCCTTAAGATATGCTCCCTCCGGGAAATGCAGGGATACGGGATGATCGCCTGCCTGGAACAGATGCTCGACGATCTGCGCCTCGACGCCTGCGTCCAGCGCGGCTCCGGCGACGATCTTTTGAAATAATCCCGCGTCGATTCCCCCCGAACAGGAAAATGTGACAAGAGTCCCACCCGGGCGCAACAGCTTGAACGCCAATAAGTTGATGTCTTTATAGCCGCGGGCAGCCCCCTCGGCCTGAGCCGCGGTGGGAGCGAATTTCGGCGGGTCGAGGATGATCATATCAAAGGAGCGATTCTCATCGCGGAATCTGCGCAGGAGCTGAAAGACATCTCCTTCCAGGGCCGTCTGACGAGACTCATTGAGATGGTTGAGCGCGATATTCTCCTGGCACAATACCAGTGCATCGGCGGAAGAATCGACAGAGAGGACCGATTTCGCGCCGCCGGCCAATGCATTGACGGTGAACCCACCCGTGTAACAGAAACAGTCCAGGACCTCTTTGTCTTTCGCCAGCTCGCGCACACGCAGTCGATTCTCACGCTGGTCGAGATAGGAACCGGTTTTATGACCGTGTTGAAGATTGACGAGATAACGCATTCCGTGTTCCACAATCGAGAATTGGACGCTTTGCGTGGAGATCGAGCCGCGTAATAAGCCTGTTTTAGCTTCTAACCCTTCCAGCTCGCGCACATCGGCATCGGAACGCTCGTAGATGGTGGTGAGTCCGGTCTCCTCAAGTAAGAGATCGGCAAGTGTCTCCTTCCAGAATTCAGAGCCTGCCGTGAGAGATTGCAGGACCAGCACATCTCCATAACGGTCGACGATCAGCCCCGGAAGGCCATCCGATTCGGCGTAAACCAACCGGTACGCATCCGCGTGTGCTTCCACTCCCAGCTTTCGACGTGCCTCGATTGCCGAACGGATCCTGCGCCGGAAGAACTCCGCGTCGACGGGCTCCTCCTCAAAGGTCCAGACGCGCGCCCGGATCTGCGAGCTTGGCGAGTAGGCGGCGCGGGCGAGGAACTGCCGGTCAGACGAAAGCAGGTCCATAGTCTCGCCTGAAGCTGGTTCCTCATCCACATGCTGCACCGCGCCCGAGAAAATCCATGGGTGGCGCCGCAGCAGACTCTTCTCTCGTCCAGGCCGCAGGATGACAGCCGGCATTAATTCTCCTCAGGAAAACGCTTGAACATTTGCATCCAATGCTCGGGATCCTCGATCGAGGTGAAGCCGAATTGCCTGTAGAGTCCATGCGCGTCGTTTGTGACCAATACCCAACGCCGCATATCCCTGAGGTCGGGATGATCGAGGATAGTTTGGATCAGCCATTTGCCAAGTCCGTGGGCGCGGTAGTCCTCGTGGATGAAGACATCGCATAAATAGGCGAAGATCGAGTAATCTGTCACGACGCGCGCGAGTCCGATCTGCCTCTCGCCCTCGTAGACGCCGAATACGAGAGAATTTTGTATAGCCCGTTCCGTGCGCGCGCGCGGGCGTGTATTTGCCCAATAGGCGCGTGTGAGAAAATCGCAAACGGCATCGATATCGAGGCGGGCAGGGTCGGTGCTGATCGTGAATCCCTCGCGCCGGGTTTCAAAAATCTGTGGCATGGCGTGAGTGTATCATAGGTGATAGACTATCTGTCATTGCGAGCCCGAACGTAGTGAGGGCGTGGCAATCTCCTCATAGACGTGAGATTGCTTCGGTCGCTACGCTCCCTCGCAATGACATTTAAGAGGAGAATCAATGCTTAAACCCATTCGCTGGAATACTTTTATCAGAGACTTTATCGTCATTCAATTTGGCTTTTTGTTATACGGCCTGGCGATTGCCCTGATTGTGCGCGCAAACCTTGGCACCGGGACGTGGGTGGTGCTGGAGGTGGCCCTGGCGAACATCCTGGGGATCAAGATCGGCACGATGACCGTGTACATGGGCTTTTTCGTCCGCGCGCTCGCGCTGGCGCTGCGCGAGCAGGTCGGCTGGGGGACACTGGGCAATATCCTGAGCATTGGTCCCTGGTTGAATCTATTCCTGGATTGGATACCAGCTTTGAATGATCAACTGTTGCTGCAAATCAGCATGTTCCTGCTGGGTGTTCTGGTGCAGGGCATCGCGACGGCTGTTTACATCGGCGTGAATGCGGGCGCCGGCCCGCGCGACAGTTTGATGTTGGCCATCCACCGCACCACCGGAGTCAGCATCCGTCTGGCGCGCGGGGGGATCGAGGTGATCGTGGTCCTGATCGGATGGCTGCTGGGCGGCCCTCTGGGCTGGGGGACGGTGGTGTTCGCGCTGCTGATCGGACCGTCTGTGCAGTGGGCCTTCCGTTTCTTCAAGGTACAGCCCCATGCGCCCGGGCGACCCGAAGCAGAAGCCGCGGCTGACTAGTAGTGTGTCACACCTCAATTTAAAGAATCGTAGTGGCGACTTCCCTGGCACCGCCCGCCAGGGCTGGTGTAGTCGCTTTTCATGCAGAATGAACGGCTGAAGCCGTTACTACGAACTACAGATTTATAGTTGACACTAGGTAAATAGCGTTAACTCAATGACGGAGAGGCTATGATCCCCACAGAAACATCGGTCCCATTGCCGGAGCCTGCCCCCCGCTCTTCTGGCCCCTTGATCCTGTTCGTGTTGCTCGGATTGTTGATGCCCGTTGGCCTGCTTGTCTATCATTTGATCTTATGGTCGATGCAACAGACTGCGATGATCAGCGGCAGCCAGGCGCAGCTCGAATGGGCCGGTTTCATCGGGCTGGCCATACAGGGGATCGTCCTGACCGGGTTGATTGCCATCTTATGGCGGTTCAGTACGGACCCGCGCCTCAGGCCCGTTTACGCGGGATGGCTGGTTGCCTCGCTCGTGGCCTTTCCGGGATTGTTGTTGCGATTGCTGGGTCCGAACAATGATCAACTGGGTTCTATCCTGCAGATCTTGATCTGTGTGATCGCCGCCTTCATCCTGGCGAGAGTGCGAAGAAGGGGAGAACAGCGCAGTCCAGATCATCTCTCGCTTGCCTTTTTGCTTGCCGCGTTCGGAGTGGGGCCGTTCGCCGTGCTTGGCGCCTTTGGCTCTCCGACCGATGTGGTTCTCAGCCTGCTGGCGGGCCTGTCCTTTGGCCGGTTGGCGGCGCTGTTGATGGAATCCACAACCGGGAACCGGTTTCTAGATGCATTTGGGATCGCAACGGTGCTTGCACTTCTTAGTTCTGCCATCGGCTACGACGGTGGACAACTGATCCTGCTGGCGGTCCTGCCTGCCTTTGCATTTGCGGTCGCAGCGCTCATGCCTTCGAGGATTTCTGCAGCCGTCCTGACAGGCTTATTGGTAGCCGCCGCGTTGATCTTCTTCGACCCTACGGAGCTTGCGATTGTCCTGGGCGATCTCTTAGGAATTGCGTTCATGGCAATTGGATTTGCAGCCGGCTTGGGCCTGGTCGTAGGGTTGATTGCACTCGTCATCCGATCGGTAACGGAATCAGCCACGGGCTCCGGTCTGATCCGGGTGCTGACCGGGGCAGGAGCGCTCGCGGCCTGGGCGATCGTCGCCATTCTCTTCTTGACGAACGGCAACCGAGGCTTTTACGGAGACCGGCTCTTCGTCATCTTCAAGGACCAGGCTGACCTTTCGAGCATACGGCAGATCGGTGAGATCGATGAACGACGGGCCTCTGCCTACCAGATGCTGGTGCAGCTTGCAAATGAGACACAGGCTGATTTGCGAATTACGTTCGACGATTTCGGTGTGAGATACACACCCTATTATTTGGTCAATGCGATGGAAGTGCGCGGCGGGACGCTAGTCCGTTTGTATCTTGCCACTCGCCCGGAAGTGGACCGGGTCTTCCCCAGCCCGCGCCTGCGTCCTACCGGCGCAGAGGATGTCCCGCCGCAGAGCACCGCCGAATCCCCACCGACGGGAGTGCAGTGGAACGTGAGCATGATCGGCGCAGACCGCGTCTGGGAGGAATTTGGCGTGCGCGGTGAGGGGGTCGTGATCGGGCAATCCGACAGCGGCGCGGACGTGAATCATCCGGAGCTGAAGGAAACGTACCGCGGCAACACCACCGGCGACGATTACAGCTGGCTCGACCCGTGGAACGGCAAGCCTTCACCTTATGACGATGGCGGGCACGGGACACATACGCTGGGGACGATCGTGGGACAGAACGGGATTGGCATCGCGCCCGGCGCGACCTGGTTCGCCTGTGCAAACCTGAACCGCAATCTGGCAAATCCCGCCCTGTATCTCGATTGCATGCAGTTCATGCTTGCACCGTTCCCGCAGGATGGCGATCCGCTTCGAGATGGCGACCCAACCCTCGCCGCCGATGTGCTGAACAATTCCTGGGGTTGCCCTGAGCTGGAAGGCTGTGACTCGAACGCACTGCTCGCTGCGGCGAATCATTTACGCGACGCGGGCATCTTCGTTGTCGTTTCTACGGGCAACGACGGGCCGGCTTGCAGCACGGTCAACGCCCCGTTATCTTTATATGACTCGGTCTTCTCGGTGGGCGCCATCGACGAATTTGGAAATATGGCCTTCTTCAGCAGCCGCGGACCCGTCACCGCCGACGGCTCGAACCGGATGAAGCCCGATATTGCCGCGCCCGGCGTGAGCGTTCTCTCGTCTTTACCGGGTGGGACGTATGGCATGAACAGCGGCACCTCCATGGCAGGCCCGCACGTCGCAGGCGCGGTGGCGCTGCTCTGGTCCGCAGACCCGAGCCTGGTCGGCGATATCGACCGCACGGAACAATTGTTGATCGAGGCGGCAGATCCGTATACGGGCAGCACCGATATCGGTTGTTTTGCAGGGACGGTTCCCAACGCCGCGTACGGCTATGGGGTGTTAGATGTCTATGAGGCGGTACAGATGGCGTTGGGGAGATAATTGCATTGTGGTACTAAATATGGTACTATAAACAGCGTAGGGCATGAGCAACAAAGAGAAAGCGCTGGCAAAGCTCAGACAAAACCCGAGGCATGTTCGCTTTGAGGAGATCGAGAGAATCCTTCTTGGGCTTGGCTTTAATAAGCGGCAAGATGGCACAAGTCACGCTATGTTTGTGCTTGGCAAACATATTGTCAACATTCCGAAGCGAAAGCCTTTTGTAAAACCCAAGTACGTTGGGTTGGTGCTGGAAGTGCTTGACAGTATAAAAGAGCTGGAAGAAGAGAACGGCAAGTGAGGTGAAGATGGAAGGCAAAGCAGTTGAAGATTATCTCAAACTTCCCTATCACATCGAGATCATTCGTGATAATGATGAAGAAAATCCTGGTTGGGTGGCACGTGTGATTGAGCTACCTGGTTGCATCACCCAAGGTGATACATTCGAGGAACTCGGTGAAATGATCGATGATGCAATGCGCAGTTGGATTGGTGTCGCGTTGGAGGATGGCATTCCTATCCCTGATCCTGCTCCCAATGAAGATTACAGCGGGAAATTCGTCGTGCGGCTGCCGCGCTCCTTGCATCGACAGCTCGCAGAGGCCGCTGAGAGAGAAGGAGTCAGCCTGAATCAATTTGTCAATGTTGCTCTTGCTCGCGCTGTAGAACAGATGATTCCAAGTGTAGTCTATCCTATTACTGGGGGCAATTCACAACTTGCAGTGAAGGAAAAGAAGACCAAATATCGTGTACCAGGGGCGAAAAAGTAACGATCATGCGTCATCCTTCATAATTCATCCTCCCATTTGTTATAATCCTTATCAACTCAAAACAGGAGAGAGTCCATGCCCAAAACAAAGGGTACTGTTGCACTTCCCCTCGAGAAAGAAGAGATCATCAAGGATTATCGCCTGGCATACCAGAGCAGGCAGGCAAGCTTAATTGGCAGACGTGAAGTTTTAAGCGGTAAGGCAAAATTCGGGATTTTCGGGGACGGCAAGGAGCTGGCCAACCTCGCCATCGCTCGTACATTTCAAAAGGGGGATTGGCGCTCAGGATATTACCGTGACCAGACCTGGATGTTCATGTTGGGGGTGATGAATATCCAGGAATTTTTTGCCCAGCTTTACGCCCACGCGGATGTGAACCACGAATCGAATACCGGGGGCCGCTCGATGAACGCACATTTTGCCTCCCGCTACATCAACCCGGACGGCTCATGGCGAAATCAAACTGACTCCTATAACACCTCAGCAGATGTTTCCCCGACAGGCACACAGATGCCGCGTACGGTGGGGCTAGCCTATGCCTCGGTGCTCTATCGCCAGCTGGAAGAGCTGCAGGAATTCACTCAGTTTTCGAAGAATGGAAATGAAGTGGCGTTTGCCAGCATTGGCAACGCCTCGACAGCCGAAGGCATGTTCTGGGAATCGGTCAACGCCATCGGGGTGTTGCAGGCTCCCGCCGTGATCACCGTCTACGACGATGGCTACGGAATCTCTGTCCCTAACCAGTTCCAGATGGTCAAGGAAAACATCCATACCATCCTGCAAGGGTTTCAGCGTGATCCGTGTCTCGAGGAAGATTGCGAGCGCGGCTATGATCTCTACCAGGTGCGCGGCTGGGATTATCCCGCGCTGCTTGAGGTCTATGCCAACGCGGCTGAGATTGCGCGCGAGCACCATATCCCGCAACTGGTGCACGTCATCGAGGTGACCCAGCCGCAGGGACATTCCACGTCGGGCAGCCACGAGCGCTACAAATCGCCGGAGCGGCTCAAATGGGAACAGGAATATGACTGCATCCGCAAGATGCGCGAGTGGATGATAGAGCAGGGTGTCATCACCGAACCTGAATTGGTCGCCATGGAAAAAGACGACTACGCGGCTGTAGAGGGGATTCGCAAACTGGCCTGGGAGGCGTACCTTGCTCCGATCCTCGAGGAGCGCGGCCAGGTCATGGACATGCTCGACGAGATCGCCGGTAGCTCGTCTCACGCTTCCGAGCTGACCCAGATCAGGGAACGGTTGGCGGCACTGCCTGCGCCGCTCCGCCGCGACGTCCACGGCGCGGCGCATGAGGCTTTGCGTGTCTTGCGCGACGAAGCCAATCCGTCCAAACAGGTGTTGGCCCAGTGGAAGAATGAACAGGATGCGATCAACGATGAGCGTTATGGCTCCTCTTTGCACAGTGGCAAGGCTGTCGCGGTCAAAGAAGTTAAACCTGTGTATTCGAGCTCATCCCCCACCGTGATGGGCTTCGAAGTAATGAACGCCGCCTTCGATTCGATCCTGGGACGCGACCCGCGCGTGATCGCGTTTGGCGAGGACGTCGGTTTCCTGGGCGATGTGAACCAGGGCTTCAAGGGGATGCAGGAAAAATATGGCCCGCTGCGCGTGACCGATACCGGCATCCGTGAGTCGACAATTTTGGGGCAGGCGATTGGCATGGCCATGCGCGGGCTGCGTCCAATCTGCGAAATCCAATATCTGGACTACCTGCTGTATACGCTGCAGATCCTGTCGGATGATCTCGCCAACCTGCACTGGCGCACTGTGGGTGGACAGGCTGCACCGGTGATCGTCCGCACGCGCGGGCACCGCCTGGAGGGGATCTGGCATGCGGGCTCGCCCATGGCGGGGATCATCCATCTCGTGCGCGGGATCAACGTCCTGGTTCCCCGTGATATGACCCGTGCGGCAGGGTTTTATAATACTCTTTTGAAGGCAGATGAGCCGGCCGTCGTCGTCGAGGTCTTGAACGGCTACCGCATCAAGGAGAGACTGCCGGATAACATCGCCGAGTTTACTGTCCCTTTGGGAGTGCCGGAGGTAATCCGTCCGGGCAGTGACGTGACCGTGGTGACGTATGGCGCGTGCTGCCGCATTGCCATGGATGCCGCGCAGAAATTGGCGAAAGCGGGCATCGAAATCGAAGTGGTGGATGTGCAGTCGCTGCTACCGTTCGATGTGCATGGCAGGATCGTAGAGTCGCTCAAGAAGACCAACCGCGTGGTGTTCCTGGACGAAGATGTGCCAGGTGGAGGGACGGCGTACATGATGCAGGAAGTCATCGAAAAACAAGGTGGCTACTATCATCTCGATTCCGAGCCGCGCACACTTTCAGGCAAGCCTCATCGTCCCGCCTACGGCAGCGACGGTGACTACTGGTCCAAGCCGAATGCGGAGACAGTATTTGATGCAGTGTACGAGCTAATGCATGAGGTCGATCCGAGTCGGTATCCAGCGATAAAGTGATCAGTCATCAGCCAGTATAGTAATCAGTCATGAAAGGAATCATCATGAGCGGCTTGTAGCACGCCAAGAGTTTTCGTGATTTGATCGTTTATCAAAAAAGCCGACAGCTACAACGGGAAATTTTTAAGATCACAAAATCCTTTCCAAGGGAAGAAATATTCTCCCTCACTGACCAAATTCGGCGTTCGTCCCGTTCTATTGGATCGAATATCTCAGAAGCCTGGGCAAAACGGAGATATGAAAAGCATTTCATCAGCAAGCTAACTGACGCCGATGGGGAACAAATGGAGACTCAACATTGGATCGAAACTGCTTTGGATTGTGAATATATTGATCAGAAAACGAGTGCACAATTGGAAGAAAAATGTCTCGAAATTGGTCGCATGTGTGGCGGAATGATGGACAAAGCAGAAATGTTTTGCGGAAATCCTTCTCGCGGTGTTCGCGAAGAGTCTGCCAAATATTTTACAGAGTCAGATGATCTCTCCGCTGATGACTGATCACTGACAACTGAGAACTGGAGGATAGATGGTAACGAAAGTACTCGTTCCACTATTAGGCGAAGGTGTGGAAGAAGTTACAGTTACAAAATGGCTCAAGAAGGAAGGTGACTCGGTCGATGAATTAGAGCCGCTTCTGGAGGTGAACACCGACAAGGTGGACACGGAAATCCCCGCGCCAGCGTCTGGAACGGTATTGAAGATTTTGGCAGAGGAGGGCGTTCCTGCGAAAGTGGGGGCGGTGCTGGCTTTGATCGGGAAGCCAGGCGAATCCGTTGAAGGTTCTTCTGCGGTTGTGCAACCAAGACAGGATACAAAAGCCGAGGGTCAAAAGTCTGCTTCTCCTCAGCCTGAAACCTTCGACGCTCCACCTTCGACCAGGGAAGAGATCGGTTTCATCTCTCCTGTAGTCGCAAAGATCGCGGCGGAGCACGGCGTCAATTTACAGGAGATCCAGGGAACAGGCTTGAACGGGCGGATCACCAAAAATGATGTATTAGCATTTGTGGAACGTGGAAAGCAAAAGGAAACACCAGCCGCTGGTCGCCCGTCACACGCGGCTCCCGCCGTCACTCCCACCATGGGCGACCAGTTAATCAAACACACCGTCATCCGCAAACAGATCGCCGAGCACATGGTCATGTCCAAACACACCTCGCCGCATGTGCTGACGGTGATGGAAGCGGATATGAGCCGCGTCGTCAAACATCGCTCCGCCAATAAAGAGATATTCGAACGAGACGGAGTAAACCTGACCTTCACCGCGTACTTCATGCTGGCAGTTGTCGCGGGATTGAAGGCGCATCCAAACGTCAATTCCTCGTGGACAGAGGAAGGCATTCTCGTTCACAAAGACATTAACCTCGGGATGGCCACCTCGCTCGGCGTGGACGGCTTGATCGTTCCGGTAATTAAAAGCGCGGACAATTTGTCTTTGCTGGCGATGACGCGCACTGTCAATGATCTTGCCAACCGGGCGCGGTCGAAGAAGCTCCAGCCAGATGAGGTCAAGGGCGGGACGTTCACCCTCACGAATCATGGCATTAGCGGTTCACTCTTCGCGTTCCCTGTGATCAACCAGCCACAATGCGGCATCCTGGGAGTGGGCGCCATGCAGAAGCGTGTGGTCGTTATCCCCGCCGATGACGGGACACGCGACGATGCGATCGCCATCCGTCCGATGGTCTATCTCTCGTTTGTTTTCGATCATCGTATTCTTGACGGCGCCTCGGCCGATGCGTTTTTAATGAAGGTGAAAGAGACACTCGAGAACTGGGCTTAATTCTCATGGCAAAAGAATCAGACCGACCGAACATTAGCCCCATCGTGCATCCGCCCGTTGTTACGCTGGCCTTCCTCCTCATTGTCTATGCTCTAGGGCGTTTTGTTCCCGTGCCTCTTACGGTGCCTGCCATGCTGCGGTATATTGGGCTGGCCTTTGCCTTTGTTGGATTCCTGTTAGGGATCGGAGCATTCATCGAGTTTATGAAAGCCCGCACCACACTGGACCCACATGGCGCAGCAAAGCAATTGGTTACGTCTGGGATTTATCGTTTCACACGTAATCCAATTTATCTGGGTTTTTTGTTGGTGCTCGTCGGCCTGCCATTGTATTTCGGTCTGTACTGGGGAATCGTACTCGCTCCGTTGTACGTGTTCCTGATGAATCGCCTGGTCATTCAACATGAAGAGGCCTATCTGGAGAGGAAGTTTGGGAAAATGTACATGGACTATACGTCTCAGGTGCGACGTTGGCTGTAGTAGAATAAAAATATTAAACGTCATGGCGAGCCAGAGGCGCGTAATGACATACATAAGGAGAGATAAATGGCGGAAAATTTTGATGTCGTTGTGATCGGCGCGGGGCCGGCAGGCTATGTGGCTGCAATCCGTGCCGCGCAATTGAAACAAAAAGTCGCAATCGTAGATAAGCAATGGCTGGGTGGTGTGTGTTTGAACGTCGGTTGTATTCCCTCAAAGTCGTTATTGAAGAATGCCGAAGTGGCGCACACCCTCCGCGAGCGCGGCAAGGATTTTGGCTTTTCCTTTGACAACCTCAAACTCGATTTTGGCGTGGCAGTCAAACGCTCGCGCCAGGTCTCGGATAGACTGGTCAAGGGCGTGGGCTTCCTGATGAAGAAGAACAACATCACGGTCTTTATGGGAGAAGCGCATCTGACCAAGCCGACGACGCTCACCGTTAAAGATAAGGATGGCAAAACGACGGAGCTGAATGCCAAGAATATCATCGTGGCGACAGGCGCCAGCGCGGCGGTCCCTGGCGCGTGGAAAGTAGACGGCGAAAAAGTCGTTACGTACCTGGAAGCCATCATGCAGGAAAAACTCCCGAAATCGGTGATCGTGATTGGGTCGGGCGCGATCGGCGTGGAATTCTCCACGGTCTGGCGCTCTTACGGCGTGGACGTGACGATCGTCGAAATGCTGCCGCGCCTTGTCCCACTGGAGGATGAGGAGGTCTCGAAAGAACTGAGGAAGGAATTCGAGAAGCGCGGCATCAAATGCCTGGTCGG
>LLBY010018353.1_pt9 | contig 11990 bp, 16 predicted proteins | sample 1489401 | NCBI WGS metagenome assembly LLBY01 (sample SAMN04092656, study PRJNA295927) | soil metagenome | biome: Soil prokaryotic community; feature: Bulk soil; isolation source: soil from tomato rhizosphere | host: tomato cultivar Hawaii 7996 | place: South Korea | collected 2011-11-01 | reverse complement strand
GGATGCCCTTCGCCTAGTGGCGGAATATTGGGGCTATGCTCCCCTAGATTCCTTCTCCTACAATCCGGAAAACCCAGCAGAGTGGCCGTCCCCGTGGGAGTTGATTTCGAGGGGGACAGTATGCCGCAATATCATTGCGGTAGCCATGGAGCAAATGCTTCGCCTTTCGGGGTGGGATGCTTCTCGTCTCAAGCTCATTTTCCTTCGAGATTATGATATTTCAGAAGAACTGTTGGTCTTGAAAATTGACGACAAATATTGCCTCAACTATAGTGTGGGTGAAGTCATAGAATATCCAAATACAGAGCAGATTATTACTCACATTTGGCAATATGACCACAAGGAATACGTGTCGCGGCCCTACTAAATAGGCGTCCACAAGAAATTATGAGAGCGAGAACAGAGATACAATGAAGCCTATTCAAGTCATTAAGCGTGATGGGAGTAAAGAAGACCTCAATCTAGAGAAAATCCACAAGGTAGTTTTCTGGTCATGTGAGGGCATTTCGGGGGTGTCGGCTTCCGAGATCGAGCTTCGTGCCCAACTTCAGATTACCGAAGGGACCCGCACAACCGACATCCACGAAACGCTGATCAAGTCTGCGGCTGAACTCATCAGTGAAGCCAATCCCAATTATCAGTATGTGGCGAGCCGCCTTGTCAACTACCAGTTGCGCAAGGAAGTGTTTGGTCGCTATGAGCCCGGCACCGTCCGTCAACTCGTGGAAGAGAATGTCCGTCTTGGCGTCTACACTGACGAACTCCTTGACAACTTCGATGACGATGATTGGCGCAAGATTGAAAAGATCGTCAAGCACCAGCGCGATGATCTGATCGCCTACGCGGGTATTGAACAGTATCGTGGTAAGTATCTGGTGAAGAACCGGGTCACTGGTCGTTTCTACGAAACCCCCCAGATGGCTCTCGTGCTGATCGCCGCCATTGGTTTCATGAGCTATCCCAAGGCGACGCGAATGGACTACATCAAGGATTTCTACGATGCCATTTCGCAGTTTGATATCAGCCTACCGACGCCCATCATGGCCGGTCTCCGCACCCCTGAAAAGCAGTTCTCCTCATGCGTGACCCTCGCGGTTGATGATACCCTCGATTCCATTGGATCGTCGGCTCATGCGATTATGCGCTACATCTCGCAGAAGGCGGGTCTCGGTATCGATATGTCCCGTATTCGCGCCGTTGGTTCAGAAGTAGCCGGTGGCCGTAAGGAGCATATGGGTATGATTCCCTATGCTCGTCTGATGCAGTCTTCGACAAAGTCCTGCTCGCAGGGTGGTGTTCGTGGTGGTTCTGCGACCATCCACTTCCCCATGTGGCACTATGAGTTTGAAGACCTTGTGGTCCTGAAGAACAACAAAGGCACCGAGTTTAACCGGATTCGCCAAATGGACTACTGTTTCCTGTTCAACCGGACCATGTATCAGCGTCTCATCGACGATGCCGATATTTCTTTCTTCTCTCCGCGTGATGTGCCGGGTCTTCTGGAAGCATTTTGGACTTCACCCGATGACTTCGATGCCCTCTACACGAAGTACGAGGCTGACAAATCGATCCGCCGCCGCACCATGAAGGCTTTTGATGCCTTTAAGCTGTTCTTGACGGAGCGCAAAGAAACTGGCCGTATCTACCTCATGAATGTCGATCATGCCAACTCGCATGGATCGTTCATTCCCGAGCTTGCGCCGATCACCCAGTCGAACCTCTGTCAGGAAATCGCGCTTCCGACCGTTCCGTTCGAGTCGATCGATGATGAGAATGGCCGCATTTCGCTATGCACCCTTGCTGCCTTGAATTGGGGTCGGGTGAAGACCCCGGCTGATTTCGAAGGTCCTGCCCGTCTCGCTGTTCGGTTCTTGGATGAATTGCTCTCCTATCAGGGCTTTCCTGTCAAGGCCGCACTGGAGGCTAACAAGGAATTCCGCCCCTTGGGTGTCGGTATCGTAAACCTCGCCTATTTCCTCGCCAAGAATGGCGTGAAGTATGACGAGACGGCGTTGCCGCTGGTCGATGAGTATGCGGAGGCATTCTCCTACTATCTCATCAAGGCTTCCATTGATCTCGCGGAAGAAAAGGGTGCGTGTAACTCGGTTCACAAGACCCGTTATGGTCGCGGCATCATGCCGATCGATACTCGCAAGGCTGGTGTTGACGAATTGGTTCCGCACGTCGAACGGTTGGACTGGAAGTCGTTGCGTGAGAAAGCGGCTCGGGTCGGTATCCGTAATGCTACCCTGATGGCGCTCATGCCTGCGGAGACGTCGGCACAGCTTTCCAACTCCACAAACGGTATTGAGCCCGTGCGTGCTCTGGTTTCGGAAAAGGTGTCGAAGCACGGCGTTCTGAAGCAAGTCGTCCCCGAGATCGGCAAGCTCAAGAACCGCTACGATCTGTTGTGGGATCAGAAATCGCCTCGGGGTTATCTCATGATCGCCGCTGTGTTGCAGAAGTATATCGACCAGTCGATTTCCGCCAACACGAGCTACAACCCCCAGAATTACGAGAACGGCGAAATTTCCATGTTTGAAATGATGGAAGATTTGCTGTTGTGCTACAAGTGGGGAATTAAGAACCTCTACTATTTCAACACCTATGATGGTGCGGAAGATGGTTTGGAGAAGGAACCCACGCCGGAAACCTCTTCGGAGCTTCCCGATATAGATGACGACGAGTCGTGTAGCAGTTGTGTTCTGTAATCTATGATAAATACGGGAATGAATTATCAAGAAATTTATTCCCGTATTATTGAACGGGCAAAATATCGTCAAATTAATGGTTATGTTGAGCGTCATCACATAATTCCTCGCTGTATGAGAGGCAGTGATTGTCCAGAGAATATTGTTAAGTTGACACCAGAGGAACATTATCTGGCTCATCAATTATTAGTTAAAATTCACCCCGGTCATATAGGCATCGCCCTCGCACTAAAAGCGATGTCTATTGGGCACAAGGGTAAACGCAACAACAAACAATATGGTTGGGTTAGAAGATTGACGACAGAAGCCTGTTCGCGGCGGATGCGTGAGAATAACCCGAATGCAGATGGTCATCATTCTCGAAATTTTCAAGCCGCTTATCGTGAAAAATATGGCCGGGGTTATCCCGGCCCAACTATGAGCCCAGAAGGGTTAGAGCGGATCAGAGCGGGTAAATTAGGGAATAAAAACCCTATGTACGGCATAAAGCCGTGGGAACACCCAAGATCATCGGAATATACCAGATCGATTTGGTTACAAGCTAATACTCTACACAAGCTTTGGATGTCGAATGGGGAACCCTCATACGGCAAACTCTATAATTTACATAGGGGCGAATGCTATACGAAAAGTAAAGGCGGAGTAATATCGCCTTATATGTCAATTGTGAAGTATTTCAGAAACGGTTGGATTCCTGACAAAGACCCTTACTTTGTTGCGTTTTTCTATTCCACCCACAAATGAATATTGCGCCCCATTTTCCCCTTCTCCATAATGACTTTCTACAAGAGGTTCTAATGTCTGTATTCAATCTAAACGCTTCCAACCACACAATCGCGCGAATGTTTTTCGATGAGGGCGGTCAGGTTGGTGTCGCTCGCTACGACACCGTGAAATATCCGGAAATCAAGCGGCTGGCTAAACAGCAGCGTGGTTTCTACTGGTCGCCCGAAGAAGTTGATGTCAACGGTGACCGCAACGACTTCCAGAAGTTGAGCCCGCACGAACAGCACATTTTCACGTCCAATCTCAAGCGCCAAATCCTACTGGATTCGGTTCAGGGTAGGGCCCCGGCTGAAATGCTCAATCCGATCACTGCCCTGCCGGAAATGGAAAACTTTGCCACGACATGGACATTCTTCGAGAATATCCATTCTGAATCCTACACTCATATCATCCAGAATGTCTATCCCGATCCCGGCGCGGTCTTCGATGCGATGACCGATATCCCGGAAATCGTCGATTGTGCGAAGGATATTGCGCGCTATTACGATGATTACGCCGAAGCCCTCCATGCGTTCAAGTTCCTCGGCTGGGGCGACCATGTCGTCAACGGCAAGAAGATTTCCGTCACCCCCTACGAGTTGAAGAAGAAGCTGTGGCTGATGCTCATGAGCATCAATGTCCTCGAAGGTGTGCGTTTCTATGTATCGTTCGCGTGCTCATGGGCGTTTGCGGAAACCAAGCGCATGGAGGGGAACGCGAAGATCATCAAGCTGATTGCGCGTGACGAGAATATTCACCTTTCGGCGACCAGCCGTCTTCTGAAGACCATTCTCCTCAAGGATGATCCCGATTTCGTCAAGATCGCCGCAGAGACGGTGGAAGAATGTACGGAAATTTTCCTGACCGCTATTCGGCAGGAGAAGGCATGGGCGGGCTATCTGTTCAAGGATGGGTCGATCATCGGCCTCAACGAGGCGCTGTTGAGCGATTTCGTCGATTTCCGTGGAGCGATGTGTATGCGCGCAGTAGGTCTCCCTGTGCCGTTTAAGGCTTCTTCGAGCAACCCTCTGCCATGGACGGATACTTGGATTTCTTCCAAGAGCCGACAAGTGGCACCTCAAGAAACTGAGGTCGAATCCTACACCATGGGTGGTGTTAAGCAGGATGCTACCCCGGACAGTTTCAAGAAATTCTCTCTATAAGGATCAAGTATGACAACCGAAGTTTTCTCAAAGCCCAACTGCCCATTTTGTGTCCGCGCCAAAGCCCTGTTGGAAACGCGTGGTATTTCATTCACCGAGATCAGTGCCGTGGATCATCGCGAAGCCCTGATTGAACGCGTAACAGAGGTTACGGGAGCGGCCCCCCGGACAGTTCCCCAGATTTTCCTTGAAGGTCAGTACATCGGCGGCTTCGATGATCTCGTCGAACACTTCGAAAAAATCGACGCAGCCTCGGAAGAGTAAGCGGAATGGAGATGAGGCCTTCCCCTGATCATCTCCAAATTGAACTACGGGCCCTTTTCGCGGAGATCGCCGATGTGGCGCGATTTTGCGTCAACAACGACATCTCCGCGAATTTCCTTGTCAAGTTCATAGACAAGACTCGATACACCGATTGGCAGCACGCCAGTGAATGGGTTACGGTTGAGGATGCCACCATAGAGGGGCGCATCGCGCATATTGAAGAGGATGGCTATCGCAAGCGAATACTTGGTACCTCATGTTATATCCCCAAGGATGAAATTGCCGTCTTCGTTCTGCGCTTCAAAGGTATATTGAATTATAGCGTGGTGGATGACGAATAATGGAAATTGCCCTTCCCTTTGACCAAGCACAAGAAATCGCTCTTGTATGTCGCGATGAGCTTGGTCTTAGTCTCAACTATCGCTTACTCGAACGACGGTTGGCGACCCGCAACAACCCCCGTATGCTTGAAAATGTCCATTACGCCGCTGATGATTTTCTCGCCCTTGATCTCAATGACGGACGCCACAGTAATGCCGGGGTGTGGCTCTTGATTACACAATCCGATTACGCGATGTTCCGGTTACGCTTCTTTGGAATGATCGGTTACGTTAATCTCCCTGAATGAATCCACGATAGCTCTTTTACGGGGGAGATACACAGTCGATCCATCATATAGTAAATCGGTGATTGAGAGTGGTAGTGCATTTCCGGCAGTGGAGAATCGCATTACAGCAGAATGGTTGGAAATAGAACCTCCGTGTATTCCCCTTGATGTTAAAAAATCTTTGAAACCTTTGATCATATATTCATTCCCGGTAAAAGTAATTTTTAGAGCATTTTTGGCTTTTATTATACCAACGCTTCCATCTCCATCAAAACATCCTCTCCAGTAAGCGGTGATGAACTCTTGGGGGACCGTAATGGCAGGTTTTACGAGTAGGGATTTTCTTGGGATAATACCGTGTGTTAAAAGATCGATACCCAATAATTTGCTACCAAGCGCTAACGATACGCATTCATGCTTGCCTACCATGTATTTTCGAGGCGAACGGTTGAGGTTGATATGCGCGGCAAACGCTGCGAGGTGGTCATAATCTTTACCAGCGAGATTAATGCGCATCAGAAACGACGGTTTGGTGCGTAAATTTCCATCGGCTGTAATGAATCCAAGCCAATAGGCTTTGATTTCCGAGTCTATCGTGTGAAAAAAATGTTCATTGAAATTAACCATGCTATATTTAGTTACCACTATTGTCGTATGTATAGTTGACAAGGGAATTAGCTTCGGCTATTGAATTGGTTATGGTACTGAATCTTTTATCGAGGGACGAATTTAGGGTTGCGGTTTTTACCCGCGATGAGTTCCGTTGCGTGTTCTGTAAACGCTCCGCCGAAGAAACAAGAGAAGGTAAACTGGATGCTCACCACATTATAGAGCGAAGGCTTTGGACCGCGAAAGAGGAATCGGGTGGCTATTTTGTCCAGAACGGGGTAACCGTTTGTGAGACATGTCATCTCAAGTGCGAGCAAACATTAATATCTGTAGAAGAATGTCGGGAAGCCGCGCGAATTACAAAATCGCTTATACCGTCTTATTTTTATGATGATTGCCCTGTGGATAAATGGGGCAATCCCCTTTCCTCCAATGGTATGCGCCTCAAGGGGCCACTCTTCTATGATGAGAGCGTCCAGAAGGTGCTTGCCGCTGGGGGCGTCCTTAAGCTATTTTCCCGCTATGTGAAGCACCCCCGATTGTCGCACCTCCCATGGAGCGAGGGGATGAACAGCGATGATCGCCGAATTGAGGTGCTCGACAGATTGATCGGGCGTGAAGTAGTCGTCACGGAAAAGATGGATGGTGAACAGACCAGCATCTACAACGACTATCTACACGCGAGGGCCATTGATGGTCCACCTCATTCCTCGCGCGCATGGGTGAAGAAATTTGCCTCCGAATGGCAATACCATCTTACTGATGACCAGCGGGTGTGTGGCGAAAACCTCTTCGCGCAGCACTCGATCATATACGATGATGGAAATCCACTTGCGTCCTACTTTATGGGTTTTTCCATGTGGGAGAGGGATCGTTGTCTCTCTTGGGATGACACCATGGATGCGTTCGAAATACTTGGCGTAACGCCTGTACCGGTTATTTGGCGCGGAATCTGGGACGAGGCCGCCATTCGCGCGTTATATGATCCGAAGCGGGATTGGGAAACCCGAGAGGGTTATGTGGTTCGTCTCACGGACAGTTTCAGCTTCAACGATTTCAAATACAGTGTGGCCAAATTCGTGCGCGAGGGGCATGTTCGTCATACTAAACACCACTGGCGCTCGCAGCGTGTCATACCGAATGTGTTGGCTGGCATTTGATTTCGTGGCGTTGGTGATTAGAGGGGCTCACCAGTCTTTCGCAGTATCGACATGATTTCTTCGGCAAAGATAGATGTGATTTGGATCGTTTAGCATTCGCCTCTGCTGTTTGCGCGGTTCCTTTTAGTGAGTTTTGGTATGTTCGTTTAGTTCCTTTGAACGGACTAATCTGCCCCCTTCGAGCATCCGCACTTTTCTGTATAGCCGATGGTGACATTTTTCTTCCACGAAGAGACGCTGACCTTTTGGCATTTGACTCGGCGGATTGTTTCTTCCCATACTGCGGGTGTTTATCGCCCGACATCATTTCTGAATAACGGGCTCTCCGATCTTTATCAAAGGCTGGTGAGACCGACCCCCCTACAGCGATGTTATAAGTGTCATTTCTATTGATAAAATCTATGTCAACCAACTCTTTTTCTTTTTCATACGCTTCTTTAGGCGTGTTGAATACATATAGCACTTTTTTAACGAAAGCATCTCTGCCGTATTTTTGGATTGCTTCCTTGAGGATTTTTCCAGACCCTATATACCGGTCACAGGGGTTGTTTGTTTTATGAACTCCTATGTAGATTTTTCCATTGTGGAGATTTGTTGTTTCGTATACCGTGTATTTCATATTTTATTTAGCAAAGTGATCCAGACGGCGAAACATCATTGGCGCACCCAGCGCGTTATACCAAATGTAATGGTTTAAGGACAGAGTATGAATGATCTTCAAGCGATAATCGATTGTCTTGACGAAGAGATTCGGCGCACAAAGACATGGGTGAATACCAATGGGTTCCACCATGGAACCGCCATGTCGGTGATAGTCAGGCGCTACCGTGATGATCTCAAGAAATATCGCAAGCTCGTCCGTGACGACCTCCACGAAGATGGTATAACCGATTACAGTGAACTCGATACCTACCACAAAGCCGCGTCCAGTATCCCCAAGGAGGACGATGTTACTCCCTATTGGGGTGACACGCATATGGGTACGATCGTCTTCATCATAGGTTCTCGTCGGATGGGGCATGTTCGTCCGGTGGATGATATCTGGAACGCGCAAGATTATGCCACCAAGACCGTATCACAGCACGGCAGTAAGATAGAGGCGCAGACCGCACTTCTCTCTCGTATCGCCACAACGACACCGAACTAAAAATCATCTTGCCAAATCCCCCGCTATGATATAGTTCGGTATCAACGAGGAGATAATAATTGATGAGCGATATGAACGAACTGCCACCCTTTGATGATTTTGAGCCCATTGCTGGCGGTGGCACGGCCTTCATCAATATCTTCGATGTTATGGGTCGAGAGCCCCGTGTCGTGGTGACCATCCCTGAAGGAGAGACGCCGCGCGAGTATAACGAGCGCCTCTACCCCGATCTCATGATGCGGATCGACCGCCTGTATGAAAGGACGCTTATGGCCGAGATCATCCCCACTGGTAGGAGCCGCGCCGCCGATGTGTTCGCCAACCGTTTCATCAATGAAGTTGGGGAACGGCAGGGTGGTTATACCCTTGTCCCCGTAGGGGACGAATGGGAGGAGATCGAAGTTGGGGAGGAGCCGATGGGCTATATCCTCGGCGATGACGCCACTGATGAAGCATTTCGTCGGAGCGTATACGGCTATCGCAGCAGCAAAACCGGCGCGGAAGTCTACGCGGTCGTCAATCACGATTCCCAACTTCTGCTCTGTGCGGAGGGGCATGTCCTTCATTGTAGCGATGCTCGGATTCGCAAAGGTTGGTGGTGCTACCAATGATCCTTTGGGTTAAGCGCCTCTTCGGCCTTGCGCCGCCGCGCCGGGATTTCACCTTCATGGGCCAGACCTACAATGGCGATAAGTGGGAGAAAGTCCCCGACCCGAGCGATATGCCGCCCGTGGGATGGCGGCCTCCGGGTGGGGACTGGAACAACTGGAAACAAGACATGATGGTCCGAAGAAAGGCGAAGCGATGACTGACATAATCCTCTGGTATCGTGATCTATCGTCGGACAAAGTCTGGGGAGTCGCGGATTATCACGGTCGCCAAGTGACCTTCTGGGGTCGCCGCAATAAAGAATTGAGCTTCAAGCTTCTCTCGGCTTCCGAGCAGCGAAAAATCGACAAGACTGTGGAGAAGAAAAAGGCGAAGGGATATCGCGATTCCTCCTTCGAGGAATTGGATACCGCGACTCCGGGTTTCAAAGCCGAATTTGATTCCATGATCACCATGGCGATCCTCGGTGATAACTTCAAACACACGCGGAATAGCACGATTTCCGGATCGTAAATATTGCGAAAACGACGGCGGTTGCGGCATAGTGAGCTTTCTCAACTAGAGGAAGTCCATGACCCTTATTATCAAAAAGCCAATCGATCAGGGAGCGGTAGTATCATTCCGTCTCGTTTCCGGTGAGACCCTGATCGCGAAATTCGTCAAGCAAACACCAGAGTTGCTCACGGTAACCCGCCCTGTGGTAGCCAATCCCATCCAGCAGGACGGTAACTTCGGCATCTACTACACGCCCTTCTGTGCGACAGTAGATGAAGATCAAGAATTCCGCATTCCGGTATCGTCGCTTCTACTCGAACCGATGCGCCCACGGGCGGAGTTGGAGCAGAGCTTCATCAAAATGACAACGGGCCTTGATATCCCAGCAAGCTGATGGGCGGTCTCACTACTTCAGTGTTCGGTGATCTGTTGACCCATGGTGCGAAGATCGTAACTGGGTCACCAGATCGCAGTGCTAATAGCTCCCCGGTAGCCCGGATGGGGGACATCGTTGATTGTCCCATCCATGGGCGAAACCCCATCGTTCAGGTCATTTCCAACATGCCCTATACAGATGGTATGCTGACCGCACATCAAAGCGCCAAAGCAGCATGTGGAGCGGTAATCCTCCCCTCGATCCACAATACCCCACAGCCGATTTCAGGCCTCACAGCGAGCGAAGTTGCCCTTATGGAGAGCGACGATACCGCCGATGAGGGCGTTGCTGGTGGGGGCGCTGGAGGCAGTCCAGAGGCACAAGCTAGGTCGAGGGCTCTGACCCTAGCGGCGAAAGGATCAGAAGCGGATTCCACGCCCACCAGCGCGGAAGGGGCCCCGGTCACCCAAGCGGTCCCAGCATCTTGCCGCGAAATCCCGGAGAACGCCCCGGATAGCATCCGTCTCTCACCGAGTTTCACACTACGCGATCTGTCCTCCGGGGCCGCGTGTGCGGGGTCAGGAGGGGCTTCCTCTGGGCCTGTGGTGGCCAACAAAGGCCTATCGCGGGCAGAGATCATATGTAATCTCCGTCACCTTGCTGTGAACCTCCTAGAGCCGATAGCGCAGAAATATGGCCGAAAGAACATGCGCATCACGAGTGGCTTTAGGAAAGCTTCCAACGGTTCCGATCATAACATCGGATCGGCGTGTGACGTTCAATTCTTTTTCAACGGCCAAAAAGCCGATGGAAGAAAACTCGACGAGATCGAGAAATACATTGTTAATACAATGAAGCTGCCGTTCACCCAAATCATCCATGAGAATAATTCATGGCTTCATTTCGCCTGTCGGCGCAATGGCCAGAATTCTTCGAAGCGCATATGTTGGTGGGCCGGTGGCGCTTACAATTCAGGATATAGGTATTGATATGGCATTTAACATCACACAAAATACCAAAGACATCATGAATGATCTCAAACAGGGTAATGCTTTTAATATTCCCTCGACGGGAACACTGTCTGCGGTCGCTGATGATTGGCAGAATATATATACCAATCAGGAAAATGAGTTTGGTTTATATTCTCCTCTCTATGATAAACTTGAGCCACTTGTAAGTAACGAGCCGCTTGGACCAATCGACGTCGCTAATCTCACTGATGGTAGCGGAAATCCGCTTGAGGCGGATGAGAAACAGGCTCTCATTGGGAAAGCGAAAGGATTCATTACTTCTTTCAGTGGTCATCTGGGCAACCGGGTGAACAATCTGGCTGAAGATATTAGCCTTTATGCCACTCATCAATCGGTCAGTAATGCCTTGGGTGAGAGCAACAATTGTGGAGGATTAACGGATCATTTTGGTTCGATCATCGCCATGGGCGGACAGGTGTCGCAACTAATCAACGATGCGAAAGGCGCGATCGACACGTTCAAAGCGGCCAAGGCCCAAATTCAAGGCGAAATAAATGATTTCGATCAAAATGCGATCGGTATATTAACTGGCAAGATCAACAACACTGTGTTGTCCAATCTCGTTAAAGGTTCCGGCTTATATGACCAGTTGGATGGTATATTTACCGCCTCGGGGATTGCGAAAAATAGCACCCAAGCACAAGAAATCAGGAACGAGATTGCTGGGCATCTTACACCGTCGCTGAATGATTTCTATCACAAGAAATCTGCGGTGAATGAAGAGGTCGAGCAAGTAACGCAAGCTCGTGAAGGAGTATTGGGTAGCATTGGAAAGGAGCTACATGTCTGGGACAAAGCCATCAGCACCCTCCGTCGTCTCGGCAATGCTAACGCTCTTCAGAGTTTGTTCAAGACCAACGAATGCGTCCAAACCCTAATGGGGTTTGTTGGTCAGTCGGGCTTTATTAGCAAGCTCGGTATATGATATTTGGGGGTCGGGCCATCCGACCCCCAAAGGATCAGGCCGCCACGGGTCGGAAATTTTCCGACTGGTCGAGGACGATGTGGCTGGGTAGCTGCTCAATATCGACATATTGATCGCACGCCCGGCGC
>LLBY010006133.1_pt1 | contig 11998 bp, 12 predicted proteins | sample 1489401 | NCBI WGS metagenome assembly LLBY01 (sample SAMN04092656, study PRJNA295927) | soil metagenome | biome: Soil prokaryotic community; feature: Bulk soil; isolation source: soil from tomato rhizosphere | host: tomato cultivar Hawaii 7996 | place: South Korea | collected 2011-11-01 | reverse complement strand
GCTATCGCAGGTGGTACTGACCTCATCCAAGTTTGACTTTGGAAACTTAGAGCGACGGGGTGGAGTTCGGTGGACCCCTGGGACTGATCCGGTCCCAGTCTTCGTTCGATGAAAAGAAAAGCGGTTGACTCTCGAATTGCAGGAGCGTCGCGAGCGATTGTGTCCGTTCAGCGCTTGAGAGGACCACGGCTCGTTCACGCTTCTGTTGTCGAGAAGACGCTGTGGCACACGCACTGCAGTCCATGTGACACGGCTGGCTTAACGATGCAGATTCAGCAGCAGGTTGTGATGAGGACGTTTCAGCATTACGGCTGTGTGAGTGTTGAGTGTGGACGGGTTCAGCGACGATGGTGATGCCATCATCCTCCATCGTTGCTTCCTTCAGGCCGCACATAGGCTCGGAGGCAGGTGGAGAAACCCGTTTCGGCGTGATACCCGAATCACAGTGGCCCGCTTTGCCTACGCAACACGGCATCGTGTCGGAGGATGCATTTGCAATCGGCAGCAGCGGCGCGACAAACGAAAGAGCCACAAAGAGGCACAGAAAGCACAACGCGGCTCTCGAGAGCTGTTTGTGCTTTATGAACTTCTTCGCGACCATGGCAATTACACCTATTCGCTCGGCTTCGCAGACACAGGCTTTCTAACTAGTTTCATTTTGCACTTCGGACAGCGCCCGGGTTTTTTCGAGGTCACGTCCTCGTGCATAGGACAAACGTAGTGGAACCTGGCAGGTTTGGAGTGGGCCGAATGTTCCTTCTGCGCTGCGTTGACAGCCACAGAATACATGCTAGTCGCGCCCGGAAGCAATGCCGCGACCAACGCCACAACCAGAAAGCGCAGAAATTTCATTTCACCCCCTTGTAAACAAAACCTTAGATGTGACTCTTCCTGCTCACGCCTCATCTCACGCGAGCAGGAAGAGTGCTGATAGTGCCCATTGGTAGGTGGATCTTTACAGTTCGATTAAACCGCGCCGGCTTCCACCTTGACCGAGTTGAACCCGCCGTCAGCGGTGTTCGTTGACAGATTTTGCGTCAGAGCAGTCCAGGTGGTCTTCTTGCCATCGGGACCAACACGAAAGATCTCGCCCTTCGCATAGAGGCCGATAATATCCATGTACCTGTTCTTCGCGACATAGGTCCCACTAAACTGACAGACAGTGCCTGTCGAATAGCTGGTAGTCGTATTGAAGCTGTTGGTACCAGTAGAATCGACTACCAGGGCTTCCGAGGATTGCTGTTGCAGTTCTTGATTCATACCTGTTCTCCTTCAGGGATGGAAGTTCGTATCCTGCTTCCGTTGACAGGAAGCGCTAGTTTTAGTTTCTGCCCGGCGGCATGCGTTGCGTGCGAGAATGTCAATTAGAGCAACTCCCATCGCACCGTCACCGCTTCTTCAGGACGATATGCAATAACTAAGAGCTTGACGATCTGTTGAAAACTCTTGTCCTTCGAGTCAACAATCCGCACCAGGTAAATATGGCCCAACTGGATCGGCGCATTTGCGGACGACTTAACTTCGGAAAAAAGTCTGGAGCCTTCCTGCAACGTTTGCCACGATGCCTTGAACTTGCCGTTGTCGTCCTGAAGGATTGTGACTTTGTCGCCTTCAAGTCGCAGTGAAGCGAAACCAACGCCACCATTCTCTGCATCTTCGTAGCCATATCGCCCGCGGAGATCGTTCGCCGTGCCGAGATCGACGATCGCTGCCGTTCTATTGAGTTCAATACCGGTAACAAAACTGCCGCCACCGGCCAGGGTGAAACTCAGATCACTGCAGCGGTTTTCCCATTTGTTGTTTACAAACGCCATCCCTTCTTTCCCGTCCGTAAAGCAGAGTGTACGGGCCAAAGGATCCATCGCGTAGATGGTGAAAATCCCACCACGTTTACGCGGCTGTTGCGGCGCCTGTTTGTCGTCAGGCATCGCCGGCGTTTGTGCGCACAGCAACTGGGGAACACCAAGCAGCAGAACGAAACAGAAAAGAACTCTCTTCATGACCTTGATACCCAGTGATTACCGGCTGGCCAGGTTAGGCATCGGCACCAGTTCCTGAAACTTCTTGTACTCGATGTGTCGCGCTTCATTCCGTCGCCTCAGTTCCTGAAAGAAGAAGAACGGAACGAATTCGGGACCGTACTTGTCAGCGATCCAGTCGCCCGGATAGCTGTAGTCAAGCCGGTATAGATCCAGATCGTTCTGGCAAAGGTTCAGCGTCTCAGTAACAGACCTCACGAGCAGGACGTTATTGAGAGTTACAGGGCTGTCGCTATACAGAAGAGCACCTTCGCGCGCACGTCGCTGCCACTCCTGCACAACTTTCAATGCCCTGGCATACTGTCGAGAATTGATTTCCAGTCGCAGAATCACCTCCGAGTCGCCGCGCGCTTCTCTGAGATAGTCTTTGTAGATCTCGACCGGCACCGTGCCGAAAGCGACTTTTCCATGGTCGGAATAAATGCCGGCGGCATCGATTTTTGAAGCGCCTCCACTCAACTTAACGACCATCGGAAACGCTGACCCACTGTGGTCGTAAAACTCATTCTGACGCGCGACTAGTATGATGAAGTAACGATCCGGATCTATCCTGGTCCATCTCACCGTTCCTGCGACGCCGGGTATCTCGCAGGTCAGGGATGAGTCGTCATAACTGACCACTTTCATGGTTGTTTTGGTACGGCCGAAAATTCGGTTCTTTCCTGTTGCCGTGAAAGAGATCTGCTTGTCGGGAGCTTTCTGCGCGGGAGCTGCCGATTCGTCCATCGCCATTGGTTCCTCGACGAACTCGTACTTTGCAGTCGCGATCTCGCGAGGTTTGGCGTCGCCGGAAACGGTCAGCACCTTAACCACGCCTTCGGCGTCGAACTCGTAAAGTCGCGCTTCAGTTTTCGAGATTTGCGCCTTCCAGGTGCCGAGGATGTCGCAGGGACACTTCTTTTTGTCCCGGCCAAAAGCCGGTTCACCGGCTGGAGTAGGTCTCGGAGCCGGTTTTGCTTGTTTTTCCTGGGCTGGATACTGGTTTTCCTGTTGGGCTAAAGCCGTTCCAGTGGTGACCAGAAGCGTTATAGCCAATAGCGAGATTATGGCGGTTAGTTTCATTGCATTTACCCCGATGGCCGTGTGGATTCAGCAGCACGAGCCGGTTTGAGTTGGACCAGGAATAGAAGCCGAGTAAACGGCTCCTATTCCCGATCTTGATGTGACCGTCGTGATTTAACTTATGGCGACGGCCAGTGCCGTGAATTTACGACATCACATCTCGGCGATAGCCGTACTTCTTGACTTCCTGCTCGATGAGCACTTGTCGAGCACGGCTTTCGATGACCCGTTGCGCGTATGACTTCAGCGGGTCTTGCCAGGCAATACGTCTCAGGATGTTCCGATTGCTGGCAAACGCCTGGGCCATACCCCAGGAGTTCCTGTTATCGTTGATGATACGCAGATAGCTGCTGTGCAGTGTTAGATCATCGTCGAATCCGGGATGGTCCATGCCAAACAGCCTGAAGCGTATGGTATCGATGTCGTAGGACTCGCCGGTAAGGAAGTACCAGCCAGGTAGATCCACGTTACGCGCTTCCGCGTAGTGTTTCAAAGCGGCCGGCGTATCTTCCTCGGGCTTCGTCGTTATCGAGTAAAAGAAGAGGTCCTTGCCCATGCGATCTTTCAGTTCGCGATAGATCGTTTTCAAGGTCTGAGTCACTGCTGGACATGAGCCGTGACATTCAGCGTACATGAAATTGACCACGCACTGTTTACCTCTGACCAGATCGTCATAGAACTTGACCGCTTCGTTGTTTTGGTTTCGGAGCACGGCGTTTGTGTACCGCGTAGCGCCCGGCGATGCCGGATGCGGTTCAAATGCTCGACTAAACAGCTCTCTTCTGTCCATTACGCCACCTCCTCACGAAAGTTTTCTTTGGCTTTCATTTCTAGTTCACAGACCTGCTGATCGGCGATGCAAGCATCGAGTGCAGCCTGGTCGGGAACGATGTCCCAACGGACCATCATGAAGTTATCTTCGTGGGCCATGTTGTGGCAGTGGATCAAGTATCTGCCGCTGTAGTCTCTGAACTGCATCTTGATCAATGAACCCTGGCCCGCCTCGAGTCGACTGACGTCCTTTCTACCGGACTGCAGCGGAGGTACGGGAACCTCGACTCCGTTTACAAATCGCTTCAGAGTACGGAACTCTTCGAAGTGAATGTGTATCGGGTGGGTCCAGCCCGAGGCGATGTTGTTGTTCAGGAGCCACTCTTCAGTAGTTCCCTGAAGGATACAGTGAGCCGAGTGGTCCGGATCGAACGTGCAGCCAACCGTATCAAATGGTCTCTTGACCCTGAAACGGCCGCCTACGAGCACGAACTGCCACTCCCAGGTGTTGTCGGTCGCCGGCAACGTCGGATACGTGCAGAGGGTCGATGGAATCGGGCCTGGATCGGCCGGGAACCACGGTTCTCTGTTCACAACGTTGAACTGCATCATCACGTTGCCGATGTTCAATCCTGGCGGCAGTGGATCGGGTGAGGGATTGCCGACAAACATGGTCCTGTTTTCTTTGAGGTAGAGCTTGGAGCCGGCCGGGAACTCTGCGAAGTCAATGATGACATCGTAGCGTTCGGCAACACTCACTCGGATCCCGCCGGGAACGATTGGGGCCGTCGTGCTATTGCTATTGCCTGCATTGGCGCCTGCGTCCACAGGAAGCGGATGCTCGAGGAAGTTGGCGTCGGTAGCGATTACAGTCATCGTTCCGACTGAGCCATCCGGTTTGATCAGGGTAAGGTCGTAAGTCTGTGTCGGTCCTGTGTTGAGGATGCGGAACCGATATTTACGCCGCCTGACAGTCATCTTCGGCTGAATCTTTCCGTTGACGATGAACTTGTCGCCGCCCGCCGCATTGACCATTTCAGTGCGTCCATTTGCAGTGGCACAGAATCTGTGATCGACAAGAATCAACGGAAAATCGGTGACACCGTAGTAACCCGGCAACCGGAGCGAACCGCTGCTCGGGTTTTCATGACCCGGATCAGTCGAGTCATAGACGATGTACATGCCGTTCAGGCCCAAAACGTTATTATTGAGCGTGAATTCTGCACGGTGATCGTGAAACCAGAAGGATCCCATCTTTTCCTTTGGATCACCGACCCCGTCAAGACCCGGGTTCCCGCCAAAAGCGTCGATACCGGCGTAAACATTCGGGTAGAGATTGTCTTTCCAGAAACCGGTTCCGAAGAAGTCGCCCGCGAAACCGTCGCTCTCTGAACCGTGGTGGCCGTTGTGCAAGTGGATCGTGATCTCATTCCTGCCAAACGTCGTGGTGGTCACCGGCAGGTTGTTTCTGAAGCGGACGAGCCCTGACTTGCCGTATTTTCCGAAGAGTGTCGGGGCTGGATACTGACCATTGAAGCCCCAGATATATGTTGGTGAGAAGTCCGAATGGAACGTATGGAGGCCGGCCTGGGCTGACATGTCGTACGTAAAATGGGCCGGCGCAAACTGGTTCCAGCGCGGATGCGGCGCTCGATCAGCTTCACCTGCTCCAAGATTCGGAAACTCAGTTGGTTGTGGATTTAATGGATGATCATCACACGGAAATGGAGCTGTGAAATCATCTACGAAGGGATGATGGGGTGGACTAGGTTGTCCATTAGCGCAAGTCACCGGTTCGGCTATCGCCTGAAAGCCTAGTGCCTCTTTAGAAGTCAACATTGATGGGGCTAAGACTCCTGCGGCACCCGCTGCTGCTCCTATTTTGAGGACAGTTCTTCTACTAACTGTGCCTTCAGTTTGACTTTCGATTTCCGGCCGGTTTTTTGCCTTGTCTTTAGGCATAGAATCTCCTTTCAGCCGTTTTTGGGTTGGCCTCAATCTAAATTCCCTTGCTGGTGGTTTTGACCTTTTACTCGAAGAGTGTCGCTATGTAGCTCCCGAATCCTGATCTAACTTCCCGACAAGGCGATCAGTTTGAAAGGCGAGGGCTTCTGCTGAAACCTGTTGAGTAACGTCAGTTGACTAAAACGAAACTATCGATGGAAAACTTCACTTGTGCGCTGAATCGTGCGAAAGATTACGATCTCAGTTTTTGAACAGCAAGACTTCTTGCTTGGCGTATTTTGTTGTTCGTTAGCGGATTTTGCTCCGCCCTTGATTTGAGCTTTTGGAAACATGGACCAGCTTTCAATTTATGTAGGAAAAGACGTAGACCAGTATGTGTAACGAAGGCAGCACTGATTGTTTTGCGATGCGGACGAGTTGTTGCCGGATCTTACTCGGCTCGCCCTGGTCCATGCCGTTCCCGTTTCCATTTCTAGTGTGCTCCTCCCCACCGTTGCTCCGGAAACGCGAGCGATACAGCGCGGGGGAGTAGCCATAAGTTGATTTGAAATCGCGGACGAAATGACTTTCGTCATTCAGACCAACCTGGTACGCAATCTCTTTAACGCTGAGAAAACTCGACTCCAACAGGAACTTCGCGCGTTCCATACGCAACAATCTCAAGTAGCGGATCGGAGGCATGCCGACATCCGATTTAAAGATGTGACAAAGCCGCCAGACGGAAAGGTTAACGCATTGCGCGAATTCGGTTAATGACAGTTCACCACGAACGTCTTCGCGCATCATCTCAATGATTTTTTCTACTCTTTTATCCAAGGCAGCACCTGGGGAGATAGTTATCCCAAGCTAATTCTCAAAATGATGACTACGGGTAAAAAGAAACCCACTCACCACCTTACTTCTGAAGTACGTGAGGTCTATCGGGCCTGGGCAGACTAATGCTGTGGCAAAACTGAGTCGGGCAAAATAAATTTGATCGCATTTGCGAGGTGCGATAGACCTTCACAAAGAACATTTGGGAGGTGTTCGTTTTGAAGGTCGCGACGTTTTACTACAGTCGACAAAAAGTTGTCAACCCGAACATAAATTTGTGACTACTTTGAAATGGACGTTTACATTCAAAACGCCGGTTCACGCGGATGGATTCCGCGCGAACCGGCGTTCAATTTGTGGCAAGAGTTAGTTGGCTGTCGTCGAGGAAATCGTATTGTTTCCTGAGTTCGGCACCCAGACCTTATTACCATCAAATGCAACCGTGAAAGGACCTTTACCGGTTGCATAGGTGGTGATGATTTCACCGGTTGAAGGAGCCATCTTCACGACAGTGCTATCACCGTTACAAACGACCCAAAGGTTCGTTCCGTCAAACACAATTCCGGCCGCTCCATCACCAACCTTGAACGTGCCGAGATTAACTCCATCAGCCGCTCGAAGCTTGGCAACGGTTTGCCCGAAATAGTGTGAGACCCAAACGTTCGTGCCTTGAGCGGCAACGCCGAAGGGAGAACGACCGGTCGCATATGTTGCCAACACAGCGCCCGCGAGGCTCAACTTCGTAACTGTATTGCTGAAGTTGTTGGCCACGAAGATGGCGTTGGCTGCGAATGCTAAACCCATGGGCCGCTTTCCGACAGCAAACGTTCCCAGATTTGCCCCTGTAGCGGCGGCTAGTTTGGTGACGTTGTTGCTCTCACGGTTCGCGATCCAAATGTTTGTCCCGTCAAACGCAAAACCCCCTGGTCCATCGCCGGCAGCGTACGTAGCGGCGATTGCCCCTGTAGAGGGATTGATCTTCATCACGTTGTCGCTCAAAAGATTTGCGCACCACACATAACCGGCGGCATAGAGCAGGGCGACCGGCCGTTTGCCGACGGGGAACGTTCCGGCAACTGTACCGTCACTGGCGCGCACCCTGGTCACTGAATCGGTAAACTGAGTTGCGATCCAGATGTAGGTCCCATCGAACGTTGCGGCCTCGGGTCCCGCAAGCACGTCTGGAGTTGGAGCAGCACCATCAACAGGATCAACTGCAACGGCGCCGCCGTCAACAATCATCGCCTCGCCGCTTGCCGTGCCCCCGGTTTTTGTGCCGCCGGATGTTGTCCCTCCGCTTAACGGAGTTTCACTCATCGGTTGAGGAGCGGTTTGGGCTTTCAAAACACCCGGTGTCATTGCGGCAATCGCCAGCAACAATGCCAGGGTGAAAACTCTCGATTTGAAAATCATAGAGCACCTCCATTCGCTTTGTGGTGGGTATCCTTTGGCCAGTCTACCCAGCTCAGCGTTTCTGCAATCCATTCCGGCGGAGACATTCCCGGGCAGCCGCCCCATCGTTCGAGCGGTTCGTTGCCATATTTGATCACCCCGATGTGGTTGCTGATGTCTTTGTCCACTTCCGGATCCGGATCGACGAAGCCGAGTTTGCGTCTCAGCAGTTCCATGTCATCCGGCGCTCCGGTCAGGAACAACCAGCCGGGCTTCGCTTTATGCATTTCCGCATAATGTTTCAAAGCCGCCGGGTTGTCCTCTTTCGGTTTGAGTGTAAACGAATACATGAAGATATCCTGGCCGACGCGTTTACCGAGCACCTGTTGCAGTCGCACAAGGTTGCGGGTAATCGGCGAGCAAATACCTTCACACTTCGCGTAGAACATATTGAAGACCACGATCTTGTCTTTGACGAGGTCGTCGTAGAACTTCAGCTTGCGTCCTTCGTGGCTGGTCAATTCCAGGTTCGGGAAGTAACGCTGCCTGATGCGTTCACGCGAAGGTACCTGTTTGAATCTCGAGTTTACCTCGATCGTTTGGGCATGAGTCAGTAGCGGAACAGCAAGCGGAGCCGCCCCCAACGCTGCTACCAAACTTCTGCGTTTCAAATCCGTCATAGCAATTCCTTTCTTCAGGTTCTAAGTCCAGGTTCCCGCTGTGTTTTCGACAGGCGGGAACACCACACAACGGCGGCTACGGTTGCGTCTTGTTGTCTCCGACGTCGTCGATCATGCCGAGCACCATCATGGCGTGGTCTTCGTGAACCACGTTGTGACAGTGCAAAGGGAACTTCCCGACGAAGTCGCGGAAACGGAAAAAGACCTTCGCTTCCATGTTGTGCTCCAACCTGAAAACGTCCTTGCGGCCCCTTTGAATGATTCCAGTTGATGCCGGTGGATTTCCGTTGATCGAAAGAGTTTGGAACTCCTCGAAGTGCATGTGAATCGGATGTTGCCAACCACCGGAGTTGTTCTGGAAGATCCACTTCTCAACGCTGTTGCGTTTGATTGCGAAGCGGATGCTGTTACAGCCACCTACGAGCTGCCCGTTGACCTGCCACTGGCCGTTGCCTCGCTCGAACCGGAAAGTGCGAGTGATGCGCGGTGTTTCGTTGGTGGTCGGGAAGCCGTAGAAGTAGACGGCTTGATTTGCAGGAATTGTCGCCGGATCGATGCTGTTGTCGGCTACGACAGGACCATCGACGACGATCTGCAGGATCTTCGTTCCCTGGCCTGCTGGCAGAATATTTCCGGTTGGACCACGACCATCTTCCTGTTCGAGACGGTTTTCGAGATAGAACGTCTTGCCCGCCTGGCCCGTGAAATCGACAATGACGTCGACGCGTTCGGCGACTGAGAACCGCGAACTGGTTACCTGTACCGGCTTCTCCAACAAGTTGCCGTCGGTTGAGATCTGCCAGAACGATTTGGTCGTGTTATTCGGTCCGAGCACAAACATCTGGTAGAAGCGTGACGGCCCGGTGTTCAGCCAGCGGAAGCGATAGCGCCGCGGACTTACGTGTAACACAGGGTTTATCTTGCCGTTGACAAGGTACTTGTCTCCGAGAATTCCGTCCGTATTGAACAGATCGAAGGCGAGTAGTCCGGTCTGTTCGTCGAAGACCTTGTCATTGAAGACCATGTAGATATCGAAACTGGTCAGTGGGTTTTGTCCGTCGCCGAAGCTTGGTAAACGGAAGCCCGTGTTTTCATTACCAGTATCGAACTCATTGAAGAGAATGTATGTGCCGGCCAAACCTTTGTAAGTGTTCTCGGCGGTGTGGTCGATGCGGTGGTCGTGATACCACAGCGAGTGCATCGCTTCCTTGATATCGCCGGTGCCCGGATGAGTCGAATTAATTCCGGCGTATACATTTGGATAGTGGTAATCGTAGAACTGCCCCTGGGCGAAGAAGAAGCAAGGGAAGCCATCGCTTTCGAGTGGCGTGTGGCCGTTGTGCAAGTGGGTTGTGACCGATGGGAGGCCGAAACCACCATTATTAGAAGGCAGATTGTTTCGCTGGCGGACGAGTACCGAACCGTTACCAGGGCTGCCGAGGACGCCGTATCGCTCAACGATCATCGGGCCGGGTGTTACGCCGTTGAAACCCCAGATCGTTTGCGGCGGCAGCTCATTATTGGCCGCCATCGTTACGGTGCCTTGTTGTTGCGATAATTCATAAAATCTTTGCGGTGGAAACTGAGCGAACGCCTGGTGGGAAACCGTGCGTCCTTCGCCAGCCGCAGTGTTGGGCGCGATGGTTGGCGCCGGGGTTAGTGACGCCACGGGTGCAAGCACTGGCAGCCGGGGCATAAGTTGGGCGAACGGAGTGGTGGGCGGGCTTTGCGGATCGTCAAATACCATTCCCGCACTCGTGATTGGGTGTGCACTCAAACCTTTTTTCGGAATCAGCATACCGGCGCTGGTGAGCAACCCCATTTTGAGCAGATCGCGCCGTTTAAAGCCGGCGGCGATCAACTCGCGGCGGTTGTTTGCCGCGGTTTGCCGTTCCCTCTCTTTTCGTCTATTCCGCTTGGAGATGTACGCCATCTGGAACTCCTCCTATAGCACCTGGCGATAAAGCGCGGTCCAGGCGCGTGTTCTTACTGAATGATGGGACTGAACCCTTTTCGGCAGATTGAGGCCGGAAAGGATCGATGTCTTTGGTTGCTATCGTCGAAGGCAATTACCGACCGGCGTTTAAGGTCAGAAAATGACTTCGAGAGATAAGTTGAAGAAATTTAACCCCTGGTAAGTGACGCTGTGCTCACTGGCAGAGTTAAGTTGAGATAGCTCAACCAACCTGAGTAGTCAGGAAAGGCGCAGCCATCGATTTGAGTGGACCTTCCTTCATCATTCCGCCTAGGGGACAGGCGCGAAGGATCAAATAGTGAAAGGTTGGCGCACTCTAGTATTCCTTGCAAGCGAAAGTCAAGGGAAAAGTGAGGCAAAAAGTCACACCAGCTTTCACTTGAGTTTGTGTCCGGTAGTTTTGAGACGTACTATCTGAAAGTAATTTCTGTCAGGAAGGCGGATTCGTGTTATGTCGTCGGTTCGTTTTTATTGTGCAACAATTCTCACTGCCATTTTTATACTTTCCTCGCTTATAACTCCGGCTCAGAAGTCGCGCACACAGGACGCCGCGCGCCACTCGAGTGATGCGGCCAAAACTTTCACCGAGATCATGAACGTCAAAGACAAAGCGATACCGCAGGAACTACTCGACACCGCTGAAGCGATCGCCGTCTTTCCGGGAGTGATCAAAGCCGCGTTTCTTGTTGGTGGACGTGGTGGCCAGGGCGTGATTAGTCGTCGCGTTAAAGGCGGTTGGAGCCCGCCGGCGTTTTTCAATCTTGGTGGCGGAAGTTTTGGACCTCAGATCGGCGCACAGAAAACTGATTACGTTTTGCTCATCATGAACGAGAGCGGTCTGAATGGTCTGCTCAAAGACAAGTTTGAACTCGGCGGTGAAGTGAGCATTGCTGCTGGTCCAGTTGGACGTGAGGCGGCGGCTTCGACGAATCCGCGGCTCGATGCAGGTATTCTCTCTTACTCACGAAGCAAGGGCGCTTTTATCGGTGCGGCTTTGAAAGGAGCAGTGATCTCTCCTGACAACGATCTCAACGAAGCAATCTACGGAAAGAAAGCCGATGATCTGTTGAAAGCGAAGCCGATGACGTTTGCGCAAATGCCGGCGTCCGTTCGAATTTTTCCGCGCACACTCGTGCGTTATTCGATTCGTTAAGATTGATCACAACAAACCCTTGACGCATTCACGAGTGCGACCTAGAATGCTTCGTCACCCTTAGCGGCTGATCCGATCTCTTAAACTACAAGCGGGCAACCCCAATCGGGAACTCCTGAACGAAATGCTCCCACGAACGCAGCGACAA
>LLBY010090256.1_pt3 | contig 12001 bp, 11 predicted proteins | sample 1489401 | NCBI WGS metagenome assembly LLBY01 (sample SAMN04092656, study PRJNA295927) | soil metagenome | biome: Soil prokaryotic community; feature: Bulk soil; isolation source: soil from tomato rhizosphere | host: tomato cultivar Hawaii 7996 | place: South Korea | collected 2011-11-01 | reverse complement strand
TTTAGCAATGATTTCTCTTCTTATACATATACTGATGAAGAAACAAAAAGTATCATGAAAGATATTTATTCTAAATTTAATTACATTGCAGAACCTCATGGAGCTGTAGGATATCTAGGATTAAAGAAGGAATTAAAAAATTATCCAGAAAGTATTGGCTTCTTCTTAGAAACGGCTCACCCAATTAAATTTTTAGATGTTGTAGAACCTATATTAGGAATAAAGTTAGATATTCCAACTCAAATTGAAAGTGTCTTGAATAAAGAACAAAAGAGTATTAAAATCAAAACATATAATGAACTCAAGGAATATCTTTCAAAATAGCGAATACAACTGCAATTCTAATAATTCTATAATCTTTTCCAAAAATGATATAATGCTAGAAGCCAGTATTTTTTTCAATTTTACAAAACTAATAAAGCAATAGTTTTTAGTTTAAAACACTTTTGCAAAAAAAATAAAATATGAAAGGAATTACTGGCTTATTAATGTTACTGACATTCATTTTAATATCATGTAATAATGAAACAAACTCAATCGCAAAGTTTAAAAGAGATTTTCCAGAAAGAAAACAACCTAAAAGCTTTACTTACTCTTACATAAATTCAAAAGAATTTAAATTAGACTCTCTTAAAGAAAATGAGTTAGATATTATTCTAGGAGTAAACAGAATGGATAAAGTCAATTTAAAAAAAACCGACTCTATTTTAGTTCCGACAGATTTATCTGGAGACATAGCATATTATATGCCTTATCCTTTTGAATTAAAAAAATTAGATTCCATAAGAAAAATAATCTTTTTTTCTTATCAAAGTGAAACATTTGCTACTTATGAATATGGTATTTTAACCCATGTTGGACCAACAAATATGGGTAAAGAAACTGCAATGACTCCTACTGGATTATTCTTTACCAACTGGAAAGCTAAAAAAACAATTAGTACTGTAAATGACGAATGGATTTTAAAATGGAATTTTAATATTGCAAATGGCCTAGGAGTTGGTTTCCACCAGTATGAATTACCTGGTTATCCTGCATCTCATTCCTGCATGCGTTTAACAGAAAAAGACGCTAAAATGCTTTATAATTTTGCAGAACAATGGGTTTTAGAAAATGAAGATTCTGTTAAAATAAAAGGAACACCTGTCATAATATTTGGAAAATATGACTTTAAGGCACCCAAACCTTGGTTATCATTAAAAACCAACCCAAATGCATTAAAATTTTCCGAAGACGAATTAGAAAAAATAATTATACCTCATATTAATGAAATTAAAAAAGAAGAAAAAATAAGAGATAAATATAATGCAAATAAAAGCTAATACAGAATACTAAGTAAAAAGAAAAATTTGCTCATCATTTTTTAAATGCTTAATAGAATATATTGTTCTATTAAGCATTTTTATATCTAGTAATTTTAATTAATTTAGCACCACAAAATTTAAATGATGAAAAATACAGCTTTATCACACATTCACGAAAGTTTAGGAGCAAAAATGGTTCCTTTTGCAGGATACAATATGCCTGTTCAATATGAAGGAGTAAATATAGAACATGAAACCGTAAGAAACGGTGTAGGTGTTTTTGATGTTTCGCATATGGGAGAATTTTTATTAACTGGAGAAAATGCATTAACTTTAATACAAAAAGTAACCTCAAATGATGCCTCTGTTTTAGAAATTGGACGAGCTCAATATTCATGTTTACCAAATAATGATGGTGGAATTGTAGATGATTTAATTATATATAGAATTAAAGAAGAGCAATATTTATTAGTAGTAAATGCTTCAAACATTGAAAAAGATTGGAATTGGATTTCTTCTCACAATGATTTAGGTGTTGAAATGAAAAATTTATCTGAAGAGTATTCCTTATTAGCTATTCAAGGCCCAAAAGCTGTTGAAGCAATGCAATCTTTAACTTCAATTGATTTATCTGCTATTAAATATTATCATTTTGAAGTAGCTGATTTCGCTGGAATTGAACATGTTATTATTTCTGCAACAGGTTACACTGGTTCAGGTGGATTTGAAATTTATTGCAAAAACAATGAAGTAGAACAAATTTGGAATAAAGTATTTGAAGCAGGAGCTTCTTTTGGCATTAAGCCAATTGGTTTAGCAGCTCGTGATACATTACGTTTAGAAATGGGATTCTGTTTATATGGTAATGATATTAACGATACTACTTCTCCATTAGAAGCTGGTTTAGGTTGGATTACTAAATTTACAAAAGAGTTTACCAATTCTGAAAATTTAAAAAAACAAAAAGAAGCTGGTGTATCTCGAAAATTAGTTGCTTTTGAAATGATTGAAAGAGGAATTCCACGTCATGATTATGAAATAGCTAATGCTGATGGAAACATAGTAGGAATTGTAACTTCTGGAACACAATCTCCTTCTTTAGGAATTGCAATAGGTTTAGGTTATGTACCAACAGCTTTATCTACTATAGATTCTGAAATTTATATTAGAATCAGAAACAAAGATGTTAAAGCAAAAGTGGTAAAATTACCATTCTACAAGAAATAATTTTTAAAATGAAATTACAGTTGTATTTTTTCTTGTTCTTTATACATTTTATTTTTTCTCAAAATAAACAAGAAAACTGTACAACCATTTTTAAAATAAATGCACTCATACAAGACTATCATTGCCAACCAAAGTTAGTAGATGATAGTCTTTCTTTATATGTTTTTAATGCAATTATTGAAAAATTAGATAGAGAAAAAAATGTTTTTTTACAAGCTGAATATGACATTCTATCCAAACACAAATACAGTATCGATAACTACATACTAGATAAGAAATGTGATTTTTTAGACGAAATAGCCATTTATTATAGAAAAGGATTAGAAAGAAAGCTTAAAACTATAGAAATTTTAGAAAAAGAAAACATTCCTCTTACCACAAAAGACACTTTATTTTTTACTAAACGTGAAAATAATTTTTATAAAGATGAAAAAGGAATTAAACGCATTCTAAAAAAGTTAATTACTTATGAAACTTTAAAAGGAGTTGCTCTCATCAGTAAAAATAAAGATTCATTAAAAACACATTTTAATGAATTATCCAAACAAGCTAAAATAAAAACATTTGATACTTACAAATGTAAAATTCTAAATCTTCTAAAGGATGAAAAATCATTTGAAGAAAGTATTAAAAACACCTTTTTCAAATCATTTTGCAATTACTTTGACCCACATACAGATTATTTTTCTTATGATGATAAGTCAAGTTTTCTATCAAATGTAAATTCAAGTAATAGTTCATTAGGGCTCACATTTGAGGCTAATGAAAATGATGAGATTTTTGTAAGTGAAATTATTCCAGGTGGTTCAGCATTTGAAAATGAAAAAATTGAAACTGGAGACCAAATTCTTAAAATCAAATATAAAGAAAATGAATACTCGGTAAGTTGTAGCTCGATAGACAAAATATCAAATTTTATTACATCAGATAATTACAAAGAACTTGAAATTACTTTTCGAAAAAAAAATGGAGAAATTTTTAATACTCTCATTGAAAAAAAAATAATAAAAGCAATTGAAAACTCGGCTTACAGTTATGTTTTAAGTCAAGAAAATAATTTTGGATATATTAAAATCCCAAGTTTCTATTCTGCCGAAAATGGTTTAAATACATTATCTAATGATGTAGCCAAAGAAATCATAAAATTAAAAGAAGATAAAATAAAAGGATTAATAATAGACTTGCAGTTTAATGGTGGTGGAAATGTAGATGAAGCCATAAAATTAGCTGGAATGTTTATTGATGTTGGTCCTATTGCAGTTGCAGTCGATAATGAAAAAAATCAAACTATTTTAAAAGATTATAATAGAGGTACAATATTTAGTGAACCAATCATTATTTTAGTTAATGGATTGTCGGCTTCTGCTAGCGAACTATTTGCAAATGCTTTACAAGACTATAAAAGAGCCATTATTATTGGAAATCCTTCCTATGGAAAAGCAACAATGCAAAGTATTATTCCTGTCGAAAATTCTAATTTAAATAAAGATTTTATAAATTTAACGATACAAAAGTTCTATCGAATTACAGGGAAAAGCCATCAAGCAACTGGCATAATTCCTGATATAGAATTACCCTATTTATTTGAACATATTGTTCCTAAAGAAAGTAGTTATAAAACTGTTTTAAGTAATGATGAAATTACCACAAATACACGTTACAAAATCTATGAAAACGATTTCTCAGCAATCATAGAATCTAGTAAAAATAGGATAAACACTAATATTTATTTCAAAAAAATTCTAACAATCAACAAAGACATTGATTCCTTTATAAATAATAAAAAAGATAGAATTGTACTTTTAACATTTGAAGGTGTTTTTAAAGAAATTGATGAAACTTCCTCCATTTTCAATAAAGTAAATGAACTTTCCAATGAAAAGTTTAATTTTTCAGTAGAAAAAAACACCTATGATATTGAAAATATTCCTATTGATAGTTATTCCGAAAAATATTCGCAAAAACAAAAAGAAGAAATTCAATCTAGTGCCATTATTTTTGAAGCATTAGAAATACTAAACAGTTTAATTAAATAATTCATGAAAAATAGAAAAGCACTTTTTATTGTATTCTTCATTTTTACATTACATTCATTTTCGCAAGAATTTAGTACACCAGTAGATTACTTATCATATATATCTAAAGAGCAACAAGATATTACTAAAAACATGTGGAAATACACAAAATCTATAGCTCATTCTAAAAGCGCTCGAAAAATAGATGCCACTCGAAAAAATTTAATTAAATCAATACAATCTGCTAAAAAAAATATTTCAAATTTAAAAGAAGGCTATAAAGGAGATGTCGAATACAAAGATGAAGTTATTAATTATTTATCTTTTTCTGAAAATATGGTAAGCCAAGATTATAGTAAAATTGTAGACATGCAAGAAGTTGCGGAACAATCTTATGATTTTATGGAAGCATATATTATGACAAAAGATTTGGTCAACAAAAAAATGGCCGACGAATATGACAAAGTTACTGTAGCACAAAAAAGTTTTGCTTTAAAATACCATATTAGCCTTCAAGATTCTGAGTCAGATTTAGCTAAAAAAATGAAACTTTCAAACGAAGTCTTTCAATATCAAAATGAAATCTATCTTATATTTTTCAAATGTAATATAACTGATGCATTACTTTCAACTTCAGTACAAAACAAAGACATTGCTGCAATTCAGCAAAATGCAAATTCATTGATGACTTACACAGATGAAGGTTTAAATAAATTAAAGACTATAGCAGCTTATAAAAATGATAACTCATTAAAAAGCAATACAATTAAAACATTAGAAATATATAAAAAAGTAGGTGAAGAATATGCACCAAAAGTAATCGATTTCTATATGTTTAATACTAAATTTGAAGAAACAAAAACAGCTATGGATAGAAAATCTGCAAAGGAGAGAACAAAAGAAGATGTAGATAATTTCAATAAAATGGTTAAAGAAGTAAATGCAAAAATTAACGATTTTAATACTTTAAATATTAATTTTATAAACGAAAAAAATAAGTCTATAATTGAATGGAACAATGCCTCAGAAAAATTTATTTCCAAACATGTTCCAAATGATTAATAACAATTTGAATAATTGTTTAGAAACCTTATTTTTGCAAATAATTTTGAGTTAAAAATATAGAAATGGGAAGAGCATTTGAATTTAGAAAAGCACGTAAAATGAAACGTTGGTCTGCAATGGCTAAAACGTTTACTAGAATAGGAAAAGATATTGTTATTGCTGTTAAAGAAGGTGGCCCAAATCCTGAATCTAATGCACGATTAAGAGCTGTAATACAAAATGCTAAGGCTGCAAATATGCCTAAAGACAATGTAGAACGTGCCATTAAAAAAGCATCTGATAAAGATACAGCAAACTATAAAGAAGTTTTATTTGAAGGATATGCTCCTCACGGAATAGCAATCCTTATTGAAACAGCTACCGATAATAACAATAGAACCGTTGCCAACATTAGAAGTTATTTTAATAAATGCAATGGAACAATGGGAACACAAGGCTCAGTTGAGTTTATGTTTGATCACACATGTAATTTTAGAATTCCAGCTGAAGGTCAAGATGTAGAAGAACTAGAATTAGAGATGATTGATTTTGGTGTTGAAGAAATTTTTGCAGATGATGATGGTATTTTAATGTATGCTCCTTTCGAAAGCTTTGGCGCTATTCAAAAAGAATTAGAAAATAGAGGTTTAGAGATTCTTTCATCTGGTTTTGAAAGAATACCTCAAGTTACTAAAGAATTAACGGAAGCAGAAGCTGCTGATGTTGAAAAATTACTTGAAAAAATTGAAGAAGATGATGATGTGATGAATGTATATCACACAATGCAAGAAAGTGCAGAATAAAATTAATTCATATATACTAAAAACTCTGAGAAACTACTCAGAGTTTTTTTTAAAATTCAATATCTAAAAATTATATTTTGTTTAACTAATTTTAAAAATTACCTAAACAAATAATCAGTATCTTTGAGATAAAATAAATTGCTATGGCAAAGAAAATAAATCTCAATAAAGAAATTATCCTTTCAGAATATTCAAAATTTGTACTAACTGAAGGAAAAAAACCTAATTCAATCTACGCTTTTTGTCAACATTTAAAAGTAGAAGAAACTGAATTTTATCAATATTTCAGTAGTTTTGAACAGATTGAAGCGAGTGTTTTTACCACTTTCTTCGAAAATACTGTAAAATTACTTTCACAAAGTGAAGAATATCCAACTTATGATGCAAAAACACAAATACTAAGTTTTTATTTCACTTTTTTTGAACAAATGACTGCAAATAGAAGCTTTGTAATTCATTTACTTCATGAAGACAAAAATCAATTAAAAAACCTTAAAAAATTAAGTAGTTTAAGAACATTATTTAAAGGTTATATCGATTCTCTAGAAATTGAACCTATAAAAATTCCCCAAGAAACTATTGAAAAAATCCAACAAAAAAGTATTTCAGAATTGGCTTGGATTCAATTTCTAATGACTTTAAAATTTTGGATAGATGATACTTCTCCCTCATTTGAAAAAACAGATCTGTTTATCGAAAAATCAGTACATGCTAGTTTCGATTTAATCGATCTGACTCCTTTAAAAAATATTATTGATTTTGGGAAATTCCTTTGGAATGAAAAAGTAAAAATGTAATACTATTAAAATTATACATATGAAATCACTAGATAGTATTCCTACCTCAAAAATACAACGTGCTTCTAAATTAATTCAAACTGGTGCAAAAGTGGGTGTGAATTATTTAAAATATTATGGTGATAAGCTTACTAAAACAGAAGAAGAAGCAAAAGAAAGCTTAAACCTATCCAATGCAGAAGATATTTATGATGGTTTAAAACAAATGAAAGGTAGTGCTTTGAAAGTAGCACAAATGTTAAGCATGGAAAAAAGTATTTTACCAAGAGCTTATGTAGAAAAATTTTCATTATCACAATTTTCTGTTCCGCCACTTTCGGCACCATTAGTACTAAAAACTTTCAAAAAATATTTTGGTAAAAACCCAAATGAAATTTTTGATACATTTAATCTAGAATCCATAAATGCTGCAAGTATTGGTCAAGTACATCAAGCTGAATTAAATGGCAAAAAACTAGCTGTTAAAATTCAATATCCTGGTGTAGCAGATAGTATTTCTTCAGATTTAGCTTTGGTTAAACCAATAGCCATTAAAATGTTTAATATTAAAGGGAAAGATTCCGATAAATATTTTAAAGAAGTCGAATATAAATTAATTGAAGAAACTGATTATATAAATGAAGTGAAACAAAGCAAAGAAGTAGTTCAAGCTTGCAAACATTTACCTAATTTATTATTTCCTAATTACTATGAAGAATGGTCATCTGAACGCATTATTACAATGGATTGGATGATTGGTAAACATTTATCTGAATTTACAGCAGTAAATAACAATCAAGAATTAGCAAACACAATCGGTCAAGGATTATGGGATTTTTATATGTACCAAATGCATACTATTAAAAAAGTGCATGCTGATCCACATCCTGGTAACTTTTTAGTTTCTGATGAAGGCAAATTAATTGTACTAGATTTTGGTTGTATGAAAGAAGTACCAGATGATTTTTATGTACCTTATTTTGATTTAGCCAAAAAAGAAAACATTAATAATCCTGTATTTTTTGAAGAGAAATTATACGAATTAGAAATCTTAAAACCAGAAGATACGAAAGAAGAAAAAATATTCTTTTCTAAATTATTTCATGAAATGTTAAGTTTGTTTACCCAACCATTCCACAACGAAACTTTTGATTTTTCAGATGAAACGTTTTTTGGTAAAATAGCCGAACTTGGAGAACGTTATTCAAAAAGTACAGAAATAAGAAACATGAACGGAAATAGAGGTTCTAAACACTTTATATATATTAACAGAACTTTCTTTGGACTATATAACTTAATGCATGATATTAAAGCAAAAGACATAAAAATAAATAATTTTCTTAATTACTAATTATGTTATTTAATACAACTTATGTGGATAATGAAGTTACCCGAGAAATCAACTCTATTTTGGGTAAACCCTACTCTTTTCTAAAAGCCATTCAAATGAAAGGAACTGGTTCACATAGAATGATGATACAAGAAGTAAGTCCACATTTTAGAAATGTATTAAATACTAATTCAGATATTAACTATGCTAATATTGAATTAAGGCCTAAAGGAATTATTTTCCATATTAACAAAGGTTTACAAAGTTATTCATGGATTATTCCCTATTATAAATTAGTGCTGTTTCAATCAGAAACACTAAGTATTCATGCAGAAGGTATGTTCATCAAATTAAGGAATAACCAATATGTACAAAAGAATAACAACTTTATAGCTAAAGTTTTAGGTTTAAAAGAACACTATTTAAATATTAATTATGGATCACAGTTTAACAGCTGAACAAATTGACAGAGTAATTGAAATGGCTTGGGAAGATAGAACTCCATTTGAAGCTATTTCGTTTCAATTTGGAATTTCAGAAATGGAAGTCAAAATAATAATGCGGAAAAAATTAAAACATTCCAGTTATGAATTATGGAGAAAAAGAGTCACTAATAGAAAAACTAAGCATGAAAAGTTACGTTCTTTTTCTGAAGGAAGATTTAAATGTAAATTACAAAGACAAATTACCAATAATAAGATTTCGAAAAGATAGTTTAAAATAAACTATCTTTTCTCTTTTTATAATTAAATAGATAATCTCCTTTTGGTTTACCTAGATCAAACGAACTAAACTTAGTCAAAAAACGAGTACTTTGTCTAGCTTCATTTGGATCCATTCCTTCATATTCAATTTTATATAAAGCTGAATACATTTCTGCTCTTCCAACACCATGATAGCAATGGATTAAAACAGGATAATTTTCAGGATTATCCATAATCTCAAAAAACATCTTTAAATTGTGTTCTTGTGGCACTTGATCTGAACCATTATTAAAATAATTTACTCCCTTTAATTTAGCTATGGCTTCTTTCTCTTGAGTTAATTCAATAGGAATTTCAGGATTGTTTACATCATCACCAGTTCCAGGAAAACGTAAATCAATTACACTTTTAATATTATATTCTTTTATATAGTCGGGTAACTCTTCAGGAGGAATAACTCCACTTTTATAGACCTTTCCTTCAGTAATAGTTTCAAAATTATGATTGATATTCATATCATAATAATGTTTACCTCCAAAGATGGCAGCTATTACAATAACAATTATTACTATTTTTTTTTTCATTTTTATTTAATTGTTGTAAGGTTTTTATCTAAAATCCGATCAAAATAATCTTGAATAAATCCTTTACATTGAAGTTCCAGATTGTTCATTTTTTGATTTCTATTGCCAATTAAATTATGAGATAATGTTACATCTTTAACATCATAAAAACCAATTGCTTTTGTTCCATCAAACAGGCAAATATAGTTATCTTTCATAAAATAATAGATATTGGAATTATAATTAATTAAATAAGGCTCTATATCTTTTTCCTTAGTTAATAAACTTCTTCCCCAACTTCTAAAAGGTTTATCATATCCAATCATATCCATAACAGTTGGATAAATATCAATGTGCTGAGCAATGTCATTATTTTCACCTATTATATCACTATTAGGTTTATAAATTAAGATTGGAATTGCATTTCTATTCATGATATTATCATAGAAATGTTCCTTATAACTTACCTGATTACAATGATCAGAAGTAATTATAAAAATCGTATTAGAAAACCAAGGTTCTTTTTTAGCAGCTTCAAAAAATTTCTTAAAAGCATAATCAGTATAACCTACGCATTGGTGCATTTGAACATTTCCTTTTGGAAACTTTCCCTCATACTCTTTAGGTATAACATAAGGTTCATGAGAAGTAACTGTAAAAACTGTACTAAAAAAAGGCTGTTGTTTTTTACTAATAGTAGTATTCATAAATTGTAAAAACGGTTCGTCCCAAATTCCCCAAGAACCATCAAAATCAGCATCATTTCCATATTCTGTTTTACCATAATAATGATCGAAACCTAATATATTACTATATCCTAAAAAACCCATGGAACCATTTGGTGCTCCGTGAAAGAAAGACGTATCATACCCTTTACTATTTAAACAAGATACCATAGATTCAATCTGTTGCTGTGCATAAGGAGAAGATGTAAAAGCATCTTTAAAAGAAGGAATTCCTGAAATAATAGAAGACATTCCATGTATCGATTTATAGCCATTTGAATAAGCATTAGTATAAATCATACTATATTGGGCTAAAGAGTCTAAAAAAGGAGTATAACTCACATAATCTTTAATTCCTGCATTTTTATTAAATGCACCACAATATTCTCTGCCCATACTCTCCGTTATAATTAAAACAATATTAGGTTTAGACGGATTATTAGAACTGTAATGCTTAATAGGATTAAAATTTTCTTTAATTACTTCTTTAGAAACATTAAATTCTTGCTTTTTAAATGATTTTACTCGAATTGTTCTTAAAAAAGTAAAGGGAGAATTTAAAACTAAATCAGCTTGTTTGACTTTTTTTACATGTCTATTTGCATCTACTAAATTAATAGGTCTTGTGCTCTTTTTAAAATCTCCTCTTATTCCTCCTACACTTAAAGTAGCTATCAATAACACACCTATAACCGATTTCAGTATATATTTTAAATGAGAATCTTCTCTTAGGTTGTGTTTAATTTTTACACTTTTATACAAATATATCCATAAAGCAGAAACTAAAACATACAATAAAAACACATGCCAATAAGTCAATAAAAAACGAAAAAGCATTCCCACCTTTGATTCTTCATGCTTAATAATATCCCATGCAGCTAAAGTTAATCGCGAAAAATTATACTTATAGTAAATAAAATCTACAAAATTTAATGCGTAAAAAATCAAATTAGTTATGAAATAAAACCAAAATAAAAAATTTTGATAAACAGCTCTAGTATTTATAAAAAATGGTAAAATTGACAACAATATAAAAAGTCCATTTATATATAAAATAGCCGTAGTATCGAATGCTAGACCATGATAAGCGATTTTAAAAAATTCTAAAATAGAATCAACTTCAACTATGTCTGAATTATAAAAATAAAATAAAACTCTAGCAATAAAATAAAAAAAATAAACCAGTAAAACTCTGTATAATAAAACTTTATACTCTTCTAATCTAAAAAATGATTTCATTAATCTGTCCTTCTTAATTTTTATGCAAAAATAACAATAATATGAAGGGAAGTTAACTTTTAACATTCTATTTCATTTTTTTATCAATTAAAATATTCAAATTCTACTTCAAAGTTGCTTTTTGTCATCAATTGTTATTTAAAAAGATTGCTGTTATTTTCATAAAAATCAACTAAAAAAACAAAACCTTCACGTAAAATAAGCTTTTCTCTCAAGCTTTTTTAAAAATACAAACTTAAAATTAATATATTATGCATGCATAATATATTAA
>LLBY010024449.1_pt1 | contig 12001 bp, 12 predicted proteins | sample 1489401 | NCBI WGS metagenome assembly LLBY01 (sample SAMN04092656, study PRJNA295927) | soil metagenome | biome: Soil prokaryotic community; feature: Bulk soil; isolation source: soil from tomato rhizosphere | host: tomato cultivar Hawaii 7996 | place: South Korea | collected 2011-11-01 | reverse complement strand
CCGCTGCCGCAGTAGGCGTCCACCAGGAAACGCGCGCCGCTGGCGGCGGCCTGCTCGCGGGCGTAGCCGGTGAAGGCGGGCAGGATGAAGGGGTTGTTCTGGAAAAAATCGCGGGCGAGGAAGCGCAGTTTCAGGTCGCCGACGGTCTCGGTGACGACCTCGTCGTAGTCGGTGGTGACGTGGCCGGAGGCGTCGCGCAGGAGCAGGGTGCCGCCGCGTTTGTAGGCGCCCTCGGCGGCGAGTTGGCGGACCTTGGCGCGGCTCTCGGCGAGGCGGGCGTTGATCGGCGCGGTGGCGATGGGACAGGCGGGAACGTCGAGCAGATCGAAGCGCGTGCCCTGGCGCAGAAACCCGATGGGCAGGGTGGCGGCGTCCCCGGGCGTGCGCGGGGCGTGGAAATGCGGGGTGATCTTGGAGCGGTAGTGATACTCGGCGGCGGAACCGATGACGGGCGAGACGGGGAAGGTGACGTCGGCCATGCGCTGGAGCAGCTCCTCGACCTGGCGGCGTTTCCAGGCGAGTTGCTCGGGGTAGGCGAAGTTCTGGTATTGGCAGCCGCCGCAGCGGGCGAAGAGCGGGCAGACCGGTTCGATGCGGTGGGGCGAGGCGACGAGGACGGCGAGCAGGTCGGCCTCGGAGAAGTTCTTATGGTTGCGAAAGACGCGGGCGCGCACGCGTTCGCCGGGGAGGGCGAAGGGCACCATGACGACCCAGCGCGCGGCGGGATCGGCCGGATGGGGCACGCGACCGACGCCGACGCCGAGGTTGGTGAGGGAGCTTATCTCCAGCTCGAGCTCGGCGTGGTAGGGGAAGGGATCGGAGTTGAAGGATTTTTGGCGGCCCACCAAACACACGAAACACACGAAACGCCCGGCGAAGAGGATTTTCTTTTCGTGTCGTTTCGTGTGTTTCGTGGGCCATGGCCTCGGTCGAACTCATCACCAGTCTCCAAAATCCGCGAGTGAAGCAGCTCGTGAAGCTGCGCGACCGGCGTCCGCGCGACGAGGCGGGGGTGTTTTTGGTGGAGGGCTACCGGCAGATCCGGCGGGCGCTGGAGAAGAACATCGTGCTCACGGAGCTCTACGTTTGCCCCGAGTGGTATCTCGGCGACCAAGGCAACGAGCCCGCGCTGATCGAGCAGGCCCGGGCGGCGGGGGCCAAGGTGTTTCAGCTGACCAAGGAGGCGTTTGCGAAGGTGGCCTATCGCGAGCGGCCGGACGGGTTGCTGGCGGTGGCCCCCCAGTGGCGGCGGACGCTGGCGGACTTGGAGACGCTGTTGGCGGGGGGAATCAACAAACAACGGCCTGACCCCTTTTTGCTGGTGGTGGAGGCGATCGAGAAACCGGGGAATCTCGGGACGATCTTGCGCAGCGCGGACGCGGCGGGGGTGGACGCGCTCATCGTGTGCGATCCGGTGACGGATCTGTTTAACCCGAACGTCGTGCGCGCCTCGACCGGGGTGGTGTTTTCCGTGCCGGTGATCATCGCCACGAGCGCGGAGGTGCGGGCCTGGCTGGCGGAGAAAAAGATCTGCGCGGTCGCCACCACACCCTCGGCGACGGATATCTACACCGACACGGATCTGCGCGGCCCCCTCGCCATCGTCATGGGCAGCGAACAATACGGCCTGAGCGATTTTTGGCTAAAAGAGGCCGACGCCCGCGTGCTCATCCCGATGGCGGGTCAGGCCGACTCGCTCAACGTGGCCATGGCCACGATCATCACGCTCTTCGAGGCGGTGCGGCAGCGCGGCGGCGGCGCGGGCGCGCTCAACGGCTGACGCGCAGACGCAGGAAGCGGCGCGGGTGGTCCGTCAGCGGCTCGGGGTCGGTGATCGTCACGGGGCCGGGGAGGTTGGCCGCGCCGGTGCTGGGGTTGCCGGGTGCGCCGAGCGTGGTCCACGGGCCGCCCGGAGAGTCGGCGACCTCGACGGTGTAGGTGAGGGCGGGGTCGGCGATACGCGGGTAGGTAAACGTGAGGGAATCGCCGGCGCGACCCGGCGCGACGGGCGAGGGGCCGGCGGCGGTGGGCGACGCGCCGATGGCGTATTCGAGCAGGTTGGGCTGGTCGTCGCCGTCGGGGTCGGCGGAGTCGGCGGCGAGGTCGGTGGCGGCGTTCGGGCCGAACTGAGCCGCGCGCCAAACGGTGAGCGGGGTCGGGGTTTCGAGCGTGATGGTGAAACTCGTCTCGAGCGTGGCTCCTTCGAGATCGGTGCTGAGCAGTCGGACGGTGGTGGAGCCGCTTTGGTCGGAGGCGCGGACGAGGTGAAGCGCTCCGGAGGCGGTGACGGTTGCGGTGACGAGGGCGGGGGCGTCCACCGTGACTTGATGGGAGAGCGGCGCGATGCGGGTGGCGGAGGTCTCGATGAAGGAGCTTTGGGTGAGCATGTTGGTGCTCAGCGGCAGCTCGGACCACGGCAAGTTCCAGTCGGGCCCCGTGACATTGTATATCGGTAGCGCGGCGATTTGGTCGGCAATCGACATTCCCGTGCCGAGCACGCGACCGAAGACGGTGAAACCGCCATTTTGGGAATCCAGGTTGGCGGAGTTGTCCGCGAGGTTGATGAACCAGCCGCTGGTGGCGCTGTTGGGCTGACCGCCGATCTTGGCCATGGCGATCGTGCCGCGCAGATTGGAAATGCCCGGTTCGTTCAGGACGGACGGGAAGGTCGGGACGATGTCGAAGGTGTTGGCCGCGACGAAGCGGTAGCCGCCGTTCTGGATGATGAAGCCGGGGACCGAGCGGTGGAAAAAATTGTTCTGGAAACGCCCGCTATCCACGTAGGCGAGGAAGTTGGCGACGGTCAGCGGCGTCTGCGCGTCGAAGAGAGCGAGGTCGAGGGTGTTCTGGGTGGAGCCGATGCGTACGGCGACGCGCACGGCGGAGCCGGGCACATCGGGGTCGCGCAGGTGGTCGGCCAACGAAAGCGAGGCGGCGGCGAGATCGGCGGTCAGCGCAAGAGCCGGGAAGGGTTGGGCCAACTCGGGGCCGACGTTGGCGGACAGCGAGGCGGCGCAGAGCAGGGCGAGGGGCGGGAGATGACGCGACAGCAATGGCACGGTGTCACGGGACAAAGCCGCCGCCCGGCGGGTCAAGCGGGGGATGCGCGTAGTCAGGCCAACGCCTCGGCGAGGGCGGCGAGGAGATCGTCGGCGGGCTCGGCGCCGACGCTGAGGCGGAGCAGGTCGGGATCGAGGCCATCGGCGCGGAGCCGGGCGCGGCCTTCGTCGGTGGTGACGAGGTCGTAGTGCGCGAGATACATGAAGGGACAGATGAGCGTGGCGCGCAGGCCGAAGCTGGGGCCCTTGGCGAGGCGGAGGCGGTCGTAGAAGTCGGCGAGCCGAAACGCGTCCGTCTGGCGCAGGGTGAAGGTGATCATGCCGCCGACGCTGCCGGGCGAGCGGGCGAGCGCGGCGTAGTTTTCGCGCGAATACGCATGGCCGCTCCAGAAGACCTCGGCGACGCGCGGGTGGTCGCGGAGAAAGGAGACGACGCGCGGGGCGGTCTCGTTGACGCGGGCGATGAGGGCGGGGGTGGCGTCGATCTGGGCGGCGAGGCGGGCGAGGTCGCGCGGATAGACCGGGGCGAGCGCGGCGGCCTCGGCGAGGCGCGGGCGGAGCGTGGCGGCGAGCGGGGAGGCGGGGTTGACGGCGGCGGCGCCGAGGATGACGTCGCCCTCGCCGGCGGTGTATTTGGTGAGGGAGTTGACGACGAGGTCGGCGTGCGGAAGCACGTCGAGATTGTAGGGCGAGGCGATGGTGGGATCGAGGACGAGGGCGACGCCGCGTGCGCGGCAGAGGGCGGCGAGGGCGGGGAGCGCGGGCGTCTGGATCAGCGGGTTGGTGGGCACCTCGGCAAAGACGCCCGCCACGCGCCCGGCGTGGGCGTCGAGCAGGCGGGCGAGGCCGTCGAGGTCGAAGACGTCGGCGTGGTGCAGGTAATCGTCGGCGGGGGCGGCGGTGAATTTTTGCAGCAGGGCGATGGTGTCGAGGTAGAGCCAGCCGAGCTGGACCCAGCGGGTGCGGCCGAGCGGTTGTTGCACGGCGTTGACGGCCTGGAAGGCGGCGTAGGTGGCGGCCATGCCGCTGGGGACGAGGCGGATCTCGTCGGCGTCGAGGCCGTGACCGAAGGTCGCGGCGAGGGTGCGGCGGATGTGGGCGGCGGCCTCGTCGTCGGCCTCGTCGGAGCCGGGGTCGGCCACGCCTCGGCCGGCGAACTCCTCCTCGGGCGCGATCCCGGGCAGTTGTCCGCAGCACACGAGCCAGTCCTCGGCGGCGCGGGAGGAGGCGAAGGCCCCGGTGTGCTGGAGGTAGTGTTTGGCGCGACGAGAGAGCTCGGGCGTGGCGTCCGCGGGCAGCGCGAGGGCGGTCATCCACGGGTCGATGGCGACGATTTCGCCGGCGCCGAGGTGGTCGCGCAGGGAGGAGGCGACGGCGGGGCCGGCGCAGAGCCAGAGTTCGCGGCCGGCGAGGGCGGGGTCCTGGTCGCGAAGCGTGTCGGCGACCCGGCGCAGGAGCGGGTGGACCACGAAGCGCGGGTAGCCGCTGGTGAGGCGGGCGGTGACGGCGGGGTCTTTTTCCTCGTAGCCGATGACGTCGCGCATCGTGGGCAGGCTGCAGGAGACCGCGTGGAGGCGGTCGGGGATGCGTTGGCCGAGCGGGAGGTGGACGAGGGCGGAGGCGGACATGGAGAAAGGGGTGCGATGGCGAATGACGAAGGCCGACCGCCGAATGGCAAGAACCGGCGTGGCCGGGTCGGCGGTTGCGGGATTGCGAGACGGCGCGCGGTGCGCACGGTGGCGGGTTTACCGATATGAAACTTCTTTCGTGGAACGTGAACGGCGCGCGGGCGGGCCTGGACAAAAACACGCTTGTGCCGTGGATGACGGCGAGCGGGGCGGACGTGATCTGCCTCCAGGAGACGAAGTGCCACCCGGGCGACGTGGCCCACGTCTCGTGGCCCGGCGACTACAGTTCGGTGAATTTTTACGCGGCGGAGAAAAAGGGCTACAGCGGCACGGCGATCCTGAGCAAACACGCGCCGCTCGGCGTGCGCATGGGCATGGGCCTGAAGGACCACGACGCGGAGGGGCGCGTGCTGACGGCGGAGTTCGAGAGGTTTTTCCTCGTGAACGTTTACACGCCCAACGCGCAGGACGAGCTGCGCCGGCTGCCCTACCGGCAGGTGTGGGACGCGGAGTTTTTGAAGTTCATGCAGACTCTGGAAAAAACCAAGCCGGTGGTGGCGTGCGGCGATTTCAACGTGGCGCACCGGGAGATCGATCTGGCGCGGCCGAAGGACAACGTGAAGAACCCGGGCTTCACGCCCGAGGAGCGCGCGGGTTTTTCCCGGTTCATCGACGCCGGTTTCGTGGACACGTTTCGCGAGTTCGAGATGGGGCCGGGCCACTACTCGTGGTGGAGCTACCGAGGCGGCGCGCGCGGCCGGAACGTGGGCTGGAGAATCGACTACTTCCTCGCGTCGGCCGCGCTGCGACCGAAGCTGAAACGCGCGTGGATCGAGCCGACGGTGATGGGCAGCGACCATTGTCCGGTGGGCGTGGAGATCGGGTTTTGAGCGCGAATAAACCAGATGCCGGCGGATGGTCGGACAACGACGCGCGGGCGCTGCATGCGCGCTTGCTCGCGCTCGGTCTGCGCGTGGCGGTGGCGGAGAGTCTGACCGCGGGGCGCGTGCAGGCGGCGTTGGGGCGGGTGAGCGGGGCGTCGGCGTATTTCGTCGGCGGGCTGACCGCGTATGAGATCGCGGCGAAGGTGCGCCTGCTCGGCGTGGACGCGGCGCACGCGGGGGAGGTGAACGCGGTGTCGGCGCGCGTGGCGGAGGAGATGGCGCGCGGCGCGGCGAAGTTGTTCGCGGGCGACATCGGGCTGGCGACGACGGGCTACGCGGAGCCGGACGCGGCGCGCGGCGTGGCGGAGCCTTTCGCGTGGGTGGCGGTGGCGCGGGGCGACGACGTGCGCGCGGCGCGGGTGGACGGCGCGGGTCTGGGCCGCGAGGCGATGCAGGCGCGGGCGGCGGCGGCGGCGCTGCGCTTGTTGGCGGACCGGCTGGGCCGTGTCTCGTAAATAAATCAGCCCGTCGCCAGTGCCCTGCGGGGAAGCGAGAAACCTCGCTGGGCCTGCGTTGAGAAAGGCGGCATGGGCCTCCGGCCCACCTCCGCCTTTCTCGCCTTGGCCGAGCGGGGTTTCTCGCTTCCGCCGGACCGAGTTATTTACGAGACACAGCCTCGGCGAGCCGCGTTGAGCGAGCCGTCAGCGTTTGTCCTGGGCGGCGCCGCCGTCCCATTTGAGCTTGGCGCGCACGATGGAGAAGTGGCTGTGGTCGCGGCGCTGGATGAGGCGAAGGCGGTGCGGGGAGAGCGCGATCTTGATCGGCGTGTCGGCGGAGGGGGCGGGCAGGGCGCGGCCGTCGGCGGCGACGATGAGGCCGGTGGCGTGGTTGGAGAGGTTTTGCACGCGCAGGCGGACGCCGGCGCGGAAGATGATGGAGCGGTTGCTCAGCGTGTGCGGGCAGATGGGGGTCATCGCGAGCACCTCGGCGGAGGGGTGGATGAGCGGGCCGCCGGCGGAGAGGTTGTAGGCGGTGGAGCCGGTGGGCGTGCAGAAAACGAGGCCGTCGCAGAGATAGTCGGTGACGAGTTCGTCGTCGGCGAAGACCTCGAGGCGGACGAGGCGCGAGTTGGACGCGTCCTTGACGAGGATGTCGTTGAGCGCGGAGACGGGCGCGGCGTCGCCGACATGGCAGGCGAGCAGCGCGCGTTCGGTGGTGACGAAGTCGCCGGCGAGGAGGGAGGGCAGGCACTCGCGGGCTTCGTCGGCGGTGAAGGGGGTGAGGAAGCCGAGGCTGCCGCGGTTGACGCCGATGAGGGGGATGCCGGCCTCGGCGGCGGCGGGCGCGGCGCCGAGCAGGGTGCCGTCGCCGCCGATGACGCAGCAGGCGTCCATGCCGGAGAGGTGGGCGGCGGGCAGGGGGAAGGCGCGGGTGACGCGGGTCTCCACGCCGGCGGCGGCGGCGATCGCGACGAGGTCCTCGGCGAGGTCGCACGCGCCGGGCTTCTGTTCGTTGACGACGAAGGCGAGGCGGCGGATGGGCGTCATGCGAAGCGGAGAGAAACCACGAAAGGCGCGAAAGACACGAAAAGAAAGGCCGGCGGCGCGTGGCGATCAGGCGGCTTTTACGAGGCCGAGCAGGAACTCGCGGTTGCCGTCGGTGCCGGTGATGGGGCTGTCCATCGTGCCGACGAGCGCGGCGCCGGGGAGCCGGGCGAGGGCGAAGGCGCGGATGTCGTCGAGCACGCGTTGCTGTACGGCGGGGTCGCGGATGATGCCCTGGCCCTTGTCCACCTCGGCCTTGCCGGCCTCGAACTGGGGTTTGACGAGCGCGACGAGCGCGCCGCCCGGCCGCAGCACGGGCCACACGGCGGGCAACACGCTGCGCAGCGAAATGAAGGAGAGATCCATGACCAGCGCGTCGTAGGCGGGGCGCGGCAGGATGGCGGGATCGAGGTGGCGGGCGTTGACCTGCTCGAGATTGGTGACACGCGGATCGGCGAGCAGGCGGCCGTGGAGCTGGGCGCGGCCGACGTCGAGGCATGTCACGCTCGCGGCGCCGGCCTGGAGCGCGCAGTCGGTGAAACCGCCGGTGGAGGCGCCGACGTCGAGCACGTGGGCGTCGCGCAGATCGAGGCCGAAGCGGTCGAGCCAGCCCTGGAGTTTTTCGCCGCCGCGCGAGACGAAGCGGTCGGCCTGCACGAGGGTGACGGGGAAATCGGCCGGGTATTCCTTGCCCGGCTTGTCGAGCCGTTCGGTGCCGCTGCGCACGAGGCCGGCCATGACGTAGGCCTTGGCCTTGGCGCGGGTGGGCGCGAGGCCGCGGGTGACGAGGAGTTCGTCGAGACGTTGTTTGGCTGCGCTCATGGTGGACCGCTTATGAACCACGAACGGACCGCGCATGACACGAACGAAAAGCGGGCGTTCGCGGCGCGTTCGCGTTCGTTGTTCCGTCGCCGCCGCGGTCAACCGGACGGGAGCCAGGATCTTGGCATGGCGACATTTGACACCGGGGCGGGCGGGGGGCACGAAGAAGGCCGGGCTTTGGCGGCGTTTTTGGAAGCCGGCCCGTTTCCCCTTTTTTAATCCCCCTTACACGCGTCCGATGAGCTGGCAGGTCCTGGTTTCCCCTCCTTCCCTGGCCGCGGCGTTCGACGTGTTTTTACTGGGCGTCTGGATGAGCGGCGCGGTGCTCAGCGCGCGTTGGAGCGGGGTGGGCGAGAAATGGAAGCCATGGGTCAACGTGCTCAGCCTGGTGGCGGGCCCGGTGGGCTGGGCGGTGCATGGTCTGGCCCATCTCGGCGCGGCGAGGGCCAGCGGCCGGGACGGAGTGGCGGGCCAGGGGGGCGTGGCCCACGGGATCCTTGCGGCGGCGCTGGCGGAGGGCGCGAGCGACGTGCACATCGAGGCGCAGGAGGGCGCTTACGTGGTGCGCTTCCGTCGCCTGGGCCTGATGCGCGAACACCAGCGCATGGGGCGCAAGGCGGGGGAGGGACTGGTGGCGGTTTTCAAGGTGTTGGCGGAGCTGAACACGGCGGAGAAAACCCACCTGCAGGACGGCCGCTTCCGTTGGACGGAGCCGAAGTCGGGGCATGTGCTGGACGTGCGCATATCGACCTCGCCGGCGCTGAGCGGCGAGAAGGTGGCGCTGCGTTTGCTGAATCGTCCGGCGTCCCTGTTGCAGCTCGACCGGATCGGGCTGGACGCGGCGGCGTGCGAGGCGATCCGCCGACACCTGCGCCAGCCGGAGGGGCTCGTGTTGGTGGCGGGGCCGACGGGCTCGGGCAAAACCTCCACGTCCTACGCGCTCCTGCGTGAGGTGTCCGGGCCGGCGGTGAACACGGTGACGATCGAGGATCCGGTGGAGTATGCGCTGCCGCACGCGACGCAGATCGGCATCAACCCGAAGATGGGCGTCACCTTCGAGTCGGGCCTGCGCACCGTGCTGCGGCAGGACCCGAACGTGATTTTTGTGGGCGAGATGCGCGACCCCGAGTCTTTCGCCATCGGCGTGCGCGCGGCGATGAGCGGGCACCTGGTGGTGAGCACCATGCACGCGCGCGACACGGCGGGCGCGTTGACCGCGTTGCGAAACATGGATCTGGACCGGCAAGTGCTGGCGGCGGCGCTGCGCCTGCTGATCTCGCAGAGGCTGGTGCGCGAGCTGTGCCCGGCCTGCCGGGTGTGGTCCGCGCCCGACGAGGACACGAAGGAGTTTTTCGCGCTCGCCACGCCGCCGCGCGCGGCGCCGGAGCGGGTGGGCATGCCCTCGGCCAAGGGCTGCCCGAAATGCCAGCAGGGCTTCATCGGTCGCACCGGCGTGTTCGAGGTCATGCGGGTGGACGCGAAGATCCGCGCCTGGGTGGTCAACGGCGATTCCGAGCGCGAGCTGCGGGAGCTGCTCGTCGGGCGCGGCGTGGCCGGCCTGCGCGACCACGCCTGCGACAAGCTCGCCGCCGGCATCATCTGGATCGACGACGCGGTGCGCGCGCTCGGCATGCACCAGGGCTGACGCGTACCGAAAACCCGCCGCGTTGCTTCCCGAAAAACCTTCCGCCCCGCCCATGAAATTCATGAACGACTGGATCGGCCTCGCGCTCGCGCTGGGTTTCTTGTGCGGCGGGCTCGCGGCGGGTCGGCGGCTCGGCGCGCTCACCGCGTGGTGGCTGGCGGGCGGCGCGTGGCTGGCCTTTCGCCTGGCGGACACGGTGTGGAAACCGGCCGTGATCGCGTGGCGCGCGGACAACCCCGGCGCCGAGCTTTCGACCGGGATCCCGCTGGTCTATGGCGTCCTGTTTCTCGCGTTGTTGGCGCCCACCGTGGTGTGGATATTCCTCGTGCGTCCCGGCGCCGATGTCGCCCTGCCCGGCAAATCCGGGGTGGTGCTGGGGGTGGCGGGCGGCGCGGCCCTGGGCGCCGTGCTGCTGCTCGCGCTGGTGCAGGCGCACGTGATGCATCCGGTGGTGCGGGAGCGCATGCCCGGAACGATGGAGCTGGCCGAATCGATGCTGCGAGGGCTCGGGCAGCGGCATCCCGGCGCGGGGGATTCGGGGTCGGGCGAGGCGTCGGCGCGGCCGGCGCCGGCCGCGCGTTGAGGCGGCCCGGAGTCGGGGGTCTTTTCAAAGTTCGCCGAGGACGCCGAGGAAGGCGCGGGCGAGGATCATGTGGCCGGCGGGCTGCGGGTGGATGCGATCCCAGGCGAGCGCCATGGGATGGACGTGGGCGAGCACGGCGTCGAAGGCGGCCTGTGTATCCAGAAAATGGGCACCATTTTTTTCGGCGAGACGGCGCACGATGGCGCCGTATTCGTCCATGCGGGCGCGCATGGGGTCGGCGCGGTTGGGCTCGATGAAGAACGGGGTGGCGAGCAGCAGGCCCCCGGCGCCGGCGGGCAGGGCGGGCAGGGTGCGGGCGACGAGGGATTCGAGCGTCTGCTCGTAGCGCCCGGGAAGGACGTGGGTCTCGGTGCGGAGCGGCGTGTCGAACTGGCGCCAGACGTCGTTCACGCCGATGAAGATCGAGACGAGGTCGGGTTTGAGGTCGAGCACGTCGGTTTGCCAGCGGACGGCGAGGTCGAGCACGGTATGGCCCGAGACGCCGCGGTTGACCACGCGGATGTGGTCGGCCGGGCGCGTGGCGGTGAGCCAGGACTCGACCAGCGAGACGTAGCCGCGGCCGAGGCCGGGCGCGGCGCCCCACGGGGTGGTTTCGCCGGAGGGATCGCGGCCGGCGTCGGTGATGGAGTCGCCGATGAAGAGGAGTTTCGAGTTGGCGGGGAGGCGCATGGGGAGGACCGCATGCAAAGCCGCGGGAGGCCGGCTAGGCGAGCTTTTGGCGGGCGGGAGACCAGCAGGTGGTGCGGCCGCCGATGGTGGCGCGCTCGAGGGGCGCCCTGGTTTTCGGGCACCTGCCGCCGTCTTCCCAGCGGTGGGGGAAGAGCCAGGTCGCGGGCGGATCGGGCCACTCGGGGGTGTCGGCCTCGCCGATGAGGCGCAGGGCCTCGGCGGCGACCCAGACGGTTTCCCCGTGGAGTTTTTTGATTTCGGCCGGCGAGAGGTCGCCGCAGCGGCGGGCGGGGTGGATGGCGGCGCGCCAGAGGATCTCGTCGGCCATCCAGTTGCCAACGCCGGGGAAGCGTTCCTGCATGAGCAGCACGGCCTTGACCGGGGCGCGGGCGCGGCGTAGGAGAAATTCGGATACGGCGGTGACGGTGAACTCGGGCGAGGTGACGGCGGGGGCGATGCCGGCCCACCAAACGGGGGCGTCGGGACCGGCGTGGAACCGCACGCGGCCGAACATGCGGAAGTCGGAAAAAATCAGGGACTGCCGGGCGGCGGGCTGGTCGAGGATGAGGTGGTCGGCCTTGGCGTCGGGCAGGCCGTGGGGGCGGACGAGCAGCTCGCCCGTCATGCCCAGGTGGATGCCGAGCCAGAGCGGCGTGCGGGCGGCGTCGGCGGCGGCGAGGCGGAAGAGCATCTGCTTGGCGGCGGCCTCGGAGGAGACGAGCCGCGCGCTCGGGAGGTGTTGGGCGAGCAGGGCGGGCTCGCAGGTTTTAAAAACGCCGGCGCGCGGGTGAAGGCGCACGGTGGCGACGGCGTGGCCGAGGCCGGGGTTCCAGCGGCGGCGGATGTATTCGACCTCGGCGAGCTCGGGCATGGGGCGCGTGGCGAGATCCCGGATTTAAGCGCGCGGTTTCAAGGCGGCTCAGGCGATTTCCCAGACGTAGGGGTGGGAGCTGAGGAGCTTGTGGCCGGTGGCGGTGAGCCAGGCGACGTCCTCGATGCGGCAGCCGCCCAGGCCCGGGTAGTAGAGGCCGGGCTCGACGGTGACGACGGCGCCGAGCTTGAGCGGCTCGTTGACCGGCGCGCTGATGCGCGGGGCCTCGTGCACCGCCAGGCCCAGGCCGTGGCCGGTGCCGTGGAAAAAGCCGA
>LLBY010001394.1_pt2 | contig 12019 bp, 6 predicted proteins | sample 1489401 | NCBI WGS metagenome assembly LLBY01 (sample SAMN04092656, study PRJNA295927) | soil metagenome | biome: Soil prokaryotic community; feature: Bulk soil; isolation source: soil from tomato rhizosphere | host: tomato cultivar Hawaii 7996 | place: South Korea | collected 2011-11-01 | reverse complement strand
TCGAAGACATTGGAAATATTGTTTTTAATTGCATTTCGCAAGCTGCGCTTTTATCTTCAAATAAAAATATATTTTCATTTTCGATAATGCTCAATGTGACACCCTTCAATTTTGTAATGTATTAAAATAAAAGAAAAATAAAAATTGTAAAATAAATATAAAGATGCAAAAAAGAATATTCATAATCGCCCTATTAGTTTCGGTTCAAATGTTTTCACAAGCCATTTATGAAGACGAAAGATATGTGCCGGAAACCGATCCATTAGTACTAAAGAATTTAGAGGAATGGCAAGGAAAAAAATTCGGTTTATTAATGCATTGGGGGACTTACTCTCAATGGGGAATTGTAGAGTCATGGTCCATTTGCCCTGAAGATTATGAATGGTGTGAACGGACTAAAGGGAGCAATCCAGACAATTATTATCAGTATGTAAAAGAGTATGAAGGATTGAAAAAAACATTCAATCCAATAAAATTCAATCCGGAAAAATGGGCGAAAGCCGCTAAAAATGCAGGGATGAAATACATGGTGTTTACTACCAAACATCATGATGGGTTTAACATGTTCGATACTCAATATTCCGATTATAAAGTAACTGATTCTGAATGTGCTTTCAGCACCAATCCAAGAGCCAATATTGCCAAAGAAGTTTTTAGTGCCTTTAGAAATGAAAATATGTCAACAGGAGCCTATTTTTCTAAACCAGACTGGCATAATGAAAATTATTGGGATCCATATTTCCCTCCTTCCGACAGAAATGTAAATTATGATCCAGCGGCATATCCGGATAAATGGAAAAAATATGTGGATTTTACACATAACCAAATTTTAGAATTATTGACAGATTACGGTAAAATTGATATTCTATGGTTAGATGGTGGTTGGGTTGCCAAAAGAACTCAGGATGATATCAAAAATGGCTATTCTGAAAAATTTGCTGAGAATGAGTCTGGAAATGGATTTATCAAGCACAGAGTAGTTGATCAAGACATTAAAATGGACGAATTGGTGGTAAAAGCACGTCAAAAACAACCAGGATTGATTGTGGTGGACAGAGCCGTTCACGGAAAAAATCAAAACTATTTGACACCAGAAAACCGTGTTCCAGAGAAAACATTGCCTTATCCTTGGGAATCTTGTATCACTTCAGGTGGTGGCTGGTCTTACACGCCTGATGCCAAATACATGACTGGCAGGCAAGGCATTCACATGCTGATTGATGTGGTTGCCAAAGGAGGAAATTTGTTGTTGAATGTAGCGCCGGGTCCTGATGGTGAGTGGCAGCAAGGCGCTTATGATTTATTAGCCGCTTATGGCGATTGGATGCAGGTAAATAGTACCGCTATTTATAACACCAAGCCTATTGCGCCTTACAAAGAAAATAATATTTGTATGACTCAAAATAAGGGGGGAAATGTGTTCTTGTTTTATTTGGCAAAAGAAGGAGAAACTAAAATGCCTTCAGAGGTAATTGTAAAATCAATTAGCCCTAAAAAAGGAAGCAAAATCACGATGTTAGGTTCAAAAACTTCATTAAAATGGACTAAATTAGACAAAGGATTTAAAGTCATCATTCCGAAAAGTTTGCGAAATAATTTGCCTTGTAAAGAAGCTTGGACTTTAAAAATAGAAGCGATTAACAGATAGAAAATTAAATTATGGTTTTACATAAAAGGATCACATTACAAACAACCTGTTTATTTTACATGCTGTTTTTTAGCGGAGCTATTTTGGCACAGCAGCCGGCAGATTATGTAAATCCGTTTATTGGAACGTCTAATTTTGGAGCTACGTTTCCTGGACCCATAGCGCCAAGAGGCATGGCTAGTATTAGTCCGTTTAACGTAGCAGGGCCTCAAAATTTACCTTTGGAAAAAGACAGTCAGTGGTTGTCGAATCCATATGTACATGAAAATACATTTTTAACGGGCTTTAGTCAAGTCAATCTCAGCGGTGTGGGTTGTCCGGATTTAGGTGTTATTTTGTTGATGCCAACTACGGGAACCGTTGAAACCAATCATTTAGAGTACGGTTCAACGTATTCAAACGAAATAGCAAAAACAGCTTATTATAGTGTAGATATTGATAAATACAAAGTCAAAGCCGAATTTACAGCCTCGAAAAGAGTAGGAGTCAGCAAATTTACGTTTCCAAAAGGGCAATCGAATATTTTACTGAATCTTGGTTTGGGTTTGACCAATGAAGAAGGAGCTATGGTCAAAGTGGTGTCATCAACCGAAATTGAAGGTTTGCGAAGCGTGGGGTCGTTTTGTTATAACAGTCCCGAAGCCGCTTACCCTATTTATTTTGTGGCTAAATTTTCAAAACCAGCCGATTCGTTTGGTGTTTGGAAAAAGCCTTCAAAGTATGAAGGCGTAGAAGCCCAATGGATGACCTATAATGGAAAAACCAGAATGATGGATAATACCATTAAAACGGTGGTTGGTGACAGTATTGGAACGTATTTTACCTATAAATTCGACACGGAAGAAACTGTTGAAGTCAAGATTGGTGTTTCCTATGTAAGTATCGAAAATGCCCGTGAAAATTTGGAAAAGGAAACAGTAAACAAATCGTTTGAAGCCGTTTATAAAGAAACCTATAACGAATGGAACACCGAACTTTCTAAAATTTTAGTAGAAGGCGGTTCAAAAGACGATAAAACCATTTTTTACACAGCTTTGTATCACAGCTTAATTCATCCGAATACGTTGAATGATGTCAATGGCGAATACCCGGAGATAAAAAGAAGCAAAATTGGTAAAACTGAAGGCACGCGGTACACGGTTTTTTCGCTTTGGGATACTTATCGCAATGTGCATCAATTGATGTCTTTGGTGTATCCGAAACAACAATCCGATATGGTAAAAAGCATGTTGGAAATGTATGATGAAAACGGCTGGTTACCCAAATGGGAATTAAACGCTACCGAAACCTTTACCATGGTAGGCGATCCTGCCAGTATTGTTATTGCGGATACGTATTTAAAAGGCATTCAGGATTTTGATGTGCAGAAAGCTTATAAGGCTATGCTGAAAGGTGCAGACCAAATGGAGAATAACCCATTGCGAAACGGACTAAAAGCGTATATCGAAAAAGGTTATGTCACCACTAGCGAAAAAGGACCTGTTTCTACCACACAAGAATACAATGCTTCGGATTATGCGATTTCACTTTTAGCGAAAGCTTTAGGGAAAACCGCCGATGCAAATCTTTTTAAAAACCGCTCACTATCCTATCGAAAATTATTCGATAAAAACTTAAGATTATTGCGTCCTAGAAATCCTGACGGAACATGGTACGAACCATTTGATCCTTTGTCGGGAGCTAATTTTGAAGAAAATGTAGGTTTCATCGAAGGCAACGCTTGGCAATATGTTTTTATGGTGCCGCATGACATGAAGGGATTAATCAAGTTAATGGGCGGAAATAAAGGTTTCTCCAATCAATTGCAAAACGTATTCGATAGCAAACAATTTGATATGGCAAACGAGCCAGATATTGCTTATCCGTATTTATTTAACTATTTGAAAGGAGAAGAATTCAAAAGTCAGGAATTGGTTAAAAAATTAGTTCGCGAATATTTCCAAAATAAACCAAAAGGATTACCAGGAAATGACGATACAGGAACCATGTCTGCTTGGTTGGTGTATGCGATGATGGGGATATATCCTATTGTTCCAGGTGAACCCATTTACACCATTACAACACCCATGTTTGATAAAATCACCATCAAATTAGATCCTAAATATTATAAAAAAGAAAGTATTGTAATTGAACGGGACATCAATAATGATGGTAAAATCAAACACATTCAATTGGACGGAAAAACACGCAATAGTTTTTTTATTTCCCATGACGATTTTGTGAATGGAACAACATTGAAAGTGATCCAAAATTAAGTTTAAGAAAATTAACCGCAAATTCGCAAATTTTAAAACAGCTATAACTTTTAATGATTTGCGAATTTGCGGTAGAAATTCACAATCTAGCCTGTGAAAATTGAATTTTAAAAATAATAGAAATCTGAGTTCGCTTAGTATTGGATTTGTTAAATATTAATAAAATTAAGCTTTAGCTAAATTCTGAAAGCTGTTTTCAGCTTAATAAATGAAAAGCGGATAATAAAAACCATAAATTAAAATGAAAAAAACAACCCTTGTTTTAATAGCATTCCTCGGTTTTTGTAACCTTGGTTTTGCACAAAAAAAACTGCCTTATCAAGATCCTAAATTAACGATTGAAGAAAGAGTAAAGGACTTATTAAGCAGAATGAGTTTGGAAGAAAAAGTACGCCAAATGGATATGTACAAAGGCGAATTTTTTAAGGAAGAAGAAGATTTTTCTAAAACAAAAGCTAGCGCTAAAATTGGAAAATTAGGAATAGGAGCAATTCATGATATCTATCCACGCTCGGCAAAAATGATTAATGAGCTTCAAAAAGAGGTGATTAAAAATAACCGTTGGGGCATTCCAGCGCTTATTATGTGCGAGATGCTTCACGGTTATTTAGACGATGGAAGCACGGCTTTCCCCATGAATATTGGTTTAGGTGCCACTTGGGATATTGATTTAATGGATAAAGTGGGCAAGGTTATCGGAACCGAAGCTAGGGCACATGGTGTTCATTTTGGTTTAGGACCTAATTTAGACCTTGGTCGCGAACCACGTTGGGGAAGAGTTGCGGAGACTTTTGGTGAAGATGCTTATTTGAACAGTGAGATGGGTTTGGCAATGATTAAAGGTATGCAAGGCGACGATTTGACATCAGACCGTTCTATAATTGCAGAACCTAAACACTTCGCTGTTCACGGAATTCCACAAGCTGGAGGAAATTCGTCTCCCATTTTAGTAGGCGAACGCTCGGCTCGTGAAGATCACCTTCCTTCTTTCGAAAAAGCATTTACTAAAGGCGGCGCATTAGGAGCCATGTGTGCGTATTCAGAATTAGACGGAATTCCGTGTGCTGCCAATCATTGGTTGTTGACAGACGTATTAAGAAAAGAATGGGGCTTCAAAGGCATTGTGGTGTCTGATTTAGGGGCTATTAAATACCTTCAAACCACACATTTTGTTACAGATTCTCCAAAAGAAAGCATCAGAACAGCAATTGCTGCTGGAGTTGATATGCAATTTTATGATTTTACCAACGAATTTTGGCAACAAAGCATCATCGAATTGGTGAATGAAAAGAAATTGACCATGGAACAAATAGACCGTGCTGCTGGGGGTGTTTTAAGGCTGAAATTTTTATTGGGCTTGTTCGAAAATCCATATACCGATAAAAATCTAATCCAAGAGCGTTTTCATTCTAAAGAAAATCAGGATATTGCTTTAGAGGCGGGACATAAATCAATCGTTTTATTAAAGAACGACAATAATATATTGCCTTTAAAAAAAGATATTCAAACCATTGCTGTTATCGGCCCCAATGCCGATGCGTCAAGATTGGGAGGCTATTCGGTAAAAAATAAAGTAGGGACAACCATTTTGGAAGGGATTAAACAAGTGGTGGGTGCCAATACAAATGTACTTTATGAAGAAGGGGTTTCTTTAATTGTAAAAGGACAAATTATTCCATCAAAATATTTATTTACGCCTGATGAATCCCAAAACGGACTCAAAGGCGAATATTTTAATAACCGACATGTTGAAGGAACACCAGTATTGACACGTATTGATAGTCAATTGGAATTTGACTGGCCATGGACCCCAGGTGACGGCGTTACAGATGATGATTTCTCCATTCGTTGGACAGGTTACATTAAATCAGAAAAATCATTTGACGGTTGGTTGGGTTTAAGTTCTGATGACGGAATTAGAATGTGGATTGACGATCAATTAGTGATTGACAATTGGACAAAAGGCGCTACCAGTATGGTTACCACTCCAAAAAATATCGAAGCAGGTAAAAAATACAAAGTCCGCATCGAAATGTGGGAAGGCGGCTGGGGAGCCAGAGCGCACTTGCGTTGGAATTTAGAAAAAGTAAACTTTCAGCCAGCGATTGATATTGCTAAAAAAGCAGACGTTGCCATTGTGGTTTTGGGAGAATCAAATGAATTAGTTGAAGAAAATAGAGATGTGGCGACTTTGGATTTACACGGCATGCAACAAGAACTGATTGAAGCTATTCAAAAAACGGGAACTCCAGTAGTTTGTGTGTTATTAAACGGTCGTCCGCTTTCTATAAATTGGATCAATGAAAATATCCCAGCCATTGTGGAAGGTTGGTTTCCGGGAGAAGCAGGGGGAAAGGCGGTTGCCGATGTTTTGTTTGGAAATTACAATCCAGGAGGAAGGCTTCCGATTACGTTTCCAAAATCGGTGGGACAGTTACCTATTTATTACAATCAGAAACCATCTGCTATACATCGATATGTTTCTGAAAGTGAAAATCCATTGTATACTTTTGGATATGGTTTGAGTTATACCACGTTCGAATATTCTAACCTAACATTGAGTGCTAATGAAATAAAAACCGATGGCGAAATAAAAGTAAGCGTTGATGTTAAAAATACAGGGAATTATGATGGCGATGAAGTGGTACAATTATATATTAACGATGTTTATAGTAGCGTCACTACACCATCAAAAACATTAAAAGGCTTTAAGCGTATTTTTATTAAAAAAGGAACAACCCAAAAAGTAGAATTTACTTTAATCCCAGAAGAATTGGCAATTTGGAACAGGGAAATGAAAAACATAGTAGAACCGGGCGATTTTGAAGTGATGGTGGGAGGAAATTCGACAGATTTACTAAAAACAAATTTCAAAGTTTTAAATTAATGTAAAGGTTATATTAAAGTCTTAATAAGACATATTTCAAATTAATATCTACAAATTAATTTGTATCCATTTGAAGATTTATAAAAAGAAACCATTGAAGGCACTGATGTTCTGAGTACTTATACTATTTCATCAAGGAAATATTTAAAAAATATACTGCTATTAAATAAAAATTAAACCAACGCCTTTTTAAACTTGTTATTGGTCGAAATTATGCAAATAATAACAGTATAGATTTCTAGATTTAACATATTAATAACCTATAAAACTAATTTATTAACTCAAAAATCAAATTATGATTCAAAATGTACTAAAACTACTGTTTGTATTTTGTATTTCGCTATTTCAATATGCTAATGCACAAACTACAGTAACAGGAACAATTACGGATGCATCCAGTGGGATTCCACTGCCTGGGGCAAGTATAGTTGTTAAGGGAACAACCAATGGTGTTTCATCAGATTTTGACGGAAACTACAGTATTGAAGTTTCCGCTAATGCTTCAACTTTAGTGGTTTCTTATGTCGGTTATTCAACAAAAGAAGTAGAACTTACAGGTGCAACTACAATAAACATCACTTTATCCGAAGACACGGAGACGTTAGGAGAAGTTGTAGTAACTGCATTAGGTATTAAAAGAGAGAAAAAATCATTAACATATTCTGCGCAAACGGTATCTACCGAGTCCCTTACTGAGGCTAGATCGTTAAATATAGCCAATTCACTCTCAGGCAAGGTTGCAGGTTTAAATTTCTCTACAACCAGTAGTGGTGTTGGAAGTTCTTCTAGGATAACGCTTAGGGGTAACCGGTCGTTAACAGGAAATAACCAACCACTATATGTAATAGATGGTGTGCCGATAGATAACTCGGTTTCTTCACCTTCTACAGATATCGGTGGGTTTACAAGTTTTGATGGTATTTCCAATATTAACCCAGAAGATATTGCCTCTATTACGGTGTTAAAAGGGCCATCTGCTGCGGCTTTATATGGATCCAGAGCAAGTAATGGGGTTATAGTAATCACCACAAAAAAAGGTTCTGCGACAGATAAGGCTCGTATTACGGTGTCTTCTAATTTTATGGGGTCAAGTGCCTATAATTTATTAAATCTGCAAAACGAGTATGGACAGGGAAATGAGGGAACTTATGATGCTTTATCCAAAAGTAGTTGGGGACCTAGAATGGAAGGACAATCTGTAGCGGCTTGGCAGCTCGAGCATAATCCCGATTATGCTGGACCGGCCACTTATGCCTTCAATCCACAGCCCAATAATGGCATGGACTTTTTTCAATCAGGTTATACCTGGTCTAGAAGCCTAACTGCCTCTATGGGTAGTGAAAAAACACAAGGGTATTTCTCTTATACAAATACCGAAGCTGAAGGTATTGTAGTAGGAAACGAACTGGACCGACATAATGTTAATTTGCGTTTAACAAGTGATTTAACAAATAAGTTGCATTTAGATGTTAAAACGAATTTTATTTCACAAAAAATAGACAATGCTATAGGTGCTGGAGAAGGACAAATAGGAGAAGCCGTATATACAATGCCAAGAAACTTACCTTACAGCCAATACAAAGATTTTGAATATATTGATGATACAGGCCAAATACAATACAATTATATAAACGCCAATACATTGAGTACGTTGGGTAACAACCCTTTTTGGCTTGCAAAAAGAAACCTAAGAACAGACGAAAGAAACAGAATAATAACCTTTGCTTCGTTAACTTATGATTTTACGGATGAATTAAGCTTAATGGTAAGAGCGGGTTTAGATCAAGCCACAAATAAACAAAACATTTCTCGCTATGCAGCTACTGCAATCCTTAATCAGGATTTTGGAAGCTATTCTGAATTTTTAGGTGAAAACACAGAATTAAACACCGACTTCTTATTGTCTTACGATAAAGATTTAGGAGATTTGAAACTAAATGTAATGGCAGGAGGGAATGCCATGGAACAGAAAAGTACAACTTTAAGTAGTGGCGGAACCTTAACTAAAAGAAACTATTTTTCTCTAAATAACCTAGCAAGTACAACGGTTACCCCTGGTTATTCAAATAAAAAGATTCATTCTTTGTATGGCTCTGCACAAGTTGCTTTTAAAGAATATTTGTTTTTAGATGTTACGGCACGTAATGATTGGTCATCAACTCTGCCTGCGTCAGATAGATCATTCTTTTACCCATCTGTTGGTTTAACAGGAATACTTACCGATATGTTTGATATGAAGTCTGATGCCTTATCATTTTTAAAAGTGAGAGGATCTTATGCACAAGTTGGAAACGATACTAGACCTTATCTTTTGGCTCCAGGTCTTGCCTTTTATGGTTTTAATGGTGGTGTTGTACAAGCTTCCACATTACTTAATAACCCAAATCTTAAACCAGAAATTTCAAGTTCCACAGAGTTTGGTTTCGATGCCCGTTTTTTAAATAACAAAATTGGTTTAGATTTTACATGGTTTAAAACCAATACTACAGACCAAATCTTTACAATTAATGTGCCTGAATCTTCTGGATATTCCAACCAAGTAGTTAATGGTGGAGAAATTGAAAACAAAGGTATTGAAGCTGTTTTAAATGCTAACATAGTTGATACCGAAAATTTTTCTTGGGATGCAACCGTTAATTTTGCAACTTATAAAACTAAAGTACTAAGTATTTTAGGTGACCGAGAAGAACTTAATCTTTCTACAGGGTTTGAAAGATTGGCTCAAGCTATCGTAAAAAAAGGAGGAGATTATGGAGACTTATATATAAGAGGTTTTAACCGTACAGATGATGGGGAAATTATTGTTAATGCAACTAGCGGATTGCCTGAGTTTACTTCAGGATTTGATGTACTGGCAGGTAATTTCAACCCAGACTGGACTGCAGGCTTATATAACCAATTTAGATATAAGGATTTTACGCTTAGTTTCCTTGTTGATTTTCGTATAGGAGGTGAAGTCGTATCATATTCTCAAGCAAGAATGGCTGGAGCTGGTGTAAGTGATATTACCTTAAGTGGTAGGGATGGTTTTGTTGTTGATGGGGTAGTTGATAATGGAGATGGTACATATTCTCCCAATACAACATCAATTACTGCTGAAAATTATTGGTCACAAGTAGCTAGTAGGGATCCAAGATCAGCTGAAGATTTTGTTTTTGATGCCACAAATGTTAGATTGAGAGAGCTGGTTTTAGGGTATTCTTTACCAAGTAAAGCCTTGACAAAAACACCTTTCTCAGGTGTCCATCTATCAATTGTAGGGAGAAATTTATTCTTCTTTGCTAACAAAGCCGAACACTTCGATCCGGAACAAGGGGTAAGTGTTGGGAACCTTCAAGGTATAGAATCTTATAATATTCCGTCTACTAGGGACTTTGGATTTAATGTGAAATTGAATTTTTAAAAAAATAAAATATGAAAAATTATATAATCAAATTTTTTACGATAGTTTTCCTGTTTCAAATAACAGGATGTACTTCAGATTTTGATGAAGTGAATACCGATCCAAATTCACTAACTACAGATCAGTTAGATGCAACATTAGCCGGTCCAGCATTTGCGAATGCACTATACAAAGGAATAGGTAATGCTTCTTGGAGCCTTCCTGGAGATGATTATGGAACATATGGGTTGGCAACTGCATTGCACTCCATGCTGTTTGCGCATTACATGACTCCGGGTTGGGCCGCTGCAACCGATGCCAATGGCATTAACGATGGGTGGAGAAGTAGAGGTTGGTTAAGATTTTATACATTGGCCGTACCTTCTTTGTTAAATACCTATAAGGCTGCTGAAGGAAATGCAGAAGCCACTGCTATTCTTGATATCTGGAAAGTGTATATGTTCCATAGGTTTACAGACCATTGGGGACCTATTCCCTATTCGGAAGCGGGGATTGGAGGATCATCAGTAGCTTATGATTCTCAAGAATCTATGTACACCGATTTTTTCAACCTTTTAGAGGCTGCTAATGCGACTTTAAGTGCCGCTTCAGAATCTACTGTTGGGATATTTAGGGATTATGATGCAATCTATAGTGGAGATGTAGAGAAATGGAGAAAATTTGGTAATTCATTAAGGTTGCGTTTAGCTTTAAGAATTTCTGATGTTGATGCGTCGGAGGCACAATCTCAAGCCGAAGCAGCTGTTTCAGCAGGTGTTATGCAATCTAATGATGATAATGCATATTATGCAGTAACTCCCGACACATACAATAACTTTGTTGATATTATGAAATTTTGGGGTTTTTATATGACTGCCGATATGGAAAGTATACTTAAAGGGTATGATGATCCTAGAATGTCTATTTGGTTTGCTCCTGTTTCAGGAGAAGACTCTCCTTATTTAGGGGATTATGTTGGTTTGCCTAATGGAGGAGGCGCCTTATTAGACAGAGATGGCAATAATTTAAGCTTAACAAATCAAGAAACTACATTTGCTGATAATAGCACAAAAGACATCGAGGTTATGATGGCTTCAGAGTCTAATTTTAACCGTGCAGAAGGTGCTTTGAAAGGTTGGAACATGTCTGGAACAGCCCAAACACTTTATGAAGATGGTGTTCGTTTGTCAATGGAACAATGGGGCGTTGGTAGTACAGATGTAGATACTTATTTAGCAGGAGCAACAACAGGAGCAGTACCTACCTTTGGTGATTTATATGAAGATTCTACACCTCCGGTTGATGTGCCTGTAGCATGGGCTGCCACAGAAGGAGAACAACTAAAACAAATAGCGGTTCAAAAGTATTTAGGGCTTTTTCCAGAATCTTGGGAAGCTTGGTCTGATTTACGTAGAACGGATGCAGATATATTATACCCATTACTTACTACAGAAGATCCAACGATAGGTTTTGGGGTAATAAAGCGTGTAACCTATTTGCCAAATGAATATGCTACAAATGAAGCTGCGGTTTTAGATGCAGTAACTACTCTTGGAGGCCCTGATAAAGGAAATACAAACCTTTGGTGGGACGTTAATTAATATTATTAACGAGCATAAAATTATAAAGTGTACGAGATTAAAAAAGGAGGGATTTAAAATAAATCCCTCCTTTTTTATAATATAAAAAATGCAAATCACATATTACCTTAAGTGTGAGAATTGTATAAATAAAAATAGAATATGAAAGTATTAAAGTTATTAGTTTGTTTTCCATTACTGATTTTTGCCCAAAACAAAGCAGATGTATATAAAATAAGCTATGATCAATATATGAATGATAAAAAA
>LLBY010000546.1_pt7 | contig 12019 bp, 13 predicted proteins | sample 1489401 | NCBI WGS metagenome assembly LLBY01 (sample SAMN04092656, study PRJNA295927) | soil metagenome | biome: Soil prokaryotic community; feature: Bulk soil; isolation source: soil from tomato rhizosphere | host: tomato cultivar Hawaii 7996 | place: South Korea | collected 2011-11-01 | reverse complement strand
TCATACATTAGACAAAACAAAATATGTAAAATTAACCAAATTTACCTGAAGTTGAAGCAATTACAAATGATGCATAAGTTAAAATATAACCCACTGCAAAATGTACTAAACCAACTAAACGAGCTTGAACAATTGAAAGAGCAACAGGTTTATCTCGCCAACGAACTAAGTTAGCTAATGGTGTACGTTCGTGAGCCCAAACTAATGTCTCAATTAATTCTTGCCAGTAACCACGCCATGAGATTAAGAACATGAAACCTGTAGCCCAAATTAAGTGAGCAAATAAGAATGACCATGCCCAAACCGATAAGTTGTTCATACCAAATGGGTTATAACCATTAATTAATGGTGATGAATTTAACCATAAGTAATCACGTAACCAACCCATAATGTAATTTGATGATTCATCAAATTGACCTGGGTTACCACCCCAAATTGTCATGTGTTTCCAATGCCAGTAGAATGTTACCCAACCAATTGTGTTTAACATCCAGAACATTGCTAAGTAGAATGCATCCCAAGCTGAAATATCACATGTACCACCACGACCTGGGCCATCACATGGGAAACTATAACCAAAATCTTTTTTATCTGGCATTAGTTTCGATCCACGTGCATCTAAGGCTCCTTTTACTAAAATTAATGATGTTGTATGTAAACCTAAAGCAATGGCATGGTGTACTAAGAAGTCACCTGGACCAATTTTTAAGAATAAGTCATTTTTACTATCATTAATAGCATCTAACCAACCTGGTAACCAAATTTGATTACCTGCCACAGTTGCTGGGCTTGTTGAAGATGATAATAATACATTAAATTCATAAACTGCTTTACCAGATGCAGCTTGAATATATTCAGCAAATAATGGTTCAAATAAAATTTGTTTTTCTGGTTGACCGAAGGCAACTACAGTATCATTGTGAATATATAAACCTAAAGTATGGAAACCTAAGAATAAGGAAGCCCAACTTAAGTGCGAAATGATTGCTTCTTTATGTTCTAGCATACGTGCTAAAACGTTATTTTTATTTAATTCTGGATCATAATCACGTACAAAGAAGATTGCACCATGTGCAAATGCACCTACCATTAAGAAACCAGCAATATATTGGTGATGAGTGTAAAGTGCAGCTTCTGTTGTAAAATCTTTAGATAAGAATGCATAAGGAGTAAGCGCATACATATGTTGTGCTGTTAACGATGTTGCTACACCTAAACATGCTAATGCTAAACCTAATTGCATATGTAAAGAGTTTGTGATAGTTTCAAACAAACCAATATGACCTGCACCTAAACGACCTCCTGGAGGTCGATGTGCATCTAAAATTTCTTTCATATTGTGACCAATACCAAAGTTAGTACGGTACATATGACCAGCAACAATGAAAACAACCGCAATAGCTAGTTGATGGTGAGCAATATCACTTAACCATAATGATTGCGTTTGTGGGTGGAAACCACCTAAGAATGTTAAAATTGCTGTACCTGCACCTTCTGAAGTACCATAAACATGGTTTGCACTATCTGGATTTTCAGCATACACTGTCCAGTTACCAGTATAGAATGGTGTTAAACCAGCTGGATGTGGTGGTGTTGTTAAGAAGTTATCCCAACCAACATGAACACCACGTGAAGCAGGAATAGCTACGTGAACGATGTGACCAGTCCAGGCTAATGAGCTAACACCTAATAAACCCGATAAATGGTGATTTAAACGAGATTCATTGTTTTTAAACCAAGCTAAACTTGGACGGAATTTTGGTTGTAAATGTAACCAACCTGCAAATAATAAAGCTGACGCTAATAATAATAAGCCAATCGAACCTACATATAATTGTTGGTTTGTTCTAAAACCAATTGTGTACCACCAGTGATATACACCTGAAAATGCGATATTTACAGGATATGTATTACCTTTACTAAATGCTTTAATTGCTGATTCACCAAAATGTGGATCCCAAATCGCATGTGCAATTGGTTTTGTTTTTAGTGGATCTGTTACCCATTTTTCAAAATTTCCTTGCCAAGCAACATGGAATAAGTTTCCTGCTGTCCATAAGAAAATAACAGCTAAATGACCGAAATGTGACGCGAAAATTTTTTGATATAAATTTTCTTCAGTCATACCATCATGTGCTTCTAAATCATGAGCAGTAGCGATACCGTACCAAATTCTTCGCGTTGCTGGATCTTGTGCAAGGGCTTGGCTAAACTTTGGAAATTTAGTTGCCATAATTGTTAGATGCCTTTTTATATAAATTTTAGTTTTGAATAAAGATGAGTTTTGTTTTAGCTAATTGACAATGCACGAGCTAAGAAGAACGACCATGTTGTTCCAATACCACCTAATAAGTAGTGTGCTAAACCAACAGCTCGACCTTGAGTAATACTTAATGCACGTGGTTGAATTGCTGGCGCAAAGTTTAATTTGTTATGTGCCCAAACAATTGATTCAATTAATTCTTGCCAGTATCCACGACCACTGAATAAGAACATTAAACTAAATGCCCAAATGAAATGCGCACCTAAGAAAATTAAACCATATGCAGATGATGCTGAACCGTATGATTGAATTACTTGTGATGCTTGTGACCATAAGAAATCACGTAACCAACCATTAATCGTAATTGCACCTTTTGCAAAGTTACCACCTGTAATATGTGAAATACTACCATCTGGTGCAATTGTACCCCAAACATCTGATTGCATTTTCCAACTGAAGTGGAAGATTACAACAGAAAGTGAGTTATACATCCAGAATAAGCCTAAGAATACGTGATCCCAACTTGAACTTTGACAAGTACCACCACGACCTGGACCATCACACGGGAAGCGGAAACCTAAGTTTGCTTTATCAGGAATTAATTTTGAACTACGTGCATATAATACACCTTTTAATAAAATTAAAACTGTTACGTGAATTGTAAAAGCATGGATATGGTGAACCATAAAATCTGCTGTACCTAATTGAATTGGCATCATTGCAATTTTTCCACCAACTTCTACCACTTCACCACCAAATGCATAACTTGTTGTTGCTAATGCATTTGGAGCTGTTGTACCTGGAGCTAATAAGTGAACATTTTGAATCCACTGTGCAAAAATTGGTTGTAATTGAATAGCCTTATCTGAGAACATATCTTGAGGACGACCTAAAGCTCGCATTGTATCATTATGGATGTAGAAACCAAATGCATGACAACCTAAGAAAATACAAACCCAATTTAAATGTGAAATGATTGCATCACGGTGACGTAATACACGATCTAATAAATTATTGTAATTATTAGCTGGTGTGTAATCACGAACCATAAAGATTGCACCATGTGCAGCACCACCTACTACACAGAATCCACCAATCCACATATGATGTGTAAATAATGAAAGCTGAGTTGCATAATCTGTAGCAATGTACGGATATGGTGGCATAGCATACATGTGATGTGCTACAATAATACTTAATGAACCCATCATAGCTAAGTTAATTGCTAATTGAGCATGCCATGATGTTGTTAAAATTTCATATAGACCTTTATGACCTTCACCAGTAAATGGACCTTTATGTGCTTCTAAGATTTCTTTCATGCTGTGACCAATACCCCAGTTTGTACGGTACATATGACCAGCAACAATGAATAAAACTGCTAAAGCTAAATGGTGATGAGCAATATCACTTAACCATAAACCACCAGTTACAGGATTTAATCCACCTTTAAAGGTTAAGAAATCTGAGTATTCACCCCATTGACCACTGAAGAATGGTGCTAATCCTTTTGAGAAGCTTGGATACAATTGACTCATTAACTCACGGTTAACTAAGAATTCATGTGGTAAAGGAATTTCTTGAGGTGCAACACCTGCGTCTAATAATTTGTTAATTGGTAACGCAATGTGAATTTGGTGACCTGCCCAAGATAAACAACCTAAACCTAATAAACCAGCTAAATGGTGGTTCATCATTGATTCTGCATTTTGGAACCATTCTAATTTTGGTGCAGCTTTGTGATAGTGGAACCAACCAGCGAATAGCATAATTGCTGACATTGCTAAGCCACCAATTGCAATCCAATATAATTCAACTTCACTTGTAATACCTTCTGCACGCCACATTTGGAACCAACCAGAAGTTGTTTGAACACCTTGGAAATTACCACCAACATCACCATTTAAAATTTCTTGACCAACAATAGGCCAAACAACTTGAGAACTTTGTTTGATATTAACTGGATCTGTTAACCAAGCTGAATAATTAGAAAAATATGCACCATGGAAATGCATACCGCTAATCCATAAGAAGATTACCGCTAATTGTCCAAAGTGAGCACTAAAAATTTTACGAGAAACTTCTTCTAATGAACTTGTCTGACTATCAAAGTCATGCGCATCTGCGTGTAAGTTCCAAATCCAAGTAGTTGTTTTTGGACCTTTCGCTAAAGTTCTAGAGAAATGACCCGGTTGTGCCCATTTCGCGAAACTAGTTTCGACTGCGTCTTTTTCAACAAAAATTTGCACATTTTTTGCGCGACGGTCAGTTGAGCTTATTGCCATTAATTTTCTCCTTGTTGGGAGACGAAAATTTCTGAAACTCTCATAAAATAAAAAAAATAGATATTTCAAATTATCTATTAGCTATGAGTTTTCATAATAACATTATACACTTTTTTGTATATTTTTAATTTAAATAATAAATATGTAATAATAATTATTTCACAGTAATATCACTGTGAAATAATTATCAGTTTTGTTACTAAAAGTAAAATCCTAACGTGTCAGGGAAGAAACGATTAATTTCAATAATCATTCCAGCAGTAAAAGTTAACAATAACGTTAATAAAACAGGTGCTGTTGATAAATATTTTTGAAAATTTTCCATAAAGTTTATTAAAAACTGTTAATAATAGTTTAAGTCTAGATTTTATTTTTTTCTTTATCGTGGTGAAACTGTAACTTCATTTTTTGGTGCTACTAAATCGCCACTAATTAATTCTTGCCATGCTGAAATTGGCCAAATATAACCAGTTGTCATAATTTTTAATGCTAATGGTACATTAATGATAATTTCGCTTTCAGTTGGATTTTTCGTAGTACTTACGGCACGAAGATATTTACGACCGACCCATCCAATCCAACCAGCGATATAAATAAAGCCAAAGCCAGGAATAATAAATTCAGCAGCATGACTCCAGCGACCATCTGCAATTAAGTGTGGTAAACCATCTTTTCCACATAATAAATCTGAACGACTGTATTTATCAAATCGTGCTTTTGTTCGTTCAATTTGTTGATCTAAAGCTAATGCTGGAGGTGAGTCAGCTTCATATAAGTTTTTACGCTGCTCAAGTTTTTTGACACTTGCGTTTAAACGCTTTGTAAAAGCTGGTGAGTCACTACATTTTGTTAGACCACCAATATCAGCTGATGCTTGTCCTGGAGCAAAAGCTAAAAATACTAAACAAAGTAAAGTTATTAAATTAAACCGTTTCATTATTAATTCAAAATTAAAGTTGTTAATTTGGTAAAAAACTTCAAAAAATAAAGTTACTATATACTTAACTATTATTATAGTGATAAATTTAAAATTTACATATATTTTTTTTTTCGGATATAAACGTTAGCAAAAAAATAAAAAATTATTATATTTTAATTTACTAGATTTTTGAGAATCGTTTGAAATTATAATTCTCGAAAAACTAGTAAATTAAACATTATTCGAAATCTTTACGATTAGGGTTTCTTGATGGATCACTCGAAAGAAGTCCGAAAATAAATAATGAAACAAAGAAGATAACTGCTGTATAAACTAAAATTTTTAAAGTTAACATTTAATTTTTCTAAAAAGTTATTTTTGATAATATTAATTATACTAAAACAAAATAATTCTAAATTTTTTATTTTAGGAAAAGAGATTGCTAGATTTTTAAACTTTTGAATTTGAGCTTAACAAAAATGGATAAGCTTTTAAAATGGTAAATCGAGCACGTTTTAAAACTTTTCGATTAGATTTTGGCGAAGATAATTTATATAAAGATAAGTAACCTTCTACTAAGATATAATCATTCATACTATAGTACTTGGCAACATCATTAGCTAAATTTCCCCAAATAACAACGTCCACAACTCGAGTTTTTCTAATTTGAGGTAATTGAGCACGGAATTTTGTAACCGAAATTGTATTCCTAACCATTTTAGTTTTAGGAAATTCCAAAATTTTAACGATTGCTCCAATGTAATTAGTATCACTCATTTTTTAAATAACTAGATTTTTTTGTTTTTGAACATCTTCAAAATTGATATCACGTAATCGTTTTAATAAACGAATAAAATATTCTAAGAAGTAATCATCTAATTGAATAATTTCCGACGGATCAATTTTAAATGTTTTGTAGAGTTCAAATGTTGATTTTGAAAAATTATTTTCAGCACTTAAAATTTCAGCGAAAGCTAATCGATCACTAATATTTTGACCCCATTCAAAAAATCCAAAGAAACGACTTACAAATTTTAAAAAGAATAATGGAATTCGTTGGACTTTTGCTTCTTGTCCTGCTAATTGCTCACACAAGTTAATAATCTCTGATGAAACCCAGCCTTTTGAACCACTTAAGAAAAATGTTTGATTTGTCGTTTGAGGTATTTGTAAAGCTTTTAAACAAAATTTTGCAATATCTTGGGTATCCATATAAGAAATATAAGTATTTTCATTTGTCACCCAAATTGGTAAATTTTCTAATATAGGAATCGCATATTGTTCAATTAAGCCTTGGTAAAAACCAGTTAACCGGAAAATTGTATAAGGAATACCTGATTCTTGCAATTTTGTTTCAATCCCATTTTTTAATTTCATTAATGGAATATTATTAAATTGTTCTACATTTTGAGCTGAAAAGAAAATAAATCGCTTGATATTGGCAGCTTTTGATGCCTCAATTAAGCATAGTTTACCATCCCAATCAACTTTTTTTAAAGAATCTAATTCATTTGCTCGACTTGTGGAAGCATCAATAACAGCCGTAATTCCTTTTAAACAAGGGGGAATAGTTTCCGGTCTAGCCAAATCACCATAAACTAATTCAACTCCCCATTCTTTTAAAAATGATGCTTTTCTAAAATTGCGGACTAAACAACGGACTTGATAACCTTTTGTTAGAGCTTGTAGAACAATTTGACGCCCTAATGTCCCAGTTCCTCCAATAACTAATAAACTCATAGAATAGTTTTTTATTGAAAATAATTTTTAATCGTTAAATACTGAACTTTGTAAAATATCAGCTGCTTCAAGGTTAACTAGTTCTCGTTTCGTTAATACTTGACCACGACTATCAAAAATTCGATTTGCTTGACGCATTCGTGCACGGTCTAAAGCATTTTTCACACTTCTTGCATTTGCAAATAACGGTTTTTGACGTCGTTTTTCAATATATTGCTCTAAAGCGACTTCTGCATCTGGTGTTAATTGATATTGTTGATCTTCTAACATTAATTTTGAGATTTGTAACAATTCTTGAGTAGAATAATCTGGGAAATCAATATGGTTTGCAATACGAGATGATAAACCTGGATTTGATTCATAGAATTTATCCATTGGTTCTTTATAACCAGCTAAAATAACAACCAATTCATCACGTTGGTTTTCCATTACTTGTAATAAAATTTCAATGGCTTCTGAACCATAATCTCTTTCATTATCTGGTTTATATAAATAATAGGCTTCATCAATGAATAAGACACCACCCATAGCTTTTTTCAAAACTTCCTTTGTTTTTGGAGCGGTATGACCAATATATTGACCTACTAAATCATCTCGTGTAACTGTTAATAAATGACCTTTTTTAATATAACCTAATTGGTATAAAATATCAGCCATTTTTAAACCAACAGCAGTTTTACCTGTACCAGGGCTACCCGTAAATGACATATGTAAACCTGGATTTCCTGAAGTAATTCCTAAACTTTTTCTTAGTTTATCAATTAATAATAAAGCAGCAATTTCACGAATTCTTGTTTTTACTGGAGCTAAACCAACTAATTCTTCGTCTAATAAGTTTAAAATTTTAGCGATTTCGGTTTTTGAGTATTCTTCTTGTAAATATACTGGTGTTGAATCCATAAGACTATTTAGAAAGTTAAAAAATTATTTTATAGAATAAATCAGTTAAAGTTTAACTGATTTAATACTTTTTTATTTACGATATTATACATCATCTTATTAGCTAAAAGCTGGAATACTTGATAAACAAATAAAAGCAAAGCCTGCACTACCACATGCACCTACAAAGAAACCACCTTTAAATTGGTCCCAAGCTTTTTTCGTTTGTAAGTTATTATCATTTGCCGACTCTACTTTTTCTTGACCAAAAGTAGCAATGCCATAAATCGTTAATCCTAACGTTAAAATTACAATTAAGCCAATTGTTGACATAAAACCAGCAAGTAATCCTACACTTGAATCACGTAATGGACCTAATTTAACGAAAGGTCCAATTAAAAAGTAACCATGTGCTAAACCTATTTCTAAACCTCGTAATAGGGGTGTTAATCCAAATCGATATGCGGGTAAATTTTGTAAAATTGCTCTTGTAACTGCAGAAGATGTAATTGGCGTTGCTAAATGACCCACAAATGGATCATCATTGTAAGGTTTAATGAAGTTAGCCATAAAATTAATTTGAAGATTGTTTAAATTAGTAATAAAATTTTTTGATGAAATAAACATGAGTTAGTTAAATTTTTATGAAAATTTTTACTAACCAAAATTTTTATATAGATTACTATATAATATATATTAATATACAGAAAAATTATTATAAACTTCATTTTAATAAAATAATAAAGATTTTATGACAATTGTTATCGATTACTTTTTATTAGTAGCATTTTGCTTCGCACTTACATCTGGTCTATTTATAGGATTAAAGTCAATTAAACTAATCTAATTTTTACTTAAATACACCTAATGCAAAACGAAATTCGTCAAGATCAAATTCTTGGGTCAAGAAGATTTAGCAATTATTTCTGGTCATTCTTTTTGCTTGTAGGAGGTTTAAGTTTTTTACTAGCTGGTATTTCAAGTTACTTGAAAATTAACTTATTACCATTTGCAAATCCTACAGAACTAGTTTTTATCCCCCAAGGGTTAGTGATGATGTTCTACGGAACTTTAAGCCTTGGATTTAGTCTTTACATTCTTCTAACTATTTTGTTGGATGTTGGTAGTGGCTATAACGAATATAATAAGGTGGAAAACCTTGTCAAAATTGTTCGAAAAGGTTTTCCTGGAAGAAATCGTGAAATTCTTTTAACATATCCTTTAACAAATGTTCGAGCAATCGGAATAAAAATTACGGAAGGGTTAAATCCTACACGTAGTATTTATTTATGTTTAAAAGATGAACGAACTATACCTTTAACACCGGTTCAAGAACCAGTTGCGATTTCAAATCTTGAAGAAGAAGCTGCTGACTTAGCCAAATTTTTAGATGTAAAACTAGAAAACTTATAAGATTTTATTGCTTTTCAACCCGCATAATTTTATAATAGAATTATGCGGGCATAGTTTAGTGGTAAAACCTTAGCCTTCCAAGCTAATGATGGGGGTTCGATTCCCCCTGCCCGCTTTTATCAATTCAAAAAGAATTTATGTTAGACTGAGTAACAATCTTTTTTTTATAGGAGAATATATAAATATGTCTGGTGGATCTACGGGTGAACGTCCGTTTTCGGATATTATTACTAGTGTACGTTATTGGATCATTCATAGTATTACAATCCCATCACTTTTTGTATCAGGCTGGTTATTTGTAAGTACTGGTTTAGCATACGATGTTTTTGGAACACCGCGTCCAAATGAATATTTCACACAAGATCGTCAACAAATTCCACTAGTAAATGATCGATTTAGTGCGAAACAAGAATTAGAAGATTTAACGAAAGGTTTATAATAGAGGTAAAACAATGGCGAAAAATATTAATCAACCTGTAGCATATCCAATTTTCACATTCCGTTGGTTAGCCGTTCATGGATTAGCAATTCCAACGGTATTCTTTTTAGGCAGTATTACTGCAATGCAATTTATTCAACGATAGAAAATATAATAATACAGAAATAAAAACGAGGTAATTTTTATTATGACAGGTCCAAATCCAAATAAACAAGCGGTAGAATTAAATCGAACTTCTCTTTATTGGGGACTTCTATTAATCTTTGTTTTAGCAGTTCTATTCTCAAGTTACTTCTTCAATTAAAATCAATATAATAGGAGCTTCATTATGTCAAATACTGGTCGAATTCCTTTATGGCTTGTAGGTTTAGTAGGTGGTTTAGCAGTAATTACTATGCTATCATTATTTATTTATGGTTCATATTCAGGCTTAGGCTCATCGATTTAACCTTAAATTTTATCATCGAATAAATATTATTCGATGATAACTATTTCTAAAATTTCTCTGAAATAATTCTAAACATAATTTTAGAACTAATTTTTTATCGTTTCAAAATTTTTTTTAACCATTTCAAATTTAATTTAAAACCACTACTAGTTCCTCGTCCAAACCATCCATACCAAAGTTTTGGAAATAAACGATTTAAACTTTTTTCTTTTTCTTTAGGATCTTGCCATGCTGTTTGACCTCCACTATAAATACTATTTTTTGGCCGAGGTCCAATATGTAACTCTGTATTTTCTACAAAGAATGGAACATAAAAATACTGCCCCCAAATAGCATGAAATAATCCGAAAATAATAAAACCAATATGAGCCAATACAACGCATGTAATAACAATATTTAAGAAATTCATCTGAACAAGTAAGTTCGGGTCAGTGTACCCTTCATACATTTTTGTCTGTGGGAGTATAACAAATGTTTGAAAATAATAGACACGATAAATAAAATAAATAAAGATTTGTTCAATCATTCCAATTATTAATAGGAAAGTCCAATGCCATCTTACTAAATAAGGACAGTATCGTTTTCCAATTCGAGTAATCACAGCATATGCGGCTACACCCGAAAGTTGATTCCAAAATTTACTGCAGATATCATAAATTTTTGGAATAATTTTATTATAAATTTTATAATATATTGGAAAAACAGTCGATTTAGCGGAATCTTGTAATGTCGAAATAGCCATTGAAATTGGATCAATATAATAACGGAATCCCGTGTCTGGATCAGTATGAATAACACCTTTTGTGAATGCATAATATAAAACTTGACCTGGATTATACCAATGAGCATCTTCACCTAATTTTAAATCTGTGAGTACCATCTGTCTATGCATTGAACGTAATTGAACTGCATCCATACCAAGTTTATGTAAAAATGGAAGTTTTAGTAAAACACTTCGATACATGGAAATAAGATCAATTAAATGACGATACCATAAGTATCCTGCAAATAGTCCAATACAGGTAATATAAAAAGAAGTTTTCAAATTATAGCGAAAGACAAGAATAACAAATCTTATAAAAAGAACAAAAAACAACACATTTTCAATGTCAGCCAACGTAAGGCCATCTTGGATTTTTTCCCATAAACCTTCAATAATTAAACGAAAAGTTTCAAAAGAAATATCTGTAGATGTTTCAAAATTTGAAACAATTAAGTCATAACCATATTCAGCTGATTGGTAAACATCTCGACTATTGGGATCCTCTAGGCCAAACCACTTTAAGACTGTTTCTTGATCAATATGGATAAGAAGCGACAAAAGTCTAGGAAAATATAACATAAATTAATTCTATAAATTCGTTGAATAAACAATTTCTATATACTCTTACACTGGCTAAACTTACTTAATTTTAATAGAAAAATCAAGACTTTCTAAAAAAACTTTAGGTTAATTTTTAAGAACTAAAAATAAAAGTAGAAAATAATACCCCCAAGGGAATTCGAATCCCTGTCTGCTCCGTGAAAGGGAGCTGTCCTAGGCCTCTAGACGATGGGGGCAGTTTTGAATGTTTAAGTGGATATCCAAAAGTTAAATTTTGAAGCGGGCAACGCGATTCGAACGCGCGACATC
>LLBY010001358.1_pt14 | contig 12033 bp, 4 predicted proteins | sample 1489401 | NCBI WGS metagenome assembly LLBY01 (sample SAMN04092656, study PRJNA295927) | soil metagenome | biome: Soil prokaryotic community; feature: Bulk soil; isolation source: soil from tomato rhizosphere | host: tomato cultivar Hawaii 7996 | place: South Korea | collected 2011-11-01 | reverse complement strand
TTGAAATGGAACAAAACAGCATACTGGTTCTTGGATAAAAAACAAAAGGGAAGTAATGAAGATGGCTTTCGGTAAATAGCCCATGTGACTGTAAAGCTTGCCTATATAAGGCGGAATTTCTAAACAACTAGTGTTTATGTGGTGTGCAAGGATGGTGGCTTAGAAAGCCACTGAAAGGGTATTGAAAAACAGCATTATTGGGTGTTGATGGGCGACTTTTTCAATACGCTTTACCAGAGCATCCAACAAAGCTCTTTTATGGGCGGTGGGATTTTCGTGGGAGAAATAAATGTGCTTTGGGATGAAAAAATGGGGTATAAAAACAGGTAAATAATATTAGCTGTGTAATTAGATTTGAAATGAAAATCGATCATTATTCATTTTTAGTATATAACATTTATCATGAACAGATTGGATTGCTGAAAACCTAGAAAGAAAATGACTTAATGCATATTAACTAATTTTGTTTCAGTTAGTTATAAGTAAATTAAATAACGCATTGACTTGCTATTCCCTTAGATTCGTACCAGTTCCTTAAGATAATTCACCATTAAATGATAAGTTATCTTTTGTTTGGGAAAACCCTCCGTAATTGCAAATTATAACCAACCGAAAGTGAGAATTATACGCAAAAAAAAGTTTTAGACTAAAGTTTGAATTTAATTACTCCTAGCAATAAACAATGAATAGCAAGTTCAAAATAGTATTTCTTTGTGTCTTTTATGTTTTCTTAAAGTACTTGATAATTAATGTTTTATTATCAATTGGGAGTAGTTTCCTTCAATGCTTTTAATTTTAACTATGTACGCCCCTGTCTTCAACTCATTCACGTTGATGGTTGAAAAATCAATAGATTGTTTCAATATAAATTGCCCATGAATGGAATACACACTTATACTTTGTATAGGTGTGTTGGTTACAATACTTAACACATCTTTTACGGGGTTAGGGTACAACTTTATAAAAGCATTTTTAGCAATCGATTTTTCGGTGTTAAGGTATTCTCCAAAATAGGGCTCGTAAGTTTCTAAGGCTTGTTTTAAAGCAGGAATCACCGCTTTATTATCGTCTTCTATATCATTATTAAATGAAAAGGAGAAGTCTCCTCCATTCATTCTTCCTGAAAAATTAATTACTGTATTCATGGCATCAAAAGGTTGTTGGGCTTCATACATGTACATGTTAGCATCAGTATCAAAATTATTGTAAACATACCCACCTCTTAGGGCAGCTACTGTAAACGGTATGGTTTCTAAAGGACCGGTTACTTCGTAAGCATCAATTTGTCCTTGTACAGGTGTTGTATCTTGGTTGAAGTATGATAAATTATTTTGAGACGTTCCACCATTCATTGCATTATTGTACGCTTTGGTCATCCCTCCATCTTGACTAGTAAAAGCACTTCCACTAAAATTAGTTCCCCCTTCCCAAACATCTGTTCCTTGTCCAGGAATCAACACGGGTCTGTAAGTTCCTCTAAAATAATTATTTTCTACAAATGCTGAAGAAAATCGGGAAGTTCCAACTCCATATGTTCCGACACCATCATAATAATTGTTGTAAACGTGGGCATTGGTATAGGTTAAACGTGGCATTCTAGAATCAGAATGGTCAAACCAGTTGTGGTGAAAAGTTATTAATAATTGGTTGGTTTCTCCTGTAGCTCCACCACTAGCCAATACTTTGCCTGAGTCCCAGAAATGATTGAATGAAATTGTAATGTTTGAATAATTGTATTTCATATCAATAGACCCATCACCTTTTACTTGGTCGGCATCACCTCCTGGTTCACCATAAAATATGTCGTTATTATGAATCCAAATGAATAGGTTATCAGTATCCATGGAGATAGCGTCTCCATCACCGCCTCCTCCCCAAAGCATAAATCCTAGATTTCGTATCTCAATATAAGCTGTTCTTTTTAAATTTAGTCCATGACCATAAAAAGTAGCATCTTCTCCTACGCCTTCAATAGTCGTATTGAATAATGGACCTTTATCATTTTCCTGAGCATCAATAAGGCTTTTGCTACCTTGTAAGTTTAGATATTTATTGTCTTTGATTATATCGATATTTTCTTTTAGAACTTTTCCAATAAAACGGACACTTAAAGGAGTTCTGTCATAGCCTATTCCTTTAACTTCCAGTATTTTGCTAATGCCTGTTGTGGTTAATTTATTCCCGTTTTTGTCAATGACAATATCTAATGTAACTGTTTTAGCAGAAGAGTTATCAATATACAGGATTTGGGCACCGTCTTTTAGTGTTCCATCCATTTTATAAGCACCAGGGATACTACCATTGTTAAAAGCAAAGCCTTCTCTAACATGGGCTTTAACATTCAGGACTGGAGTTGTTCCTATATTCACAATACTTTCAATGCCATTAATTATTGGAACAACCTTAAGTATATAACTTCCTTCTTTTAGTCCTAAAACATCGGCACGATAATAACCTCCATAATCGCGGATGAGCTGGTTGTCAATTTTTACATCTATAAGATTTTCTCCAGTGTAATAAACATTATAACTTTCAGCATTTTCTATAGGTTGCCATTCTACAAATGCAGATTCAAACCAACCCGCAGATTCATATATAATTATAGATTGGGATAGGGCAGACATTGATAATAAAAGTAATACTATTACAATTAGTTTGTTTTTAATCATTTTGGTTTTATTTAGTTTGTTGATAGAGACAAACTTCTTAATAAAAAAATATGAACGTATTAATATTTCGGAAATTGACTGATACAAATCGGAACTCGTGGTACCATTAAATATTTTACTTAATATAAATACCGTAAGGATTTTCAAGAGAAGTTAAAAAGAAATAAATTTAATGTATTTAAAGTAAGGCAAAATAAAAATATATGGGTTAATGAGCCCTTTTCCACTAAGTTGAAATTTTTTATTGTTATATTTGATTACTCCTCTAATCTTAACTTTAGCCTTAGATTTGATTTTAACGTATTATAAATATAAACAAATTACATCTTGTATAGCTAAACTTATTAGTGTTTACCTTTGTTTTACATCTTTTCTTTTTTCTCAAACCGTCTATCATCCAGAAATCAAGAATCACTTTAATGAGTCTTGGCGCTGGAATAATTTTCCAGAGGTAGAAGGTGAAGGCATAAGATGTGTAACCCAGACAAAAAAGAATGAATTTTTATTTGGATCCAACAAAGGTGTACTGTCTTATGATGGTGTCGATTGGAAGTTTATAGGTAAAGATTCAACTTTTAAGGATAAACCTGTAAATAATATATTTGTTGATTCTAGACAAAAAATATACGCAGCTACCGATAGTGGATTATTCTCATACTCTAAAAATAGTTGGGGTGTAGTATTTCCAAAAATAAATATTCCAAAAATATCTAAACTATATAAAACGGGTGTCATTCGCGAAATGAGCGATGGCAGTCTTTTAATTAGTATTGGTCAAACTTTTTATAGTGGATTATTACATATAAAGAACAAGAAGTATACTTTTTATAGCTCAGAAAGTACCATTAAGTCGCTTAAAAAGCAAAATATTGACTGGGAACTTAAAACAGTATCTGAGGAGTTGATCAATGACAAAGGTTTCTATGTTGAAGATTTTTTTGTTGATAGTGATAACATAATCTGGGGAGTGGCAGCTCCAGAGAAAGAGCATATAAAGGTTTTTAAATTTGAGTATCATCCTAAATCTGGTGAATTCAAAACAAAAGCTATTTATAATCAAGATAACGGTATAAGAAATGCCTACCGAAATAAAATTGCTAAAATAGGAAATGAAATATGGGTGGTTAATGGAGTTCATGATGTGGGGATTAATATTTTTGATGGCGAAAACTGGAAGTATATCGAACCAGATAAGCGTGTTTGTGATGATTTTTTGCATACATCAATAATGAGATCGAGCGACGGGACTATTTGGATTGGAAGTTTAGGTGTTATTTACTCAATTAAAAATGGTAAGTGGAGCAGTTATAAAAACCCCAATTTTTCACTTCCTAATGCAAGGATAGACATTTATGAAGATTATGAAGGTTATTTGTGGGTGCTGGCAAAACAGAAAGGTGTGTTTAGGATAGATTACTCATCCAAGGTATGGAAAACCTACAAAAAACTTAACTATCAGTGTGAGACTAAAGATGGCTCAAGATATTTTCTTTCTTTAGATGGAAAAGTTGTTGTAAATAATAAAGATAGCTGGTATTCACTAGGAGTAGAAAATGGTATTCCTTCTCAACCAGTGAAAATTTTCTTGTCTAGTAAAGAACAAATATGGGTAGTAGGAAGTCATAACCACGTAGCTGCTATTTCCTATTACAATGGAAAAAAATGGTTTAGGAATACCTACCCAGAATTATCATGGGGGATAGATTATCGTTCTGTTTTTGAGGATGTTTCGGGAAATATTTGGTTTGGAACAGCTGTCGATGTTCGTGCTGAAAAAGGAGAAAAGGCAGGTGTTTTACGCTTTCAACCTTTTGGAGATAGCTATAAAGTAATACACTATATAGCAGAGCAAAGTACATTAATGTATAATGCGTATGGTATTGGTCAATCAAAAGATGGTCGTATTTGGGTGGGAGGAAGCCATTTGTCGTCTTTTGACGGACAAAAATGGGAGCGATATTATACACCAGTTGAACAGTACCAACACCAAGAATGTATTAGTAATTTGCCCAATGGTAATATGTGGATAGGGTCACGTTATTATGGCGTTTATAGTTTTGATGGAAAAAATTGGAAAAATTATAATTTAGAAAATGGTTTACAAAGTAATACCGTTATAAGTATTTTGCCAATTCAAGACCAACACATTTGGGTTGCTACAGACAAAGACTTTTGTAGGTTTGACGGGGTAAATTGGACTAACGATATTTTTCCAGAGCAAATGACATTTTCACGGGAAGGAGGAGAACTTCTTTTAGGCAATGATAACTCTTTATGGATTAATAAGGCTTTAAGGGAGTGGAAACGAAGAACTTTAACCAATAATATTTTAGACATTGATGTAGCTCAGAATTTTATCTCCTATAATTACAAACCAGACAATAAACTACCGGAAACAACCATAATAACTACACCAGTTACAGGATCTTATAAAAGCAGTTTTGTAATTGAGTGGTTAGGTAAGGATTATTTTAATAATACACCTACGGAACGACTTTCATATTCATATCGATTAAATAATGGAAAGTGGTCACCATTTCAAGAGAAAACATATTTGACCTATTACGGCTTACCAGATGGCCATTATACATTTGAAGTGCGGGCAAGGGATTTAGATTTTAACATAGATGAAACTCCTGCAAAAATTAAGTTTATAGTAACCCCACCAATTTGGAAGCAAACTTGGTTTATTTTACTAATTATAACTTTTATTTCTATAATTATAATATATCAAAAGCGTATTTATAACCGAAATCACCAACTGGCAAGATTGAACCATAAATTAGCAGCATCGAGGGATAAACTTGAAATGCAAAAAGAGCAAATAGTGGAACAAAACATGCGAGAAATGGAAAATATGAATGCTAAAATGCGTTTTTTTACCAATATTTCACATGAATTCAGAACCCCGCTAACATTAATTACAGGAAATATAAATCAAATTCTTTATCATTCAAATCAAGAATTCAACGCTTCAACAAAAGAAGATCTAAATACTATTGAAAGAAACTCTAACAGGCTTTTAAAGTTAATAAATCAACTAATGGATTTTCGAAAACTTGAAACAGGGCAAATGCCCTTAAGAGCAACTAAAGGTAATGTCGTTTTATTCTTAGAGGAAATGTATGCTAATTTTAAGGTTTTTGCTGAGAAGCATGGCATTGACTTAATATTTGATAAAGGCATTGAAGAAATTGATGCTTGGTTTGATGAAGACAAATTGGAAAAGATTCTAATAAACCTTATTTCTAATGCCATTAAGTTTACACCCGAAGGAGGCAAAGTTAAACTTGTAATATCACTTAAAGAAACACATTATGTTATTAAGGTGCTTGATTCTGGTATTGGAATTGAAGCATCAGAAATTGAAAAAATATTTGATCCATTTTTTCAAGCACCTTCAGGCATAACTTTTTCAAATTTAGGAACCGGTATTGGGCTATCATTTGTCAAAAATTTAGTTGAGCTACATAAAGGTTCAATTAAAGTTATTACAACTCCTTTAAATAGTGAAGGATATAACACTTGTTTCGAGTTAATACTGCCATTAGAGCCTAATTTGCAGTATCCTGAAAACAATCATATGTCTCAATTAAGCGATTCAACTGTATTGCAGCTTGATAATGGCGTCCATACAGCTAGTGAGAAAATTGAACGAAGAGATGATTTTTATAAACCTGACGGCAAATATAAACCTAGTGTTTTGTTTATTGATGATAACGATGAACTCAGACAGTTTGTTTATCAGTCTTTAAGCGAGAATTTTACAATCACACTGGCTTCGGATGGAGAAAAAGGTCTTGAAAAAGTGTTGGAAGTGTTGCCCGACTTGGTAATTAGTGATGTGATGATGCCAAAAATGAATGGTGTTGAGATGTGTAAAGCTATAAAGAATGACAAACGAATCAACCATATACCTGTCGTTTTGTTAACGTCCCGTTCTACGGAAGAACATTATCTAGATGGCTATAGGTCTGGAGCTGACGATTATTTGGTGAAACCTTTTAGTATCACCCTGCTTAAGGCAAGAATATTGAATTTAATAGAAATAAGAAAGGCATTAAAAGAACAGTTTAGTAAAAATTTATTTAAGCTTTCGAGTAGAACAGGCAATAATATTGAAAATGACATAGAATCAGAGTTTTTGAATAAAGTCATTGCTATTATAGAAACGAACATGAGTGAACCTAACTTCAATGTGGATGCATTAAGTTTGGAAATAGGCATTAGTAGTAGACACCTTTTAAATAAAATTCAGTCTTTAACAGAATTTAAACCTGTTGAACTCATTCTTAAAATGAGATTAAAACGGGCTGCCGAACTTTTGGTGGAGCAACGGTTAACAATTTCAGAGATTGCATACGAGGTTGGATTTTCTAGTCCTGGTTATTTCAGCAAATGCTTCCAAAAGGAATATCAAGTAACGCCTTCAAATTTTGTAAATTCCTACAAGTCCTAATCCAGAGGTCGTAAAAATACAGTTATATGGTTCTGTAAAATTTTAATTTCTAATAGAATTCCGATTTTTACCATTCAACTTCCGAAATTTTAATGTGGTTGTAATTATTTCTAGGGATGTTTGTAACTATTATTAACTAAACTAAAACCACATTATGATTTATTTATGTATACGGTATTTAAGTTCGAAAAGAACTTTTACTAAATTCCGTCTTTTTTTATTACTATTAGTAGTTGGAGGTGTTATGAATGCCCAAAATTACACTTATACCCCAGAAAGTTTTGAGGATGACGTCTGGGTAAATTCACCAGAAAACCCAACAACTATTAGTTCATCAACAGGAGATTGGTCTGTTGCAAGAGAAAATGTTAAAAGTCAAGATGTTCCAGCCCAAGAGGGTAATTCTTCATTATTCCTTAAAAGAAAAAATTCTACTAGTGTTTATGCATTTAGAACACCATATTTAGAAAATGGTGCCGGACTGCTTACTTTCTATCTCTATAAAACTTCAAGCAGAACCCTTACAGTAGAAACTTTTAATGAAGTAAGCAATACATGGACTTTAATAGGAACAGCATCACCTACTCAAAGTAATATTTGGGAACTGAAAAGTATTGTAATAAATGACCCCGACGCTAAGTTTATTCGCTTTACGGGAGACTCAAATGGAGGAATATATGTTGATAATATGCTTGTTACTGATGCAAGTCCTGAAGGCACAAGCACTACAACAAGTTCCTTTGACTTTATTACCCAAACATCAATACAAGCTCATGGGAATGTAGTTAACACAGGAACTTCAAATATAATAAGACGCGGGTTTTGTTATAATAAAACAGGAGCACCAAGTATAACTGACGGTATCTCAACCGTTATTACTGAAGGAGGAATTACAGCAGGTGATTTCTCAGCTACATTACCAGACTTAGAAAAGGGAACTACATATTATGTTAAGGCATTTACTGAAACAGATAATGGCATAAGTTATGGGCTTTCTGTGCCAGTAAAAACAAGAGATGCCGATGCTCCTGTAGATTATTGGTTGCAACCATTTGATAATACCGATTATTTCCCTAGCTCGCAACCAGTCGCACCATTAAGCATAAATGTTCCAGACCAAGGGGAATGGATTTACCTAAATGCTTATAAGTCCACCAATTCCTTGTATATCCCAGATGGAAGTCCTTATGCCATCCGTTTGATGAAAAATGGAAGCTATATAACCACACCATTACTTGCTGAAGGTGTTACACAAGTCAGCTTTTTAGAAGGTCGTGGAGGACGAGATGTATCTCTTTATACATCAATCGATGGTGGAGCAACATGGTCTTTGTTAGAAACCGTCACGACTGTAAGGGGTGAGTATGTGAATATTTCTGTTAATAGTGGAGCGGTTAATAGATTGAGAATAGCCAATAATAGTGGAAGTGATGCAGAAGTTGATAACATAAGCGTAAACGTTTTTCCAAGTGGAACCGTTCCAACACTTACCACGACTGCTGTTTCAAATATTATGAAAAATAGTGCATCAACCGGTGGGGATATAACAGATTCAGGAGATAAAACTTTAGTTGAAAGAGGTGTTTGCTGGAGTACTATAACGACACCAATTATTGCCGATAATAAAATAATTTCCGGAAATGGATTAGGTTCATTTGTTTCAGAATTGACTAACCTTCCCGCAGGTACGACCATTTATGTACGAGCCTATGCAACAAGTCGAGCAGGTACGGCCTATGGAAATTTAATAACCTTCAATACATTACCAGCGACGGTACCTATAGTTTCAACAATTGTTTCTAATAACATACAAGGAGAATATGCTGTTAGTGGAGGAAATATAACCGATAACGGTGGAGCACCTGTAACTTTAAGAGGTATTTGTTGGAATACAACAGGAAATCCAAGTATAGCAGATTCAACCTCTGAAAATGGAACAGGTGATGGTACGTTTGCAGGAGATTTGACAAACTTAGAGCCAAGCACCCTATATTATTATAGAGCTTATGCCAGTAATATTGCAGGAACAGGTTATGGAGATGTTCAAACATTAACAACAGGAACTGTAGAAAACCCAACTGTAACAACCGCAAGCATTTCAACTGCTTATTCATTTAAAGCAATAATGGGAGGTAATGTTACAAATGATGGGGGTGCTATGTCTGTAAGTGGTGTTTGTTGGAATACAACAGGAAACCCAACTAAAGGTGTAGATTCATTTGTTGAAATAGGTTCAGGTAATGGTCCTTTCTCTGAAGAAGTAACAGGCTTGACCGAAAACATGCAATATTTTGTTCGTGCTTTTGTAACAACTAGCCAAGGAACTTTTTATGGTAGCGAAGAAATCTTTAATACACCATTTTCAACCCGTTTAACCAAACCTATTGGTTATGGTAGGTTTACGACAGGAGGAGGAACCCCAACTCCCGAAAATACAGTAATTGTAACCACAGCTGGAGAGTTAGCCTCTGCAATTCATGGTTCGAAATCTGTTATCTTAGTTTCTGGAACTATTAATACTTCACGTATTTCTGCCACAATCACTAATAAAACCATTATAGGTCTTCCTGGGGCACGTTTAATAAATCTTAATCAAACAGCAGCCGGTTCAGGTATTATTCACTTAATCGAGGGGTCTAATAATGTGATAATACAAAATTTAACATTTGAAGGTCCAGGTGCTTATGATGCTGATGGATGGGATCTTATAACAAATAAAGGCACTTATAATTTATGGGTTGATCATTGTGATTTTCAAGATGGGATGGATGGTCTTTTTGATAACACAAACGATTCTGATAACATTACCGTTTCATGGTGTAAATTCAGCTATAACAAGCCACCTGTTGCTGGAGGTCCAGGAGGTTCTCCCGATCATAGATTTGCAAATTTGATAGGAGGATCTGATTCTGATACTCCACAAGATGGGTACTATAATATAACGTGGCAAAATTGCTGGTGGGCAGAAGGCGTCAAAGCCCGTATGGTTCGTGGCAGAAACGTAGATATTCATATTTTGAATTCATATTGGAATAGTTCGGTAACAAGTGATGCAATAGGTCTAACAGCAGGAACATTTGGCTGCAAAGTATATGTTGAAGGAGGACATTTTGAGTTGCCTGTAACCGCTAAGGTTTCGGATTTAGGAGCAGGCTCAATTGCCATAAACTTTATAGATTGTATTGGTGGAGATCCTAATTTTGGTTTAGTGTCTAAGCCGGATTATGAATATTTCCCAATGTCATCAACAGATGTTAAGAATGCTGTTACCAGTTCTTGTGGAGCTGGAGCGACTCTTGTTGTTACTCAAACAGGTGAAGTGTACTCTAGCTGTCCAACTACACCAATACTAGCTTTAAGCTTAGGAAGTGGTGATGAGAACCAAGAGGTTTATACAGGGAATTCCATAACTGATATTTCGTATGAATGGGGTGGAACTGCTACTGATGTTTCTGTTACGGATTTGCCTAATGGGCTAACAGCTATTAAAGACATTATCAGTAAAACAATAACTATAAGTGGTACACCAATAAGTGAAGGGACGTACACAGTTACAACTTCTGGAGGTGCTGGGTTACCAATATCTAAACAAGGTACCATTACAATTACTGAAATAGCTCCACCAACTTTAGTTAATACTGGAACATTAAGTCAGATAGTTAATAGAGGATCTACTATTTCTGAAATTCAATTTACTTGGGGTGGAGGTGCAACAGATGTTGTTATTACAGGATTACCAAATGGTTTGTCTTTTACAAAAGATAGTGAAAATAAAACAGCTACTTTAAGCGGTATTCCAACGGGGTCTAAGAGTTTTAATGTAGAGACTGTTGGGGGAAGTGGTAGTGCAGTTTCAATTGCAGGCAATATTCAAATTCAATATACAGGCGAGCCTTTTAAAGTGGCATATGTAACTAATGCTATATCGGCAAACTATATAAATGATACTAAAATTTTACCAGCACTAGTAGCTGACCCAAACTTTGATGTTACAGAAATAGACACCCAAAACTCTTTTAATGATTATTCTCCATATGATGTAGTCATCTTTAGTGAGGTGGCTGGCTCTGATGATCCTGGTGTGCTACAATTGAAAGGGATCAATAAGCCATTTATTATGATGAAGGTTCATGCATATAAAACAGCAACTGGTGCATGGGGTTGGGCAAATAGTGGCTACGAACAGAGTGCTACCGATACCTACGTTTCAGTTTCAAATAAAAACCATCCTATTTTTAAAGATGTCACATGGGTAAATGATAACCAAGTTCAAATGTTATCAGTAGCTGCTGGAGGCAAGAGTATTACTTCTATGGATCTTGCCCAATTTAAAAATGTTTCAGGAACTATTCAACCAATGGCCACCATAATTGGACAAGAATCACAAGTGAGTATATTTGAGGCTCCTGCAGGTACAATCATTGCAGGTACAACACTTCCTAATGATTTTATTCAAATTGGTTTAAACAGTAATTCTTATGCTTTTGTAACCGAAGATGGAATATCAATAGTAAAAAATGCTATTCTGTATCTTTCTGGTACAACTTTAGGTATAGATCAACCTCAAGTTAGTGACGGGAAAACAAATTTTATATGTTATCCAACATTTGTGACTGATATAGTAAACTTAAAATATATTTCAGCTAAAAATGAATTGGCGAAATTGCAAATTGTTGACATACAAGGAAGAATAGTTAGTACGGAAAACATTAACATTCAACATGGTATAAACCGATTTACTGTTAATTTAAGTTATCAAAATTCTGGTCTTTATTTTGTTAAATTAACAACTTCAGATTTTAGTATGGTACAAAAGGTTATTAAAATGTAAAAAACTAGTCTTAAAAATCGATACAGATTATTAGATAATAATAGATTAATAAAACAGCATCAAAACGTTTTGAT
>LLBY010006920.1_pt2 | contig 12042 bp, 22 predicted proteins | sample 1489401 | NCBI WGS metagenome assembly LLBY01 (sample SAMN04092656, study PRJNA295927) | soil metagenome | biome: Soil prokaryotic community; feature: Bulk soil; isolation source: soil from tomato rhizosphere | host: tomato cultivar Hawaii 7996 | place: South Korea | collected 2011-11-01 | reverse complement strand
CGGCCTGCTGCTGGTGCGCGAGGCGGGCGGCACGGTGACCGACTACGCGGGCGGCCCCTGGCCGCAGCGCGAGGACCGCGGCCGCTACGTGGCGAGCAACGGCCACGTGCATGCGGAAATGCTCGGCGTGCTCGGCGCGGCATAGACGCCGCCGTGGATTGCAACCCGAGCCGAAGTCGGCCCTCTTGCGGGCCATGAAATCCTCCACCCGTCTCGGAACCGGCCTCGCGTTGACCTGTTTGCTCGGCCTCGTCGGCTGCTCAAAGTCCGAACCCGCCGCGCCCGCCGCCCCGGGAACGCCGAGCCCCAGCTCGGCCCCCACCACACCCGCGCCCACGCCCGCCGCCACCGTGGCGGCCGAGACGATGACGGCGGTCAAGGAAACCGTCGCGACCACCGCCGCCGCGACCATGGCGGCCGCGCGCGAGAGCCTGGCGAATCTGAAGCTGCCCGACTTTCAAGCCGCCACGACGCAACAGCTGTCCGGCCTCGCCGCCCAGACGCTCACCCAGTGGGCGCAAGCCATCGAGACGCCCGCCCCGGCGGTGACGACCGAGGTCGAGGCGGTGCAAACCGCCCTCGCCAACGAGCAACCCTCCGCCGCCCTGGCCTCGCTGACCAAGCTCGGCGACTACGCCAAGTCCATCCCCGGCGGCGAAGCGATGTTGCAGAGCTCCAAGCAGCTGGTGAGCGCGTGGGCGCTCAAGCAGGGCTTCGACACCGCGAAGATTTCCGGCGTGCTCGGCGCCCTGCAACGCGGCGACTACGCGGGGCTCGCCAGCCAGGCGGCGACGCTCTTCGCCAAGGGCGGCGTCAGCTCCGAGCAGAAGGGCCTGCTTGACGGCGTGCTCGGCGCCTTCGGCCTCGACGCCACCCAGGCCGGCGCGGCGGTCAACGTGATGAAGGGCCTGCTCGGGAAATAATGCCGGCGTCTCCGAGGGGCAAAGATCGCCAGGCCCTCCTCGGCTTTAGCCCTTCGCGTCCTTCGCGCCCCTTGGCGTCTTTGCGTTAAAAACCCGAGTGCTTCCGCTACGGATTTTGACGGCTCGAAATGCAGCCCGTGTCGGGCGAGGTCGAGCTCATCCGGCAATACATGGGCTTGAGCCGGGCGTGCTCGCTCCAGAAGGGCGGACGCGGGGCGCCCTCGAGCAACGCGATGAGCATGGAAACGTGGATGTGCCAGCCGGAGGCGAAACCGCCGACCTCCTTGAGGTCGTCGCCGGAGGCGCGATGGATCACGAGCAAGCGCACCTTTTCGCCCTCGGGCCGGAGGTCGAAGGTGACGACCGAGTCGTCGCCGCCGAAGGTGAACACGAGCAGGCGGGGCGGCTCGCACTGGAGCACGCGTCCCTCGAAGGTCACGCCGGGGTCCTGCACCTTGGCGTATTCGGCGGGGGGCGTCTCGTCGGGCGCGAGGTTCTTGTGGTGCATGGCGAAGACGAATTTGCCGCCGACCTTCTGCTCGAGCATCCCGCCGCAGAACCAGCGGGCGCGTTTTTCCGGATCGGTGATGTAGTCCCAGACGCGCTCGACGGGACCGGGGAGCAGACGCACGAGGCGCACCTCTCCGGGCACGGGAAATTCGGCGGGCGACTGGTTGTCGATGGGGGCGGTGTTTTTCATGAGGAAGGCTTGGGGGATTTCGGTTTTTTGGCGGCGGATTTTTTCCGGCGTTTGTCGTCGGCGAGCAGCTCGCGCTCGAGGGCGTCGAGGCGGCCGGACCAGACGGAGCGGGTTTTTTCGAGCCAGGCGTCGAGTTCGTCGAAGCCGGCGGGATTGAGCGACTGGATGCGCGACTGGCCGACGGCGCGGGTGACGACGAGGCCGGCCTCGCGCAGGACGTTCAGGTGCTGGGAAATCGCGGGCGCGCTGAGGTCGAACTCCTCGACGAGTTCGCCGGCGCTGCGCTCGCCCTCGGCGAGGAGCTCGACGATGCGCCGGCGGGTCGGGTCGGCGATGGCGGCAAGGCTTTGCATGCCGACATTGATTAAGTTAATTCTTAATTAAGCAAGAACAAAATAACCGAGCGTTTCGACTGTCGTGATCGCGGCAAAAAAAAGCCCCGTTTCCCGCCGGGGAGAGGCGGGGAACGGGGCGTGGGGCGCGGCGGCCGGGGCGCGTGCCTCAGGCGCGGCGGCGGCGACGGGACGCCACGACGCCGGCCAGGGCGACCGCGCCCAGCAAGGCGGCGGCGGAGGCGGGTTCCGGCACGACCATGATCGCGCCGGAGAAGGAGTAGTTGCCGTGGATGTAGCCGAGCTCGGGATCGGTCACGTAGGTGATGGTTTGCACGGTGTCGAAGAGCAGCCGCACCTTGCCGCCGCCCGCCGCGACGTCGGCCATGAACGCCTCGGCGAGGCCCAGCGCGTCGCCCGCCAGGCCGTCGATCATCGTGGCGGTGACGGCGTCGGAGTAGGCGGAGATCGTGTCGTCGCCCCCGCCCGTGGTCGCGCCGTAGTCCACTTTCTCATACAGGGGCGAGTAGCCAAAAACGATGATCGGGGTGTCCTGAAAGTAGAGCGAGCTGCCGACCTCGGCGGGGTCTCCCCGATAGATGCGTTGCTCGAGCGAGGAGGCCATGCTGCCGGTCCAGTCGCTCCCCTGCGTGTCGGCGCCGAGATTCCAGGTGGTGTTCAGCTGCGCGGGATTGTTGGCCCCGAAATTGAAGCGGATGTCGGAATAATTGACGCCAACGGTGTCCGCCACGAAGGAGGCGAGGTTGGGCAGATTAAACGGGGTGGTGGCGTGGGCGGTGGCGATCTTGGGCCCCTCCTTGGCGAAGGGGGAGTCCTGCATGCCCGCGATGTAGTAGTGGGCGCGAACATCGAAGAGCGGCTGGAAGTTGGGCGCGTTGAGCACCACGCCGCCCACGCTATGCCCGCGATCCGGCGCCGCGACGCCGGTGGTGGAGTAGCCTACGATGCCGTAACCATCGTCCGGATGGCCGGTGAAACCAAGGCCGGTGCCGGAAAAAGCCGGGAGGACGAGCGGGAATTGCGCGAACGCCGACGCGGCGGATAAAATCAAGGCCCCCAAGAGGTAAGTGGTGGATTTCATGCCTTTTTTAAAAGCCTTTTGGGCGAAGATGAAAAGCGTATTTTCGTGATTCAGATGCGTTTCGGAAGCGGGGCGTCGCAGAAAGTGACGTCAACCCACTGGGAGCGCCGGCATCCCGCCGGCTGTCTGCCCGGAAAGCCGGCAAGAATGCCGGCGCTCCCGGCAACCCAAGCCTAGCCCCGAGCCGGCGGGTCCGCGATTAGCCCGACCCGACGCAGACGCGCGAGGAGGCGGGCCTCGTAGCGTCTGGTCAGTTCGTGCTCCCAGAGGCGAAGCACGCGCCAGCCGCGGGCGCGGAGGGTGCGGGTGACGAGGAGGTCGCGGGCCCGGTTGCGGGCGATCTTGTCGCGCCAGAACTTCGCGTTCTGCTTGGGCTGGGTGGCGTGGAGCGGGCAGCCGTGCCAGAAGCAGCCGTCCACGAAGACGGCGAGTTTGCGGGCGGGAAAAACGAAGTCGGGTTTGCCGGGAAGCGGAAGCTTCCGTCGCCAGCCGGTGATGCCGAGCGCGCGAAAGACGGCGACGAGCCGCAGCTCGGTGGAGGCGTTGCCCGAGGACCGCACCTTGGCCATGAGCGCGGAGCGCTGGGCGGGGGAGAGGATATCGGTCATGGGAGCCCAGATCAGACTTACTCCTTATCGCGTTCGTGCCAGTGGCGATCATGGCGGGCGGCGTGGAGCACGGCCAAGACGATCACTTCTTCGCGCTCCTCCACGAGCTCGTAAACGACTCGGTAGGGAAAGTGCTTCGGATAGCGCCAGCGGATATTTTTTGTCGGGTGGCGTTGCGCATTAACGCGCGGGTTTTCTGTCAACGCATCCCAGACTTGAACGATCTCCTCGACGAACCGGGCGCCGAGACCGATCTGTCTGCTCTCATACCAAGTGGCGGCCTCCGCCACATCGGTCTCAACCTCGGGCCGGAGCACCACTCACCAGCTCATTTGGGAAAACGAGCGCGGAGTCGCGACGCCATCTCGTCGAGTGAAACCGCCGAGGTCGGATCCTGCCGGTGCGCCGCTTGGCGGCGTTCGATCTCCGCTTCGTCGCCTGGGGAGAGCGGGGATTCGTCGAGATCGAGCGCGCGGCGAACGAGCATCTGGCGCTCCGCCACGGACAGCGTGGGCAATTCGGCCAAGACGTCGGTGAAGCTCATGAACGCACCCTACGCCGGGCCCCTGTTATTTCAAGGCCGCGCGCGCACGCTTCAGCACGGTGGACGAGGGCGTGCCGGCGTCGCCATCGATATCCATTTGCAGGGCACGCAGGGCGCCGACCGTGGCGAGCTCGATTTGAACGAGCCGTTGCCGGATCGCAGAGCCGGTCAGCTTGGTCGTGGCGATGCGCGATACGCGTTTGGCGGCTGGCGGTGTGGGCATGAACAGAGGGCTAGGGGTTCTGAAAGCCAAGCGGGTGGGATGCCGATCCGATCTAGCGATCCGCCAAGACCGATTCCACGAACGCCCCGTCCAAGCCCTTGCCGAAATCCGTGCGTTTAAGCAGGTCCGCGCCGGTGAACGCACACGGCGGCGGCGTGCGCCGAGCGGGCTGGGCAAGCGCCTCGGGCTTGGCGGACACGGCGGGCTTGCTGATGGGGGCGGCCTTCTTCCGGCCGGTGGGCTTCTTGGTGGCGACGGTCGGCATGGGCAATACGGTGGCGAGGCGTGCTGAAGTGACAACTCTACGGACACGAGCGCGCGGCCTTCGCGGTGCCCGCAGGCTTGTCATGAGGACTGGTCTGGGCATCGTCCGGGGAAATGCCGGTCGCTATCAAACAGCCCGCCAAGAAAGCCACCCGTAAGGTCGCCAAGCCCGCCCGTGCGCTGCGCGCGCCTCGTCCGCTCGCATCCGGGAAACCCACCGCCGGCTTTCTCGCCGGAACGATAATGGTCGGTCCTGATTTTGATCCGACCGCGCCGGCCTTTGCCGCCGCCGAGTGGGAAAAGTGAGATTCGTCCTCGAAACCCATGCCGCCCTTTGGTGGGCGGTCGCGGACCAGCGGATGGGGACCGCCGCCGCGCGACGGATGCTCGGGATGACGGCCGCCGATCTGGCGGTGTCCGATGTCACGTTGAGCGAGCTGGCGCGCGTCATTCGCGACCCTAAGAAAGACGCGTTCGTTAAAACCGGCCGCCTTGCTTGGCTCTCCGCCTTTTCCAGTGGTTTCACCGTGGTTCCCGTCACCGCCGCCATCGCGGACCGAGCCGCCGATTATGCGTTCACGCATCGCGACCCTTGCGACCGGCATATCCTCGCCACCGCCGATGTGTTGGGCCTGCCGCTCGTCACCGTGGACGATACACTGACCAAGTGCGCGGCCTCGGTCGGCGTGCGCGTTGTTTGGTGAGGTTTAGCTGGGAGGAAAACCGGCTGGCACGACGAAGTTCGTGACGCTATATCCCGACCATCCGTGAAACACCCGCTCTTCAGTCGAGTCGCCTTGGCCGTGGACATGCCCGAAGAAGGCATGCGTCGCGGTGATGTCGCGACAGTGGTGGAGTGGCACCCGGCCCCGACGCCGTCGGGCGAGCCCGGTTATTCGGTGGAAGTGTTCAGCGCCGTGGGCGACACGCTGGCGGTGTTGACCGTGCCGGAGTCGCACTTGGAGCCGCTGCGAAGCGATGAGGTGCTGAGCGTGCGCAGCTTGGCCGGGCGCGCAGCCTGACTTTCGTCGCCAAGCGCGACTATTTGGTGCTCGATGCCCCCGTCGCCGCCCCCGCCGCAAGGGCGAACAGCCCCACGATCTGGCGCAGTTTTTTGGGGCCGAAGCCCTGCTTCATTCTGAGCTTCTCCTACTCCAGTGCGGCGAGGTGACCAACGATTAGCCGCCGGTGTCGGCGGCCCCCATCATCTTGACCATGAGCGCGGAACGTTAGCGCGGGGCGTGAATATCGGTCATTGAATGCCTTTTTTAATCCCACTGCTTCACCAGATTTTCCAAATGCCAGCGAAACGCACTCGGATGGACGCAGAGATTAGGAGTTCTGGCCTCGGCGATGGTCTGTTTTTCAAATTGAAGTAAGAACTTATTGCCGGGCATCAGCTTCACTTTCTTTGGTATATACACCTTCCGATCAGGAAGAATCCCGAACAGGCCTTTATCGAACGCCCAGTGCAGGGTATGCGTTAATGTGAAGCCGTTTCTTATGTCATCGGTCCCGCCCGCACTTAGGGCCACAACATGAGCGGACTCAACCTCCGGAAGCAAAGTGGGTGTTGATAAGGCGACTCCGCTCACCGAGCATTTTTTATTATATTCACAACGGACTCGTTGCCTAAAAATAGTTGACCGAGCGATTTTCATTTGGCGTGTCTCAATTCTCGAAATGCTCGGCTTGATAAGATTAAATGCTTGTTGAGCGAGGAGAGTTATCTCCGTTCCTGCTTGGATGAGTTCATCTTGAGTGGTTGGGGGGCGTTCCGCATAGAGTGCCCCCCACCTCCTGCTGCCCACTGCGGCTTTGATTTCATTAAATTCATCCGTGTTCTTTTTGATTAACAGTAGCCGAAATCGGTTTAAGGTATCCGCTCTGCGCTGGAATATAATCAAGTCGCCTTCGTGAGCGTCGTCTCGCAAGGGCTGGAATCCATCAGTTATCCGGCTTTCTCCAGAACGTGTTCCGCCCCAAGTCTGCAATTGATAGCGAACCGCATGGCTCGATATGTGAATTTCGCCAACATGCATTTCCGCGTGCAGATACCGATCTGTAGTGGGGGCTGACGGTGAGGTTGCCGCCTCGTTTAGGTCAGGAAGAAACTTTCGTAAGTTTTTCGGGAATACCATCCCGGCTTGGTTACCTGTCGCCTGCCCTGTGTCATTATGCGCCAAACGCTTAAAGAAGGGGGTGTCCCAATCTTGATTGGATAGAAAATCGTTTAGCATGATTATGGATTGGTGCTTCCGGGTGCTTTCTCCTGAGGCGAATAGCTTGCATGTGCTCCTCGCGAGCGGAAAGAAGATTTAGTTAAACATACATTAAATATTTCTTACGGCGGTAAATGCAGCAGGAAAACGGGGCCGCACGGGTGCGGAAAGTGAGGTCATGTTCATCGGCAATACGCGCAAGCCACCGACATTAAGGAACTCGATTTGACGAGTCCCTTTCCGAATGACTGACCGGTAGCTTGGTTTTTGCGGTGCGCTTGGAAATCACTCGGGGTTATCCGGTATAGCTAATCACACTCGTGCGGAACTGCCGAAACCGTGCCGGAATAGGTTTAGCCCTCGCCACGCCATTTCGGCGGCAGGCCGTGGACGGCGGCACTGATAATCCGGCGCCGGGTTTCCTCGGCGGTCGGAGCCCGAGCCATGCTATCAAAAACACCACACCAAGCGGCTTCGGAGGGATAGAGTTCGTCGTCGTGTAGCTCGTCGGCCTCGAAGCGCGCCCATGCCTCGGCCGCGAAACGTTTCAACACCCGCGGCCAACCGCTGTCGGGATCGTCGTAACCGTCTGGATGTAGGCCGGGGTAGAGGTAGGCGAGCGAGTGCCACGCTGTAATAAACGTTTCTTTTGAGAGTTCCTCGAGAGGCCCAGCAAACGCCGTCCGCAACGCGCAGGCCGCGAGGCGCGGAGAGCAGGGAACGTAAGTGTGGATTTCCATTTCGCTCAACCGCTACCAAGGCGAAAGCCTCTTGCCAGGAAGAAAATCACGCAGCTTGGTTTTTTGTGAGCGCGCGAACTTTGGTTATGAATCCTTCTATCGTGAGCAGTCTTATTCCGGTGCTGGTATCGTAGCCCCGATGGAACGGTTTGGGAACGACGAGGGTTACGTTCGCTTCGTGCATTTCCGTGAGCTGATCGGATGAAATCGCTTCTTGGAGTGTCAGCAAATGCTTCTCCTTCACGCGTTTTCCCTCGTTCAAAATCTGTCTCCACCGATCTTTACAGGTCGTCTTCAAGCCTGCGACTATAAGTCCGGAAGCCGGAAACGAGGGATTGTCGTAAGCCGATTTTCCGGGGATCAACAGGTCGGGCTTCACCTTGCCGTCAATTCGCGCTTGGCGATCAAAAGGAAGCTTTTCCGCTCGGAGCAGCTCCTCAACATGATGTTCAAGACTGTGACCCGCGCGCGATTTTCTTCGATTCATTACGGTAGCCGCTACGCTGATGAACTCCTCAACATTTTTGAATTTTTGCTGAATCGATGGAAGGGATATTTTTCGTTCAAGCGTGCGGAATAGCTGATACTCGGCTGAAATCCATTTAAGTAATTTATCATCTGCCGACGCTTTGAATTGAGCACCAATGCATTCCGTAACTGCATTTCGTGCTCGAGAAGCCATCCAGTTGCCGGATGGGAAATCTTCGAGCGGTTTCACAGTTTCCGCGAACACACGATCAAGGCATTCATCTTCGGTTTCAGGCTTCGCTTCTCCGCCAATAAACACCCCCCATTCACCCAGCGTTTCTATACCAAGTGATGCTTGCAGCGTTTCTATCTCTTCCTCTGTTTCCAAAACGTAAGCATTGAACTGATCCAGAGAAAACGGAATCAGAACGAGTAAGCTGCCGACAAAGCATTCATCCAACCATGGGAAGCTTTTGCCGAAACGGGTAAGCCGATATTCACTTCGGGTGCCTTGGCCATACCATGTAACCGCTGATTCAGTAGCGATCTGGTCGGGCCAGTTGATTTTCACCAACGTCTTGTGATTGATTCCTTTGATCGGTCCTTTTTCCGCAAACATCTTCCAAGCGGATTTTGGTAGATAAAATCCACATTGATGACCGCCCGTCGCACCAACGTCATTTCTGGATATAAACTTACAAAGTGCCTTACCTGCTTTCAGCGCGTCGGCGATGGCTGCTTCGAGTTGCATGGCATTATTTCTTGGCGCGGACCTTGACGGTTTTTTTGACTTTTTTGGCGGGATTTTTTCCGTAGGGCTTTTGCGTTTCGGCCAGCACGAGATCGGGGACCTCATCCGGTGCCATATTAAGCGATCTAACTACTTCTTTGGCGATACGTTCAACGACAGGAACCACAACTGAATTTCCAAACTGCCGGTAGGCCTGCGTGTCGGAAACGGTGATCTTGAATTTATCGGGATAGCCCATGAGGCGGGCGCATTCGCGGGGCGTGAGGCGACGCGGGTTTTTGCGCGGACCTTGCGAAATGAGGATTTCGGAACCGTCCTTGTGGTAGCGCGCGCTGAGGGTGCGCGTGGTGCTGTCGCCGGTGACGAGCCCGAAGCCGAAACCATTGCCCGCGTCCTGATGTTTTTGGGCGTAGGCTTGGAGATAGGCCCAGAGGTTGTCGGTAAGCGTGTATTTGGCGGGCACATCGCGTTCGAGGATCGAGGCGAGCTTGGGTTCCGTCTTGGGGAATTCAGGGAACTCGAAATACCGGGGTTCGCGGAAACCGACTAGAAACACGCGTTCGCGATGTTGAGGCACGACATTCCGGGCGTCGATGACCTTGTAGTGGACTTGGTAGCCGAGGGCGCGGGTGAGGGTGTCGTAGATGATTTGGAAGGTGCGGCCCTTGTCGTGGCTTTTGAGGTTCTTGACGTTCTCCAGCACGAAGGCGGCGGGTTTGTGATAGTCGATGATCTCGGCGATGGAGAAGAAGAGGTTGCCCTGTTTCTCGTCATCGAAGCCGTGTTTACGACCGAGGCTGTTTTTCTTCGAGACACCGGCGAGGCTGAAGGGCTGGCAGGGAAAGCCGCCACAGAGGATGTCATGCGCGGGGATGTCGGCGACCGCGACGGTGTGGATGTCGCCGTGCGGGGTTTCGCCGAAGTTGGCGGCGTAGGTGAGGCGCGAGTATTTGTCCCAATCGCTGGAGAAAACGCAGCGAGCGCCGATGTTTTCAAAGGCGATTCGGAAGCCGCCGATGCCGCAAAAAAGGTCGATAAAACGGAGCGGAGCAGCGGCGGGATTTTGGGCGGAATAGGAGACGGGCATGGGTGCGACCGGAGCAATCAGCCCTGGGCGAAGCGGCGGTGCAAGCGGCGGGTTGGACCGACGCCGCCGGTTCGCGAAAGAGGTTAAGTGCAGATATCCGAGGAGGCACAGGCATTTTTGCCTGTGTTTTGGTGCGCGGGGCAACCGCCCGGAGCACAGACAGGAATGTCTGTGCCACGCGTTCAGGAAGAGCGGCTTCGCCTCGCGGCGCGAGGCGGTTCAGGCGGGCGCATGTTCGCGCACGAAGAGCGGGATGCCGACGCGGGCGATGTGCGCGGCGACCTCGGGATCGAGCGCGGGGTCGTGGCGGATCAGGCTGAAGCGGTGGGGCAGGAGCAAATCGTCCAAGGCGTCGGCCAGTCGGCCGACCTCGCGCCAGTCGAGCGCGTCGCCGTAAAGGGCGAGGTCGATATCGGAGCCAGGCTTGTGCGTGCCCTTGGCGCGCGAGCCGAAGAGCACCGCGCGCTCCACCGCCGGAAAACGCTCCAGCGTCGCCACGATACGGCTGACGGTGGCGGGCGGGAGACCGTGGGAGCCGGATGCGTTCATGGTTCCTGTTTGGCCAATTCCGTGAACTTGGCGAGGAGGTCGGCGAAACGCGGCGCGAAGCTCGTGAGGATGGCCTCGGCGATCTCGTTGGCGGTTTTCTCGTTGTAAGTGTGGCTGCTGCGATTGCGTGCCGCGATCATCGCCATCCACTCGTCGCCGTCCTCGATCAGGCCCTTGGCGAAGGCCTCGCGCGTGGCGTCTCGCGAGCCGTAGAGGCCGGTGGCACCGCGAGACTCGAGGAAATCCTTGAGCGTGCTCCACGCGAGTTCGTGCGTGAATTCGAAGGCGTGTATCAGCCCTTGTTACTCAAGGTCGGTGAGCGGACGTTGCCGTGCGAGTGCGGTCGCGGCGGACAGCCGGGCGTGGGCCAAGCCAAAGCTTTGGAAGCGCTGGCGCCAACGAACGTCGGGATGCTGTGGCATGGCCGGAGAAAAATCGCGCGCGCGGGAACGTGCGGTAACAAAACGCCCGAAACGGCGGAGCCGTTCGGAAACGAAAGCGCTCCGCTACGGGTCGGAGTGTGGTCCGCAGGACGCGCGCGGAGCGCGTGGCGGAACGACGGTGTCGTTTCGATAGAGGCCTGTTTGGCCTCGGTCAGGCGGTGATAGGCGTCCCGTCTCCCGACGTATCGCATCCTGCTTGTTTTAAGGGGCTTGCCGGAAGGGCGCCGGCACTCATTCCTTTGGCGGTGTTTTGATCACGGTGCCCAAACCAGAAGCAAACGTATGAACGAAAAATTCCAGGCGGCCGGTGAAGCCCCGCCCCATATCGTCAAGGGTGCTCGAGACATCCTCGCCCAGATCGAGGCGACTTACGTGCCGGAGCACGAATATGTGTCGGTGCGCGAATCGGACTACGGGCACCTCGACCTGGGCTTTTACCGCCGCGGACGGGCGAGCTTGGAGGCGGAGGGCTTCGTATTTCTGGAGGACAGCGAAGACCTGACCCTGGCGAAGGTGCCCGGGCAGCCCTTCCAACCCGTGATGATCCGGGCGCTGGCGTCCGGGGACGGGTCGATCATGGCGGGCCTGTATCATCCGAAGGCGAGGGCGTGGTGGATGCGCCTGCTGCTTTGGGTCACGCGGCAAAAGCTGGGGCCCACGGCGGACTTGGAGACGGAGTTTTCGGACGGCTCCTTCGTTTGCACGACCAACGCGGCGATGGCGGCGGCGCTGGACTCGCCCGCGTTGATCGCCACCGAGACCTTGCCGGCGGGGACGTCGGTGGAACGTCTTTTGGCGCGGCATCGGGAGCGCGTGGCGGCGTGGCTCGCGCGCGGCGGCGGTATCGTGGCGCGGCGGGTGACGGGCATATCGGAGCTGCGCGCGGCGCAGAACCGGATGAACGGGATCAAGGCCGCCCATCGAGGCAAAATCGGCGGGATAACGCGGGAGGAGCTGGAGCGCCTCTCGCGGGGCAAGGAGGCGCTCGCCGCCGAGGTGCATGCGGAGGTGCGGCGACAGAACGCGGGGCAGGGCCGCGGCTGATACCAAGCACCCTTTGAATTTAGATTTTTGACGCAAAGGACG
>LLBY010001509.1_pt5 | contig 12049 bp, 10 predicted proteins | sample 1489401 | NCBI WGS metagenome assembly LLBY01 (sample SAMN04092656, study PRJNA295927) | soil metagenome | biome: Soil prokaryotic community; feature: Bulk soil; isolation source: soil from tomato rhizosphere | host: tomato cultivar Hawaii 7996 | place: South Korea | collected 2011-11-01 | reverse complement strand
AGAATGCGGATGGCTCCGCCAAAGGGTTGAGACTTTACTTTAACAACAGGAACGGTTTCGGTCTCATGCCGAGTCGCCTTGCGTTCCAGGGCCAGCATACGCTCGCCAGAGATGGGATGCTCAAAGAGCACGCGTACCAGGATGGCCACACTGACGCGCAGACTTAATGCATCTGTCGCGCCAGTGCCGATTTCAGATAGTAGCGATCTAGGATTCATTGGAAACGAAGGCGATAACCTGGTCCAACGTCATGGATTGGCCGGCAGTCCAGGCTGCGCGAAACTCCGGTTCTTCCATTCCAGACCTGAGGATCTCTCGGGTTCTTTCTACTTCGACACGATCGGCAGGCCACCAGGCCGCCCCCGAGGCACCGAGCAAGGCCTCTGCCGCAGCAAGCATTTTGGTCGCGGTTTGCAATTTTCCCTGGTTCGCTCTCAAGCTGGACAAGCCAGCAATACATTCTGCGATCCCACGCTTGTTGCCTAACTTTCGGAACATGGCCAGGCTTTCGCGGAATTGCGCCTCAGCCAGGTCATGATTCCCTTTATGCTCGGCGATATATCCCAGGGTATGCACGAGCCGTGCCAGGTCTCCTTTGTCACCCGTCGCCCTCAACAGGGCTTCGCTCTCTCGATAATACTCATAAGCTCGCTCGTAATCTTCCCGCACGCGGGCTACTTCGCCGAGGTTGTTGAGGACAAAAGACAGACCCCATGGCTCACCGATCTCCCGGAAGATAGGATGGGCCTGGTTCAACCACTCCTGCGCCTCGTCCGGCTTCCCAAGCCCCAGAGATGCGTTGCCCAGATGCACGAGTGTTATGGCGTGAAAATAAGATATATTGTTTTCCCGAAAGAGTGCCGCTGCTTCTTTCAGGAGGGTATGGGCCTCCCGATCGTTTCCTACGTTGATTAAAGTCACCGCTGTCTCCATAAGAGACATAGGTATTTTTTGCTCATCTTCCAGTCTCTGCCAGACTGTGAGACTCTTGGAAGCTCTATCCACCGCGTTTTTAAGATCACCCCGCCACATTGCCATTCTGGAACTCATTTGGAGGGCGGCGGCGCGGATCGCAATGGTTTCGTCATTGGAAGCCGCAAGCAAACGGTCGGTCCAGACGCGCCCTTCGCTGAAGAAGCCGCGCCGATACCAAAACCAGGTCAGCGTTGCCAAGACGGAAAGCGCGAGCTCACGTCCCGCGGGAATCTTCAGACACCACTCCAGGGCCGCTTGAATGTTATCGTGTTCCTGTTCAAGCCGGTTGAGCCAGGCAGTCGACTCCTGACTCATCACCCCATAGCGGGCTTCGTTGAGGATGATTCCAATATAGTAATCGGCATGTCTCTGTTGCAGTTCTGGCATTTCGCCGCTCTCTGAAAGCCGTTCCAGTGCATATTCCCGGATCGTCTCCAACATTCTGAAGCGTGGTTGACCATCCGCCAGCTCTTCCTGCCTAAGCAAGCTATTGTTTACTAAGGACGAGATGCCTTCCAGGATATCCAGATTGCCTTCCAAATTGCAAACTGCTTCGGCAGCTTCCAGAGTAAAACCACCGACGAAGATCCCCAGGCGAGCATATAACGATTTCTCCTTCGAGGAGAGCAGACTATAACTCCAATCCAGCGTATTCCGCAGCGTCTGCTGGCGGGCCGGTAAATCCTGGGCGCCGCCGGTGAGCAGCTTCAAGCGGTCTGTGAGGCGGGCGAGGATCGCCTGCGGGGGAAGCGTTTTGACACGAGCCGCAGCCAACTCGATTGCCAGAGGCAGCCCGTCTAGGCGCTGGCAGATCTGGGAGACGGCGGAGGCGTTGTTCTCGGTCAAACTGAAACCCGATTGAACGGACTGCGCCCGCGCAACGAATAATTTGACGGATTCGTTCTCTGCGAGCTGCTCCAGAGGTGGCGGCTCCGTCAGATCGGGTATATCCAGAGGCAGGATGGGCAGCTCATGCTCTCCGCGCACATTCAGCAGAATACGACTCGTGGCGAGCACTTTTAGGGCCGGGGCGACCGCCAGCAATTCCGCCACGACCGGTGCAGCCGAGACCACCTGCTCAAAATTATCCAGCAGGAGCAGAATCTCTTTATCCCTCAAATAGTCCTTTAGGTTTTGGAATAGAGGCTGGCTGCCCGCCGACCGGACTTCCAGCTGCTGGGCGATCCGGGCAATGACCTGCTCCGGATTTGTCACATCTGCCAACTGTACAAAGAAGACGCCATCTTTGAACTGTCCGACCAGCCGGTTGGCAACTTCCATGCTGAGACGGGTCTTGCCTGTGCCACCCGGGCCGGTAAACGTAACCAATGAAACATCCTTGCGAAGAAGCGTCTGGCGGGCTGTGGCGAGCCCTTCTTCCCGGCCGATGAAGGTGGTTAGCTGGTTTGGAAGGTGGTGAAGGACATCTGGTGACGATCTTGTTATGTAGGACTTTCCCGGCTTGCTATCCACGAGATGTTCATCGTAAAGTTGCTGGACGTCGGCCGGCCCTGGTAAAGGGAACAAGGCCGTGAAGCGCTTCAGGTTGACGGCGGCATAGATCAACCCTGCCATGCGTCCTTCCTCGGGCAGCCCCGGCTTGTGACAATATCCCAGGCCAGCAGCAACCCCGGCCAGCCAGTATTGTCCCCACAGGTCATCGTGCAGGCTTGGATGGTTCTGTTCGACCCAGGCCGCGAACGCGTTTCGAGCAGATGCGATCACGGCGCTAACACCGGACATTTCGATCGGCACTTTATGAGGGTCAGGGATGTCGGCTACTGCCATCAACATAAGAAAGCTGACACACTTTGCAAATGAAACCTGTGAAATCGCATGCATCAGATAGGACATTTCCAGATATCGGTGGTCATAGAACAGAGGCATGTCCTCTTTGAACAGGGCAAAGTCAATCAGATAATAGCCTTCCAGCTCCTCCTTGTTCTCGGAGAATTTCACCAGAACGTTATTGGCATTCAGGTCACCGTGGATAAAGCCTGTGGCGACATCCAGGGAGCGCGTCAGGCCCCATGGCTCAGACCTGCGCGCGAAGAGCAAGGGATTGGGAAAGACATGTCCATGGATGAGAAAGCCTGCGACGTCGGGGTGGAGGCGGCAGGTCTCCTGGAGGAAGCGCTCGATATTTCCTCCGGCATGGAGGCGAAAACTCAGCCATTTCTCCAATACCTTTTGCGGGTGCATGGCCTGCACAAAAGTAGCATCTGCATTCCACTCCGTCAGCAGAACTTGGTTGGTCTTGGTAAAAATGGATTTGAGCTGGCTTTGCCTTTCATACTTCGACACTGGCAGGTATTTAAGTAACGATTGACCGGCGATCCGATAAAAGATGGCAATGGCCCCCTCGTGCTCGACTCCGTCAAAAACCAGCTCGGCGATATGCGCGCGCGCAAACCCGTGTGTGGACTTGTTTACAACTGTGTTGTGGCGAGTAACCTCGTCTGATTTTACCGTCTTGCCTTTTCGATCCAGCTTAAGGATGCAATGCTCGACGAGATTGGTCGCGCTCGATGAAACACTGACAAGATACACCACCGCGCCAGACCATCCACCCACAAGCAGCTGAAGCGGGGCAACGCTGATCCTGTGTCTCTCCTGGGCCAGACGAATGACCGCCTGGTATTCAGGAGGCAGAGATTGAAATTCGGTGGCCAATTCGGGCATGGTCCGGGACACTCAGCTTGGAGTTTTCGCCGTAGCCAGTCTAATCATTTTCCATAGATGATGGCGAAGAATGGAAATAGTATAACCTGAAACGCGAGGATAGGCCACGGCCGCAAGACAAGAGAGCCTCCCGGCCCGGTTATAATTACATGTAGCCAGCCATCTATTTATGCCCGCCTTCCAGTCCACAGTTCTTCCGGGGCGAGGCAGAAAATGGGTATGTATGTGGAATCTCATCATTCATATTCCAGATAGTTTTCCCAAACCGTATGAAGTAGCGAGTGGAAAGATATCGATTGGACGCGCCGTCACGAATGATATTTTCCTGGAAGATGCTGCCGCATCGCGCCATCATGCCGAAATCAGGGCGGATGAGGCCCGGGAAACGATCTCGATCGTGGACCTGGACAGCACCAATGGCACATTTGTCAATCACAAGCGCATCTTTGGGGAGTGCGCATTAAAAGCGAATGATGTAATCCGCATCGGACAGGTCATCATCAATGTCATTTGGCCGGGGGATGAACAGGAGATCAAACAAGGTGTCTCCGGCACGCATCTCTTCACCCGTGAGCTACTGCTCGAATCGCTGGACCAGCATGCTGTCCTTCTCTATGATGTGGCCCGTAAATTGAATTTTGCCACCAGCCTCAACATGATCGTCGACGAGCTGACGGTCCTGATCAAACATTCCCTGGGCGTGCAGACCTGTACCATCATCATGAAAGCAAGGTTTGGAGAGCTTCACGGATCGCGGGAGGCCGAGCTCGCCCTGCGTGCCATTCAGAACCGCACGGCCGAGGTTTCCCCCACGGAAATGTATGTCCCGATCCTGAGCGAAGAAGAAGTACTGGCGCTGATGTATTTGAGAAAGGAGCGCCCCGGGACGCGGGCCTTCACGCGCAATCATCTGCAGATCGCGATCGCCATCAGCCACCAGGCATCGTTAACCATCCAGCGTATGAATCTGCTGGAAAAGGTACGCAGGGAAGAGCAAGTCCGGCAGTTATTCACGCGATTTGTGTCCCCGTCTGAGGTGAAACTGCTGCTCAAGAACTATCTGGAGACCGGTGAGCTCCCGCCGCTGCACGAGGAGAAAGTTACGGTCATGTTTGCCGATATCGCCGAATCCATCGGAATGGGCGAGAAGATGGGCGTCAAACGATTTGCCGAGATATTAAATCAATTCTATAACGATTCGGCGGATATTATTTTCAAATATAACGGCATGCTCAAATACCTGGGCGACGGCGTCATGGCAATCTTTGTTGATGTGCCCGGGGAACCGGCCCCCGAAGTGCGGGCGATCTTGTCGGGGCGGGAGCTGCTGGGACGCGTCAAAACGACCGGGCATCTGGTGCTGAACCAGCGGGTGGTTTTGGGTGTATCCATTAATACAGGTGTTGCCATGGTGGGCTACATCGGCACGCGCGAACGGGCTGAATTCAACGCGCTGGGGGATGTGGTCAACGTGGTCTTTCGGATGCAGCCCTATGCACGCCCAAATCGCATTGTGGTTGGGCCGGCGACGGTGGCGGCCATTGTGGATACCTATCCCATCCAGCGCATTGGAGCGGTGAATATTAAGGGACGCGAAAGGGAGATACAGATGTATGAAGTCCTGCCGTAGAGGGATTCAGCCACCGATTTCACGGCTTATCACAGATTTGAATTAAAGGGATCGTCACTGCACCGAAGCATTGAGGTCCATAATCTTTTACAAATCAAAGTGTACCCGCCCGGCTCAGGAAAGAGAACGCGCAGGCCGGATAATAGCCGGCCTGCGTGCTTAGGTACTGAATTGCTGTTGGGAGCGTTTGAGCCCACTCTTGGTGAGAGTCAGCAGTCCGTCGTGCTGGCGAATCAGTCCGTCCCGTTCAGCCAGCCTCACGATCTCCTGGGCGAATTGTGGCGACCACTTGAGATGCTCATCGAGCCGCGTCACCTGATTTTCCTGTTCGGCCTCGTCGGTGGCTGTGTGATGGGCGATATGCATGGTCAGCATGGTCAGAGCGAATTCGACGCGCTGACCCCGGCGGCGGCGCGCTTGCGCGATCAGACCACGCTCGGGGGCGAACAGATAGGCCATCAGGAAGGCCACACCGGTCATCGTCGCCATGGAGCCGGCGATCGAGGCATCCAGAACATGGGCCAGCCAGTAGCCTGAAATGGCCGAAAGCATTCCGATGAGTGCAGAATAAATCAACATGCGGGAGAGACGATCGGTCAGCAGGTAGGCCGCGGATGGCGGCGCGATCATGAAAGCGACCACGAGCACGGAGCCGACCGCGTCGAAGGAGCCCACGGCCGTCAGCGAGACCAGGGTCATCAAGGCATAATGAATTACTCCTGGCAGGAAGCCAAGGGCAGCCGCGAGGGCGGGGTCAAAGGTTGCCAGCTTTAATTCCTTGTAAAGCAAAACGATAAAGAGCAGGTTCACCAGCAGGATGCCGCCGGTTGTGAAGAGTGCCTCCGGGCCAAAATCGCGGCCAAATAAGCTCACACGATTGAAGGGTGCGAAAGCCAGCTCGCCCAATAAGACGGCGTCGGTGTCCAGGTGCACGTCGCCCGCAAAGCGCGAGATCAGGATGACGGCAACGCTAAAGATGGCCGGAAAGACCAGACCAATGGCAGCGTCTTCACGGACCAGGCGCGTGCGATTGATCAACTCCACCAGGCTGACGGTCAGCACACCCATGAACGCCGCGCCGACGAGCAAGAATGGCGAGGTGATACTTTTCGTGAGGAAGAAGGCGATCACGATTCCCAGCAAAACAGTATGGCTGATGGCGTCGCTCATCATCGCCATGCGGCGCAGGACGAGAAATACCCCCAGCAACGCGCAGGCAACCGCCACAATCGCTGCAATCAACTGAATTTCAAATTGTGCCTGAGACATCGCCTACTCCGTTTCCTGCCTGGCATTCTTTTTTGCCTGTATCAAACCTTCCTCCGTCAATGCCCAGACGTCGTGAGAAACCTCCCGGGCATGCCCGCGCTCCTGAAGCTGATGGAGAGCATGGGAGACACCCTCGGGATTGGTGCTCATGGCTCGCAGCACGGCCGTGGAATGTCCATGCTCCTGATCCGGGTGCTGCAGCGCAAGCGTGTTCAGGTCTGCCAGGACGGCCCTTGCTCGTAATGTACGCCGGTTCTGCTGGGCGCGAATCCAGTTCCAGATTAAGCCTCGATTCGTGGCGAACAACATGGAGAACAACACGATAAGGCTGATGGACAACACGATCACCGGACCGGTGGGCAGCCTCTCGGCCGCGCTGCTGATCAACGTGCCACCCACTCCGGCCAGTGCGCCGAACAGTCCGCCAAGAATCACCATGAGATTCAGCTTATCGGTCCATTGACGCGCCGCGGCCGCGGGCGCCACAATCATGGCCGACATCAACACGACGCCCACGGTTTGCAGGCCAATCACGATGGCAAGCACGACCAGGGTGGTGAGTAAAACATCCAGGAGACGGACCGGAAAGCCCAGACTCGCGGCAAATTCCGGGTTGAAGGTGATCAGCTTGAATTCCTTCCAAAAGATGACCAGAAAGCTTATGGCCAGAAGTCCAATGGCGGTCATCGTGATGACGTCCCTCTGGAGGAGCGTGGCGGCCTGGCCAAAGAGGAACTTATCCAGGCCGGCCTGCGTTGCGTCGGGGAGTCTTTGGGTGAAGGTGAGCAGCATCAAGCCCAACCCGAAAAAGACCGAGAGCACGAGACCCAGGGCACTGTCGTCCTTGATGCGGGTGGTGCGGGTAATGTTGAGCATGAAGAGAGTGGCGATCCAGCCAGCGACCAGGGCGCCAAGCATCAAAACCAGAGGCTCGCGCGTCCGCGTGATCAGGAAGGAAAGCACGATCCCGGGCAGCGCGGCGTGCGAGATCGCATCCCCCAGCAGGCTTTGTTTGCGCAGTACGGCAAAGGAGCCGAGCATGCCACTGACGATGCCGAGGATCGCGGCTCCCATGGCTACGGTGCGAAGCGTGTAATCAAAGAAGAGGTCGTAAAAGAGTTGAAAGATGTCCATAGGGTTCAAATTGAATAGGTGGTTGAGTTGCTATGAGCGACAATACATTAATGTATTCCGTTCTTTCCGTTTTTGTCGGCGCTGAGGAACGCGACCTTACCGCCGTAGGTCTGGCGCAGGTTTTGCTCTGTGAATACCTCGCTCACCGGCCCGGAGGCGATGCGGCGGACGTTGAGCATGGTGACCCAATCGAAATACTCAGGAACGGTCTGGAGGTCGTGGTGCACGACGACAACGGTTTTTCCGGCGGAGCGCAATTCCTGCAACAAGGTCACAATAGCGCGTTCTGTGGTGGCGTCAACGCCCTGGAAGGGCTCGTCCATGAAATACAGCTGTGCATCCTGCACGAGGGCGCGGGCCAAAAACACCCGCTGCTGCTGCCCGCCGGAGAGCTGGCTGATCTGGCGTTGGGCAAAGGCCTTCATCCCCACTTTGTCGAGCGCGTCCAACGCGGCAGCGCGTTCCGATGGCCCCGGTCGTTTGAGCCAGCCGAGGGCGCCGTAGCGTCCCATCATGACCACGTCCAAAACACTGGTCGGGAAATCCCAATCGACGCTGCCGCGCTGGGGGACATATCCCACCAGATGGCGCTGTTCCTTATACGGCTTGCCATACACGAGCACTTGCCCGGCAGCAGGCTTGATCAGCCCGAGAATGGACTTGATCATCGTCGTCTTGCCCGCACCGTTCGGCCCGACAATGGCCATGAGGATACCGGCCGGCACATCCATATCTACATCCCATAACACAGGCTTATCCCGGTATGCGATCGTCAGATCGGTTACTTCAATTGCTTTTTCAGACATATCAATCTCCCGTTAGAGCTGTCACGATTGTGTCGATATTGTGGCGGACCATACCCACATAGGTCCCTTCGGGCGTCCCTTCACTGCCCATCGCATCCGAGAACAGTGAGCCGCCGATTCTCACATCAAAGCCTTTGGCGTTGACTGCGGCCTGGACGGCTTCCACATTTCTCTGCGGCACCGAGGATTCGACAAAGATGGCGGGAATGCGTCGTTCCACGATGAAGTTCGCCAGGGACTGGACATCGGCGGTGCCGGCCTGGGCCTCGGTGCTGATGCCTTGCAGTCCGCGGACCTGGAACCCGTAGGCGCGACCAAAATAATTGAAGGCATCATGCGCGGTGATAAGGATGCGCTGTTCGGCGGGGACCGTACTGGCTTGATCCAGGACATATTGATGCAGGTTGGCTAATTCACCCAGATAGGCTTCTGCGTTCGATTCGTATAGGGCTGCACTGGTCGGATCCAATTCGACTAGCGTATCCCGAACCTGTTCGACGGCCTTCATCCACAGCGAAACATCGAACCAAACATGCGGATCGTAGTTGCCCTGGAACTCTGGTGGAGATTGCAGCAGAGAGCGGTCGATCTTATCTGTGACCGCGACAGTCTTGATCCCAAACTCATTCAAGCGTTCGAGGACGTCTGCCATCTGCGCTTCGAGATGCAGCCCGTTGTAGAGGATCACATCCGCCTCCTGTAAGCGGATTACGTCACCTTCGCTGGCTTTGTACAAGTGGGGATCGACTCCCGGTCCCATGAGGGCCGTCACCTGCACACGCTCGCCGCCGACGTTCCTGGCGATATCGGCGATCATGCCTGTGGTCGTGACCACATTTACAGTGCGCTCCGAAATGGGCAGTTGGGAACTGCGTCCGGAAGTAATGCAGGCAGAAAGCAACAGTGACGCAAGCAGCAATACGCTTAGATAATGTTTCACACCCGAATCCTATCTGGTCAGTCTCGGGAAATAGCGTCCCGTGCGTTTCATGTACTCGCGGTATTCGTCGCCAAACTTCTCGATCAGGTTTGCTTCTTCCTTTGGCGTGCGGCTGGCCATGGCAATAAATGCCAGAACGCCTAACAGCGCGATGAACCAGTTATCGGCGATCGTCCCAAAGGCGATGAACAGGGAGGAGCCAAACGTATACAATGGATGACGAACCCAGCGATAGGGTCCGCTGGTGACAAGCTGATGCTCTTTGCGAGTGGCACTTGTAGGTGTGATGCCGCTGCCAATGCTGCTGAACAGCCAGTAGATGCCCAGGGTACACAACACGCCGAGGACAACGCCCAGCCAGCGTACCCATTCGGGAAGGCCGATCTTGGACCAGGCCATCCAGGCGGGATTGATCAAATAGACGAGCGGACTTAGCCAGAGAATCAGCCCCCCCAGTTGGATGATCCGCATGAGTGCGGTGCCGTCCACGCGACGGGAGATCCTCTCTCCACTCTCGCGGTCGGCTTTGCGGCGGAAGTAAGAGGAGATGCCGATACCTGTGAACAAGATCAGGGCGGCTAAAATGCGGAAGATGTTTTCGTTCATGATGTTTTCCTTTTGGGCACGGTGGTTGAGTAGGTCAAGCGTTCTGCCTGACCGTATCGAAACCACCATACAAGTTGATTAATTTTGTTGCCAGGTGGTTTCCATACGCCCTTCGCAATGACCGCTCAGGGCTACTCAACCACTGCTGTATGATTGTTACAGAATTAATTTCGGAAGTAATCGCCCTGTCCATTTCATATACTCGCGATATTGGTCGCCAAAGTACTCGAGCATGAGATTTTCTTCGAAGCCGATGCGGGAGGCAACTTCCAGGAGAGTCATGCCAATCCAGGCGAGGCCGATCAGCCAGTTGGCTGAGATGAACAGCGTCGAGCCCAGGATCAACAGGAACGCCGTGTAGATGGGATGCCTGACGAATCGATAGGGTCCGCTTATAATGAGCGATTGCTCTTTGATCATGCGCGGCGTATCGCTCCAGTTTTTGCCGAGGGTATGTTGGGCCCATTGCAGGAGGGCGAATCCCAGCAGCGCCATGATGACGCCTGCCCAGCTTAGCCAGAGAGGAAGTGGCAGGGAGGCAAAGGAAAGCCAGGCCGGATGGATGGCGTAGAGCAGGACCGTCACAAACCCGAGCAAGCCAAGCATCCCGGCGATCTTCGATGCCAATCCCTCCTCGCGTTTTTTAAGCGTGTTCTGTTCCTCGCCATATTTGCGAACGTAGTAACCGCGGTGCAGGGCAAAGCTGAGGATGAGCACAGGTACGATGATTCGAAAGATGGTTTCTGTTTCCATTGTCACTCTTTGCAGATCAGGTTGAACGGTGATGTGTATTTTTATTTGTTTCAACTGTCAGGCTGTCCCATTCTGAGAGGCTTCACAAATGCGTGACCCACTAGTCTTGTCTGACATAGATCTTGCTGGTAATTGGCAGCCCAAGCACCACGGTATGACTGCGGACTTTGACTGTCAGGTTGTGATCGAACGGTGAGTATTCCATAACCTGGACGCGCACACCTGGAAGAAGTCCGTGGCTGTGAAGGTACCGGAGAAACTCTGTATCCGTGGCTTTGACGCTTTGAATGATCCCGCTCTGATGCGGACGCAGGGCGGAAAGGGGGGTTGAATCGTCGAAGGGCATTTTCAAATCTGCCGTCGGGATAAGCTCCCCGTGCGGGTCGCGGGTAGGGTGTCCCATCGCCGCGGCGATGCGCCGCTCGAAGTCCTCCGAGATCACGTGCTCGAGTTTCTCCGCTTCCTCGTGCACCTCATCCCACGAATAGCCCAGAGTCTGCACGAGCCAGGCCTCCAGCAAACGGTGGTGGCGAATCACCTCCAGCGCGGCCCGTCTGCCTTCCCTTGTAAGAGTCACACCCTGATGTTTTTGATACTCTACGAGGGCCGGTTTCGCGGAGGCCAATTTTTGCACCATCCCGGTTACCGACGGCGCGCTGATGTTGAGTCGTCTGGCGAGCGCATTCGTGGTGGCGGTCTCACCACTTTCGGTAAGTTCGTAGATATGTTTCAAGTAGTCTTGAATAGAGATCGTAAGTGTGGGTTGCATTCTTTATCGATTCCAGAGTGTGATCGTCGTACAGGCAAAGAAGGCCAGGTATGCGATGTTGAAACCCGCGCCCTCGGTCCAATCGCGGACGAACTGAGGAAGGAGGCGCTTGAGAACCAGCCAGGCAAGGGTCATCGTGACCGGATTGACCGCAGCCATCCAAACCGGAAAAGCTGTGCGCCCGGACGCCACCAGGATGGAGAAGAGGATCGAAGCGATCAGGATCAGGATGAGGACCGGCGCGTACGTGATGATGAGCACTTTGCGGTGACGAGCGATCATATCGGCGATGACGGCCTGCGACCCATCATCGACCTTGTTCAACGCCTGGACGTATTCACCCATATAGTAAAACGTCCCATGGACGAAGGCGCCAATCACAGAGGCAACGGCGAGTAAGAGCACGGTCAGAAGGGTCAGGGTTTGATTTGCACCATTCAGCCCCTGATAGACCTGCCAGTAACCCGCCAGTATCAGCGGCGTGG
>LLBY010001123.1_pt2 | contig 12054 bp, 12 predicted proteins | sample 1489401 | NCBI WGS metagenome assembly LLBY01 (sample SAMN04092656, study PRJNA295927) | soil metagenome | biome: Soil prokaryotic community; feature: Bulk soil; isolation source: soil from tomato rhizosphere | host: tomato cultivar Hawaii 7996 | place: South Korea | collected 2011-11-01 | reverse complement strand
CCCGGCATCCGCGACTACATGGATGAAACGCGCGAGTTCTGCCGCGAGCACGGATACGTGCTGACCTTGTTCGGCCGTAAATGCCACTATCCCGACATCAAGGCGAGCAATCCGTCCATTCGCTCATTCAACGAACGTGCCGCGATCAACGCCCGCCTGCAGGGATCGGCGGCCGACATCATCCGGCGTGCGATGATCCGAATCGAACCTGAGCTCAGCAAAGACCAGCTCAAGGCTCGGATGCTCCTGCAGGTGCATGACGAATTGGTCTTCGAGTGTCCGAAGAAAGAACTGAAAGAAACGGCCCGTGTCGTACAGGAAGTGATGGCCAACGCATATCCCCTAGACATCCCTCTCTCTACCGAGGCGCGCTATGGTACGAACTGGGGGGAGACAAATCTGATATAAAGATGAACCGATAGTAGGGGCAGGCTAGTCCTGCCCCTACGTTATAATTACCAGAAGGCCACCAATCCAATTCTCATAAAGTATTGATTATCACTATGCCCGGACGAGAAGACATCTTCCAGAAGTCAATGAACGAGGGACACTCCGCAGCCTGGGACCAGGAATGGGGAAAGGCAGCCGCGGCATATCGCAAAGCCTTACAGGAGATGCCCGATAACCCCAAGGCGCTCAACAGCCTCGGACTGGCCTTATTCCAACAGGCCAACTTTGAGGAAGCCCTCTTGATCTACAAGCGCGCCGCGCAGGTATCCCCGAAGGATCCCTCCCCCATGGAGAAACTGGCACAGCTCCTCGAGCGTACGGGTCACCTCAAGCAAGCGATCGATGCGGCCCTTAAAGCCGCGGAGCTCTTCCTTAACCAGCGCGACGTCGATAAGGCAATCGAGAACTGGGTGCGCGTGACCATGCTCGATCCCGACCACGTGATGGCCCACTCCCGTCTCGCACTGGCGCACGAGCGACTCGGCCACAAAGCCCGCGCGGTGGCAGAATATATCGCCGTTGCCAGTCTCGTCCAGCGCACCGGAAACCTCGAGAAGACTGCCGAACTGGTCAGGAAAGCCTTGCAGATCCTGCCTGAAAGTGAGGAAGCAGGGCAGGCTCTAAACCTCTTGCGGGCCGGGCAATTATTGCCGAAACCATTACGGCCGAAAGGCGGGACGGGCCCGATCGCGATGGCCCAGGTCAAGCAGTTGGAGCAGCCCAGGAAGGAAGCCGATTCCGGGTTGGATCCGATCGCGGAGGCCAGGCAAAAGGCCCTCACCCGGCTGGCAGAGATCCTCTTCGAATACTCCACCGACGATGGGCAGAGCGCCCAGGCGCGCCGCGGCCTCCAGGCGCTCATGCGCGGCACCGGCCAGCTCTCTATGCAGCAGTCCGAACAGACAAAGGTTGTCCTCCATCTCGGTCAGGCTATCGACTCGCAGACGAAGAATAACGAAGGGCAGGCTGCCGAAGAGTTGGAGCACGCGCTCGAAGCTGGCTTTAATCATCCTGCGCTTTATTTTGACCTGGGTTTGCTTCGCTCGAAAGGCGACCGCCTTGAGTCTGCTATCCGGCATTTGCAACATGCCGTCAAGCACAACGACTTCGGTCTCGCTTCGCGTTTGCTCATGGGTCAGATCCAACAGAAACTGGGGCGGCTCGATATTGCCTCCCAGGACTACCTCGAAGCCCTGAAGCTGGCCGATTCGATGATCGTCCCGCCGGAACAAGCCGATGAGATCCGCCAGATGTATGAGCCGCTGATCGAGGCCCAGGCCATGGAAAAAGACGAAGCCGTCCTCAAGCGCCTGTGCGACAACGTCAACGAGATGCTCATGCGAAAAAATTGGCGCGATCATTTGTATCGGGCGCGCGAGCAGATGTCCCGGTCGCAGGACGGTGATATGCCCATGCCCCTGGCAGACGTGATCCTGCAGGCCCAATCGAGCCAGGTGCTGGAAGCCATCAGCCACGTCCACCAGCTGGCGCGCGCCGGGCAATTACGGTCTGCCATGGAGGAAGCCTTCCACGCGCTGACGTATGCCCCCACCTATCTCCCCCTCCACACGTTAATGGGCGATCTTCTGATCCGTGAAAACCATCTCGAAGAGGCAATCGCCAAATTCAACACCATCGCCCAGGCCTACAGTGTGCGCGGTGAGGCCGCCCAGGCAGCCAAGCTGCTGCGACGCGTGATCCAGCTCGCACCCATGGATATGGTGGCGCGTTCAAAGCTGATCGATCAGCTTGTCGCCCGGGGACAGGTGGACGACGCCATCCGTGAATATCTCGAGCTGGCAGACACCTACTACCGTCTTGCCGAGCTCGACCAGGCCCGCCGGACATACACAACCGCGCTGCGCGTGGTGCAGCAATCCAACGCAGACCGCAAATGGAACATCCACATCCTGCAGCGCATGGCGGATATCGACATGCAAAGGTTGGACTGGAAACAGGCCATCCGCGTCTATGAGCAAATCCGCACGCTGCGACCGGACGATGAGGGCGTCCGCAAGAATCTGATCGAGCTCAGTCTGCGTCTGGGGCAGCCCGCCCAGGCCAACGCAGAGATCGAGAGTTACCTCACTTATTTACAGACTCACGGAAACAGTGAGCAGGGTATTAAGTTCGTGGAAGAGCTGCTTGCCGACCGTCCCAATGATGCGGTCCTGCGTCGGGCGCTTGCCCAGCTTTACCATCAGGCTGGCCGGATAAACGACGCTGTGAGCCAGCTGGATTCGCTGGCCGAATCGATGTTGAGCGCCGGCAAAAAAGAAGATGCGATGGTCCTGATCAACCAGATCCTGTTGATGGGGCCGCCCAATGCAGAGCAATATCGGCAGTTGCTGATGCAGCTGCAAGCAAGTTGATCATCCCCGCGCAGAGATTTCCTTTCCGGAGAATTCCATATGACACAGACACACCGGGAGAACACCGGTACTTTACAGCGCGTGCAGGGAGATGCTTTGCCTCGCGAAGATACGGGCACGTTGCGCAATCCCACAGTGATGAAATGGCTTTTTCTCTTCGCCTCCCTCGTGGCCTTTCTAATTATCTTTGGGGGATTCGTCCGCCTCACGCGCTCGGGTCTCTCCATCACCGAATGGAATCCCATCAGCGGAACAGTCCCTCCTCGCGGGGAAGCGGCCTGGCAGGAGGAGTTTACAAAATACCAGGCGACTCCCGAATTCCAGCAGATCAATTTCGACATGACGCTGGAGGAATACAAATATATTTTTTATATCGAATGGTTCCACCGTTTCCTCGCCCGCTTTGCGGGGCTGGTCTACGCTGTCCCTGTGTTCTATTTTCTTTTCACAAAACAAATCCCGTTGAGTGACTTTGGCATCTACTTTTTGATGGGAATGCTCTTCATTGCCCAGGCCTTTGCCGGCTGGATCATGGTCGCCAGCGGACTCGTGGATCGCCCATCCGTCAGTCACTTCAACCTGACGGTGCATCTGCTCCTGGCACTGACGCTGTTAGGGCTCGCGTTATGGACGGCGTTCGGGCACAAATATGGATTTCCTGAGAAGACGAGAAAGGCAAAATGGTCCCTGCAGTCTAAGCTGGCTTTGATCTCATTTATCCTGCTGATTATCCAAATCGCCTACGGCGGCATGACCGCGGGGCTCAAGGCCGGTCATGTTTCAGACACCTGGCCGTTGATGCTCGGTCGACTGGTTCCTCCAAATTTATTTAGTTCCTTCATCAATATTCTTGAGTCACCCCAGACGATTGTATTCATCCATCGCTGGTTTGCATTCGCAGTGTTCATCGCGGTGGTTGCTCTTTATTTTGCAGTCCGCAGACAGAGTGCTTCGGCCGAGATCAAAGCTGGACTCAATTGGCTGCTCGGACTGGTTGTTTTTCAAATCCTGCTCGGGGTCTTAACTGTCCTTCTGCGCGTGCACATTACAGTTGCACTGGCTCATCAGGCTGGCGCGTTATCCCTCTTCGCGCTTTTGATCTATTTTATACATCGGTTGAGGGCAAGCGATTTCGTGCAAGCCCTGTAAATCAAAACGTGACCGGGCATACACTTCCGGTCACGTATGATCTTACGACTTCATGAGCAAGCAAGGAGCCTGGGTCGCCCATCACTCATCCCTGTTGTTGGCTGCGCAAAGCCACAGAGAGCGCAAAAAAGCCAAGGCAGCCCATGCCCCACAGGACCGGAATGGGTACAGCAGTCATCGCTACGCCCAGCAACATCACACTTACGATCAAAATGAGAATTATTTTGTCAAACATGGCTGATCTTCCTTTCTTATTTGTTTCCTGTTTAGCTCAGTGTACCTATCGAGCGTGTCGCGAACGTGTCAGAATGGCGTGTCGCGAGTCCCAATTTATACAAAAAGACCGAGAGTTCATTCGCTCCCGGTCTTTTTATTGAGTAAAGGATCTCATCCTGGTCACTTTTTACTGGTCACCACAATCGCATAGATCGTGGCATCCTCATCGGGGAACGGATAGTTGTAGAGGATCGTCAGGCCAGCCTGGTGATATGTCGCCTGGTAGTGCATATGGTCAGGCACTGCTTCCTCATCTGGCAGGCCGCCATTTCCCAGGCCCTGGCGATCCAGTTTGTATTCGACGGCCGCCAGGTTGTCATAGAATTTCAGCCCGAACGGTAACGTGCCTTTATAAGGCTCGAACCCTTCTGCATAGTTCAGATAGAGATAGACGGTTTCCACCGTCTGGTTCGAGTCTGTTCGTAGCGCCATGCCAATCGAGTTGCAGAGTAGGAACTGATTTGCGCTGGAGCATGTGTTCTCTGCAACGAAATCCGCGACAGCTTCATCGGTCAGAGGTTTGCCGAGAAGCGATTCATAGAGAGCGGCTTGGGGTGCCTTCCCCGCTTCCTGCCCGGCTCGAACGGACAGCGCGCCACAGCTGCTGATAAAGATTGAAATGGCGGCAAAAATGCCCAACCTCTGAATAAGCGTGTTCATGAGATTTTCTTTCCTGTAAACCAATAAACGAATCCGTATCCGTTTTTTCAGGCATCGGAGATATAAAGAGTCAAAGGTAGTGGGCGAAGCAACCTCCCTTATCAGGTAGAGGTTGCTTCGTTGGTGCACTAGTCATTGACATAGATGGCGTAGATGGTTGCGTTCTTGTCACTTGCAGAAGGCGTGTTGTAGACCACGGTCAGGCCAAAGCGCTTGTAGATCGCCCAGTAATGGGCGTGATCTGGCGAGCCGCCTTCATCGGGTAGACCGGGCTCCCATCCTGCTTGAGGGGCATGGATTTCTCGGGGCTGGCCCAGCTTGTACTCCACGCTTGCCATGGTATCCTGCGCCGTCAATCCATACGGCAGTGGTGCCACAGCCGCCGCGTCTCGCAGCGCTCGAACCGCTTGTGTACCGAGCATTATGACAACGAGCACCAGCACGAAAATCAGACTGAGTGTTTTGAAAAGCTTGTTCATTTCTTTCTCCTTTTGAATTGGCTGAACTTGACCCTAGTTTACGGATTGCGCGTCTGCGGTCCGTCTCAGAAAGCGTCTCAAAATGCCCCTTTTGTAGGAAATGGGTAAATTTCGGGGATATAATCTCTGGCTTGAGCGAAGGAGAGAAATGCCTGCCCACCTCGCCCTGCATTTTCTAGGTCCCCCGCAAATCCATCTGGACGATACGTCTCTGACACTCGAGCGCCGCAAAGGGATAGCCTTGCTGGCGTATCTTGCCGTTGAGGGAGCACGGCACACGCGCGCCTCGCTCAGTGCCCTGCTCTGGCCAGATCAGGAAGGCTCTAAAGCCTATAAAAACCTGCGTCAGATCCTGTGGGAACTTGGGCAATCCATGGGTGAGGGATGGATCGCTGCAGACCGCGAATCGATCGGTTTGAGTCAGGAGAGGGATATCTGGCTGGACGTACGAGAGTTTGAGTCCCGGCTCACGGAGGGGCAGCGTGAGATTGATGTTTCGCGTCGGGTCGCCCTACTATCGGAGTCTGCCAAGCTATATCGCAACCTCTTCCTGACCGGCTTCAGCCTGAGAGATGCTCATCCCTTCAACGATTGGGCCTTCGCCAAATCGGAGGAGCTGCGACATCAGCTCGGGCGCGCCCTGTTCACGCTATCAAATGACTATTGCGCATTGGGCCAGGCGGAGCAAGCGATTCCTTATGCACGCCGATTGATCATATTGGACCCGCTCGACGAAGCTTCGCACCGGCAATTGATGCAGGTCTATATGCAGGCAGGTCAGCACAACGCGGCGTTGAAGCAATACCAGGCTTGTGAGCAGCTTCTGCGTAAAGAACTGGGTATCGACCCTCAGCCAGAGACGCGCGAGCTTTATAAAAAGATTCGTAAACGGGATATCAAACCCGCCCGGGTGGAGAGACCCACAGAATCCATTCTGCCGCCGCATAACCTCCCCTTGCAGCTCAGCTCTTTCATTGGGCGCGAAAAGGAACAGAGAGACATTGCAAAACTGGTCGTAAGGAACCGCCTTGTTACGCTGGTCGGCACAGGCGGGATCGGTAAAACAAGTCTGGCGTTGCAGGTAGGACACAGACTCTTGAACGAGCATCCGGACGGCGTCTGGTTCGTAGCGCTGGATTCCCTTTCGGACCCGGCCTTGGTCCCACAAACCGTTGCCGCGGTCTTCGACATTCGCGAACGGTCAGACAGGCCCATCCTTGAGCTGCTCACACATGCCCTGAGCACGAAAACCATCCTGTTGATCCTCGATAACTCCGAGCATCTTCTGGACGCCTGCGCGCAGTTGATCACAGCATTACTACAAGCCTGCCCGAATCTGAAAATTCTTGCCACCAGCCGTGAAGCATTGGCAATGGCAGGCGAAGCGATCTACCGCATTCCTTCTCTTTCCGTGCCAGAACACAGGAAACTCTCGCTTGAAAAACTGAGCGAATATGAAGCCATCCGAATGTTTGCCGAACGGGCAGCTCTGGTTCAATCGACATTTCAGTTGACGGAGAAAAACATTCGAGCCGTCGCGGCAATCTGTCGAAAAGTAGATGGGATTCCACTGGCGATCGAGCTTGCTGCCGCACGCGTTAACATTTTGCAGGTGGACGAGATTCTGCATCAACTGGAAGAGTCGTTCCAGCTGCTTGCAAACCAGAGCCGGACCACCTCTCCCCGTCACCAAACCCTGCAAGCCTCTATGGATTGGAGCTGGGGATTGCTCGATGAAGTGGAACGTGTCTTTCTCCGGCAGCTTTCCATCTTTGCGGGCGGCTGGACGCTGGAGGCGGCGCAAGCTGTCTGCGATGGAAATGTGTTGGATTTGACCAGCGCGCTTGTGAAGAAGTCTCTCATCGTAGTACAGCAAACGAGCCACGACACCCGCTACCGCTTCCATGAGATCGTGCGGCAATATGCATCCAAGAAACTGATCGAATCAGGGGATAAGAACAGGCTCCACACCTGGCATCTGGGCTATTTTCTGGGTCTTGCGGAACAAGCGGAACTCGAACTCCGGGGCCCATCCCTGGTAGACTGGATGGAACGTCTCAACGAGGAGCGCAACAACTTACGCATCGCGCTGCACTGGGCGGACAAAATCGATGTGGAAGCGGGCTTGTATCTATCGAGCAGATTGATGCGCTACTGGGAAAGCTCCAACCTGCCGGAAGGCAGGCGCTGGCTGGAGAACTTCATCAACAAGCCGGGATCAAAAGATTTCCCACTCGCCCGTGCACATGCGTTGAACACGTACAGCTGGCTCCTGACATGGCTCCAACAATTCGAGCGTGCGTTTTCCGTTGCGGAGGAGAGCCTGGCTTTATTCCGCGCAGCCGGGGAACGGCATGGCGAGGTGGATGTGCTCATCTCACTGGAAAATATGTACCAGTTCAAGGACGATATAGGGACAGCCCTTCGACTTGGCAGGCAGGCTCTCGCCCTGGCAGAGGCTTTGGGCGATCGCTGGCGGCAGGCGAATGCCCTTCTTTATCTAGGCTGGAATTATCACAACCTTGAGCAACGGTTCAGGTACTGGGAAAAGGCGATCCACTTCTATCGTGAAGTAGGGGATCAAATTACGCTGGCCAACCTGCTCGGTCTACTGGGGCAATTCAGGGTACTACACGGCGATTTCGAGCTGGGAGAAAGATGCGTGGATGAGGCCCTGCGTTTATGGCAAGCCAATCGACGGGCAAATATTTGGGACAATCCGCGCGTCACAAAAAGCCTGATCGCTATGATGAAAGGCGAATACGAACAGGCAGCGGCACTGCTGAGAGAGGTTATGATCTCCGCTCAGGAACGAGGGAATCGTATGTCCTATCTTTGGGCGCAGGTTCGTCTGGGACACATCTTATTACGCTCGGGCACTCTGACAGAAGCCCATGAAGTCCTGGCGGAGACTGCCGAAAATTTTGGGAAAGACGGTTACACCATCGGCGCGATCTTCGCACTGGAAGGCATGGCAGACCTCTTTATGACTGTAGGAAAGGTTGAATACGCAGCGCGACTCATCGGCTGGGCAGATCTCACACGCCAAAAAATACAGGATACGCGGCCAAATTATGAGCAGGCGAATGTGGATAAAGTCATTGCGGCCTGCCTTGCAAAGCTTGGCGAAGCCGCGTTTTCAGATGCGTATGAGGAGGGGCAGCAGATGACACTCCAGGAAGCTGTTGCGTACGCGCTGGAGGAAAATTAATCTTTTCGTCCACTCAACCCGATTACAAAGCCAATCCTTCCAGCAGTTCCTGTTAAAGCCGGCAGGTAGCTTCAAACCGTGCTATAATGCCAAACAGGTCATAATGACCTGTTTGGAGTCTAGGTATGGAAACCATCAATATTTCTGAGGTAAAAAGCCGTTTTTCTGAATTTCTGTCACGTGCAGCCAGTGGTGAGCGTTTTATCATCGTGCGGCGCGCACGTCCGCTCGCCGCACTGATTAGCGCAGGAGAGTTGGAACGACTTGAACGCTCTGCTGAGATCACGCGCCGGTTGGCACAAACTCTTGGACAATCCACAAAGTTATTGAAGGGGATTGAGGCAGGTAAAGTACATCCCGCGATGGCAGCATTTGGATTATGGAAAGATGAGGAGGACCTGGAGGATCTGGAGGCTCAAATCATCAAAAACCGCCGTCGTACTTCCTCACGGCCACGCGCTAACCTATGAGAATCCTGGACACAGACCATTGTATTGCCATCCTGCGTCAAAAGCTGGATCTGAGCAATCACGTCGCGGCTGATGAAGAACTTTTTATTACATCGATCACGATCGCGGAGCTGATGCATGGCGCGAATCGTTCTCTGCATCGCGAAGAGAATCTAACCCGCCTGGAAGTATTGTTCGCGGCTTTAACAGTCCTTCCATTCGATGAGATGGCGGGACGGCGTTTTGGCTACTTAAAAGCAGAATTGGAGGACAAAGGTGAACCGCTGGATGATTTGGATCTACAAATCGCCAGCATTGCGCTTCATAACAATCTGTCTTTGGCGACCAACAATATAAAACATTTCAAGCGCCTTCAAGATTTAAGACTTGAAAATTGGGTTGGATAAAGAATTATTTATGGGCAAAGCATTGCCGGAAGATGAATTTAAGAACGAGCCCGAAGGAGAGCCTCCTCAACCCTATAACTCATGGGAGGAGTATTTCGACGACTTTGATCGTCAGCTCGAAGAAGCGCCAAGCATCACCGTCCGCAAGCGGATCGGCAACCCCAACCTCCGCCCCACAGATGAGATCCCCGATTCTGAGATGGAGCAGGAGCTGGATAAACTGCTCGAGCTCTTATATGCAAACAATATTGTGATCGATTTCATTCATGATATCGAGGATAGAGCAGCCTATCGTTTCATCACAGAGGAACTCCTGGATGAAACCATGGGTGATATTCGTATCCCTGATATGTATAGTCACTTCATCTATGAAGAGTTCCATCCTAATGATGAAGACGATGTCCACCTGTGGAGCAGTGAGTTTTTGGATGCTTTCTTCAAAGAAGGGACAAAAGGTTTTATTATCCCGATCGGTGACAAAGAGTTATATGACGCGAATGGGAGCCCTATTACCCAAGCAGAGCTGAGACAACAAATCGATGAATTCCATCAGCGATATCCCGTCATCACGGAGTACAACCACGAAATACATAGTCTGCAAATCGAAGGCGATTATGCAACCGTGGAGGCAATAACTTCTTGGACTGGATTGAATCAACTTGAGAATGCCATGCTGCGTCACCATGGCATATCAACATTGCGACTCAAGCGCAGCCAAGACATCGGGTGGGATGTGATTCAAGCACGGATTATAGGTTGGAATCACAATCCGAAAGACCAATAAATTATTGCGTCTCTGAAATACTTTTTAATCTTTCCTACCCTTCGACCGCACCGCGAAACCAATTGTTCCAAAGGCTAGCCCGGCCACCGAGACACCCCAAGACAAGAAGTTCAAAAAGAAGGTCGACTCCAGGATACGGATCACCATCAGGAATGGCAGGACCACGCCTAGAAGCATTAGAAGCACGCCGAAGCTCAGAAGGAAGCGGGGAGAGTTCATCAAGTTAGTACCCATTATGGCCGTTGTCCTTTATGGAGGCTTGAGCATCGCTGTGGGCAGGGCTATCCTGATATAACCAGCACGCCACAAAGTGCTCCGGCTCGGGCTCAAAGTCTGGCGGGAATTTCACGTCACACAAGCCTGCCATGAAAAACGGGCAGCGCGGATGGAAGCGACAGCCGGATGGCGGGTTGACCAGGCTTGGCGGCTCACCGGGCGGCACTTCCTTGAAGGTTTCCGCATTGCGCGCGTCGGGGTCGGAGGTCGCGGCCAGGAGCGCCCGCGAATAAGGATGCAGCGGGTTCTCGAGCAACCGGCGTGTATCCGCTTTTTCGATCAGGTTGCCGGCGTACATCACGAAGATGCGCCGCGAAAAATATTTTACCGTGGAGAGATCGTGCGTGATGTAGATCACAGACAACCCGTGAGACTCCTGTAGAGCGCTCATCAGCTTCAGGATCTCCACCCGGACGGAGGCATCGAGCATCGAAACTGGCTCGTCCGCCACGATCAGCTTCGGCTCACGCAGCATGGCACGCGCAATGACGATGCGCTGCTGCTGTCCGCCGCTCAACATGTGCGGGAACTTGGGCAGAAAGTCCTCCACCGGATGCAGCTTGACTTCACTCATCGCCTTGTGGATCCGTGCCAGCCTTTCTTCTTTGTTTTTCATGCCGCTGATAATGAGCGGCTCCTCCAGAATCTTCTGCACATTCATAAAGGGAGGCAGCGCGCCGTAGGGATCCTGTTGGACGTAGCCAACTTTGAAGCGGTACTTCCGCAAACCCTCCTGATTCAGCTCAGACAAGTTATCGTGATCGAAGACCACCTCCCCGCTCGTCGGGATGTTCAAACCGAGAATCGTCTTCATCAGGCTGGACTTTCCACACCCCGACTCGCCAACGACGGCCACCGTTTCCCCCTCCTCGAGCTTGAAGCTGACGCCATCCACCGCTTTGACGTAGCCCGCGTGACCGAACCCGAATCGGCGTAACTCATACCACACATGCAAATCACTGATCGAAAGCAATGTATCTGTTTTTTTCTTCCCATTCTTATTTGCTGCGGTATCGGTAGCCATTAATACCTCTTTGAATTCATCCAGCATGGGATTTCTCCTTGTAAACATGTCACACTTGCACGCAGTTGCCAGTGCAGGTGTGACACTATCTTTTCTCCGTCGCCGAGCCAAAACCGGTCTGCAAGCCTTTCAGACATTCCATCATGCCGAGATGACGGCAATCGTGTGAGAGGAACACGAGCAGGTTCAGGCGGATCATCTCGATCTTCTTTTTCAATGCTTCATCGACATTCTTGAAGGTCGGATATTTTGCATCTAGTTGTTCGACGAAGCATTCAATCCTCTCATACGAACGGCGTAGATAACCGAGCAATTCATCCTTCCTCGGAATGGGCAACGTCGCGGCGACCTCATCGCGCAAGCCTGTGCCGACGGTTTGATGCAGCTCTTCCGGGAAGCCCCATTTCTGAGCAAGGGACTCATTCTCCCAGATCTCTTTCCCATCGCCAAACTCAGGAATGAACTGTGGATTGTGATAGAGAATGGCGGCCTTGAGATAATCCGATTCGCGCGCCAG